>Ga0210394_10000781_pt1 | contig 59276 bp, 61 predicted proteins | sample IncBWC12MmetaG_FD_160121 | JGI IMG/M metagenome (GOLD analysis project Ga0210394, IMG submission 160121) | Forest soil microbial communities from Barre Woods Harvard Forest LTER site, Petersham, Massachusetts, United States - Inc-BW-C-12-M | ecosystem: Environmental > Terrestrial > Soil >...
TCGGTGGCGGCTGCTCCGGTTTCCAATACCATATGGCATTTGAAAACCAGACGAACGACTCCGATGAAGTCGTGGATTTCAACGGCTTGAAGGTTGCCGTCGACCAGATGAGCTCCATGTACCTTGAGGGCGTGGAAATCGACTACGTCGAGACCCTCGAAGGCGCCGGCTTCAAGTTCAACAACCCCAACGTCAAGAGCACCTGCGGCTGCGGCAGTTCCTTCAGCGTCTAAGCTTTTGTAGCACAGCCATTCCTGGCTGTGCGCTTTTCGCCGAAATTTCTCCAGGCTCCTGGGCAACCAGGAGCCTTTTCTTCTCTGTGACCTCTGTGTTCCGCCTCTGTGTTCTCTGTGTGAGATCTTTCTTCTGACTCCCCAACCACTTTACTTCCAACCGACACCCGCGCAATATACAGCTTCATGGAGGCTCCACCATGGATTCCAAACAAGTAATCCTCATCACCGGCGCCAGCACCGGCTTCGGCCGGCTCTTCGCCGAGACTCTCGCGCGCCACGGCCACACCGTCTTCGCCACCATGCGCGATCCCCAGGGCAAAAACGCTAAAAATGCCGCCGATCTCCTTGGGCTGGCCAGCAGGGAATCGCTCTCCATCTTTACGCTTGAATGCGACGTCACCAGCGACGCCTCCGTCGAACTTGCCGTCCGCAGCGCCATCGCCCAATCCGGCCGCATTGACGTCGCCATCAACAACGCCGGCTACGGGCTCATAGGCCTCGCCGAAGCTGTCACCACCCAGCAGGCCCAGCAGATCATGGACACAAATTTCATGGGCTGCGTGCGCGTCAATCGCGCCGTCCTTCCCCACATGCGCCGCCACCGGAAAGGCCTGCTGATGCACATCAGCAGCGGCGCTGGCCGTGTCGTCATCCCCGCGTTTTCTCTCTACACCGCCAGCAAATTCGCCATGGAAGCGCTCGCCGAAACCTATCGCTACGAACTCGCCACCCAGGGCATCGAATCCGTGGTCGTCGAACCCGGCGCCTACCAAACTCCGGTCTTCGGCAATATGGTCACCGCCGCCGACCAGTCCCGCGCGGATACCTACGGCATCACCAATAACATTCCGTCCAAGATGACTGCGCTTCTGTCCGCGGCAGGCGGCAATCCCCAGGAAGTCGCCGATGTAGTCCTGCGCATCGTGGAAACGCCCGTGGGCCAAAAGAAGCTGCGCTATCGCGTCAGCGAAGCGGACCTCGGCGTCGACGAAATCAACGCCACCACCGAACGCGTCCAAGCGCGGCTCCTTGAAATGTTCGGCATCACTGCCGAAATCTCCTTCGTCCAGCGCGAAGCCGCCGGCGCTGACTAGCTGTAACTCACTCCTTCAGGTGTGAGGGTTTCCTTCGCGCGACTTGTTGCGCTTGCACAGTTACCCACAATGAACTACACTATTGTAGTTACAATTTAGGAGTTACACGTGTTTTCCTGGGATCAGGCCAAGAACCGATCGAACCAGAAAAAACACGGTGTCAGCTTCGAAGCCGCGATCTTTGTCTTTGATGACCCGTTCCAGATCAGTAGGGTGGAACGCATTATAGAAGGTGAAGAGCGTTGGCACACCATAGGTCGTGCTGGCGGTATGGTTTTGCTTCTTGTCGTCCATACCTTGAAGGAAGATTCGTCCGGGGATCTGGACATACGAATCATCTCCGCGCGACGCGCCAACAAACAAGAGAGGGAGCTCTATGAAGAAGGTGCCTAAATCCATTCGTAAAGAGCTAATGGCTCTCGCCAACCGACCAGACAGCGATATTGATTATTCAGACATTCCGGCAAGCACTCGCGAGGACTGGGCAGGCGCGGTCCGGGGCAAATTCTATCGCCCGGTGAAGCGGCAGTTAACAGTGCGAATTGATGCGGACGTCGTCGCCTGGCTCAGGAGCTTCGGCAAGGGCTACCAAAGCCGCTTGAACGCCATTCTCCGTTCCGCCATGCTCGGAAAAAGCCAGCGACGTAAGGCCGATTAGACAATATGCCCTTCAAGACTTATCCTAATATCCAGTCCGAATGAAGATAGCCCTCGCCCAATTCAACCCAACCGTCGGCGACTTTGAAGGCAATTCCTCCCGCATTCTCGACCTCGCGGAACAAGCCAAGCGCCGCGGCGCGGAACTCGCCGTCTTTTCCGAGCTTTGCATCTGTGGCTATCTTCCGCTGGACCTCCTCGAGCGCCCCGCCTTCATCCAGCGCAATCTCGACACTCTCAAGGACATCGCCTACCGTATGCCTCTCCCCGCCGTCGTAGGCTTTGCCGGCCGCGTCGATCATCCTCGCAACGGGCCAGCCATTGCCAACAAAGCCGCGCTCATCCAGGACGGCCGCGTCGTCTTCGAGCAGAGCAAAATGCTCTTGCCCACCTACGACGTCTTCGACGAATCGCGCTACTTTCAGCCCGGCGACAAGGATTATGTCTATGGCATGGGCCGCGAACAGCTCGGCATCACCATCTGCGAAGACGTCTGGAACGACAAAAATTTCTGGGCCAAGCCGCGTTACGCCCGCGACCCTGTCACCGAACTCGTTCAGCAGGGAACCAGCATCCTTCTGAATATCTCCGCCTCTCCCTACACCATCGACAAGCGCTCCCTGCGCATCGAAATGCTCCGCTCCATCGCCCAGCAGCATCGCCGGCCGATCATCTACGTCAACCAGGTTGGCGGCGACGACTCGCTCATCTTCGACGGCGCCAGCATGGCCCTCACGCCCGACGGCCACATCGCCGCGCAGGCCAAAGCCTTCGAAGAAGACCTCGTCCTCTTCGATACCGTCACCGGCAAAGGCGATATCCACCCGCAATCCAAGGAAGAAATCGCCTACGCCTACCAGGCGATCATCACCGGTACACGCGACTACGTCCGCAAATGCAATTTCACCAAAACCATTGTCGGCCTCAGCGGGGGAGTGGACTCCGCCGTCGTCGCCGCTATTGCCGTGGATGCTCTCGGCAAGGAAAACGTCCTCGGCGTCTCCATGCCCGGCCCCTATTCCTCGGAAGGCAGCCAGACGGACGCCAGGTGCCTGGCCAACAATCTCGGCATCGAATTCCTCACTGTGCCGATCAGCTCCGTATTCGACACTTACATCCAGGCCCTCAAGCCGGTCTTCGGCAATCGCCCCGTGGATGCCACCGAAGAAAACGTCCAGGCCCGCATCCGCGGCAACTATCTGATGGCTCTGTCGAATAAATTCGGCTCCATGGTCCTCAGCACCGGTAACAAATCCGAAATCGCTGTCGGGTACTGCACGCTCTACGGCGATATGGCCGGTGGTCTCGCGGTCATCTCGGATGTCCCCAAACTCATGGTCTACGAGCTCGCCGAGTGCATTAACCGCGAAAGGGAACTGATTCCCCGCTCGACGATTGAGAAACCTCCCAGCGCCGAGCTGCGTCCAAATCAAAAGGACTCGGACTCTTTGCCGCCCTACGAAGTGCTGGACCGCATCCTGAAGGCCTATATCGAGGAAGTGAAAACGCCCGTGGAGATTGCCGAGGATTTTGGCTACGACCTGCAACTCGTTCGAAACATCGCCATGTTGGTGGATCGCAATGAATACAAGCGCAAACAAGCCGCGCCAGGCCTCAAAATCACCTCGCGCGCCTTTGGCTTCGGCCGCCCCTTTCCCATCGCCCAGCACTTCGTCCCATGAGGTGACCGGTTTTTGTAGCGGCCGCTTTCCGACGCGGGCGCATTTTGACGGTGGTGAAGAGCACTGAAGAATTCGTCTGAGGATTAAATCCGGAAGTTTGTCATTCTGAGGACATCCGACAAGGTTCGTGTTTGGACTCCGGTGGTGTTTACCGGAGATGTCCGAAGAACCTCAACTTCAAATAAAAGGACCAACATCGCGTGAAAAAGAAACTCCGCCCAATCACATTTCTGGTCTTCGCAATCCTCGTAGCGTCATTCGCACACGCCCAACAACCCACCGCCGCACAATCCCCGCTTCAAAAAAACATCGAGATTTATCTGCGCCGGGCGTTCGCCCTCGGCCCCGACGTCCAGATCACCGTCGCCGCGCCCACCGAAATAGGGAACTCAGGCCTCCTCGAAACCAACATCGACGTCAAAACCGACCAGGGCTCCGACAAGGTCAAGATGTACATCACTAAAGACGGCCGATACCTTCTCCGCGGCGAAATCTCCGACCTCTCCAAGGACCCCCTCGCCGAGAACACCTCCAAGCTCGATCTATCCAAATCCCCGGTCCTCGGCGACCCCAAAGCCACCGTCACCATCGTCGAGTTCGCCGACTTCGAATGCCCCGTCTGCCGCAACCTCCACGACGCCCTCCGCGGCCTCCTGCCCAACTATCCGCAGGTAAAGCTCATCTTCAAGGATTTCCCTATCGACCAGATCCATCCCTGGGCGCGCACCGCCTCGCTCGCTGGCCGCTGCACCTACCAGCAAGACCCCGCCGCCTTCTGGAAGTTCTACGACTTCATCTACGACAAGCAGGACCTGGTCTCCGCCGCCAACGTCTACGACAAGGTCCTCGACTTCGCCGGCCAGGCCAACCTGAACCAGGACGCCTTCAAAGCCTGCCTCGCCTCGCCCCAGGCCACCGCCGAGGTGGACGCCAGCCTCGCCAACGGCAACCTCCTCGAAGTCCGCAGCACTCCAACCCTTTTCATCAATGGCCGCCGCATCGTCGGCGCCGACCCCCACGGCATCCAGCAATACATCGACTACGAATTGGCTCAACAAAAATCGTCCAAGAAATAATTTCCCCCAGACATCACGCTCGAGCACACCAAAATTTCCAAATCGTTTGCCAAAATGAAAAAGCCCTGTATGGGAGGGAACCAGACAGGGCTTATCCGGCTATTGTGCTGGAGGTTGGCTAAGCCACACTGGGTTTGCGGAGACTTATCGCCACAAAGCCCAGCAAACCTACGCCAAGTAGACCTAGCGTGCCCGGCTCGGCGGCGGGGACACTAGCCGTTCCTGGGATGATCCAGAACTGTTCCATCCCGTCGGAGTCGTTGTGCCAAACAGCTTCGAACTCGTAGTAGCTGCCCGCCGCGAGATTGATCTGACTGATTACGCCATCGGCCCAGCCAGTGCCGTTGTTTTCGTCCACAAGTGTAAACGAACTGATCAGGTCGTTCACTTGCGTGGTTTTGTTGCATTTAGCACCGCCAGCGGTGCATAGCAATACATAGAAATGGTCCAATATTTCAGGACCTTGTCCGGTGGCCACGTTCTCGTCCACGCCGACATTGAACGAGGTAGGAATGATGTTCGGAAGGCCAAGGCCGCTGCTGCTAGCCAGGTAAACAGGACTGGTAAAGTTGCAGTTGCCGCCAGGGCATGGCCCACTTGCTGAGATGTATACAAGTGGAAAGGTCTGTTTAGTGTTCGTATCGCAAGAGGGGTCACCAATGATGCATGGATTGTTGGACGTCTGCCCAACCTGATGTCCCGGAGTGGTTGTGTAAATGAGAGAGTCAGCCTTTGCGCCCGCCGGGGCCATCATGATGGCGAGCGCCACGCCGACCGTGGCAAACAACAAGCAAATCTGTTGCTTCACTGTCATCGTTCTCCTTTGGGCGTCTAGCGGAACCGCCCACCAAGCGGGTGCAAATAGCCATCCATCCGCTACAATTAGCCAACTTCCTTTAGCCTGTGTGAATTATGTGCGAAAGATTCTTTTCGAATGTTTCGTCGCCTGTGGTAGTAAAAGTCCCTCTAGTCGACACTTGGTTGCTTCGATCTCAAAAGGAAGAATAAGTGAAAAACAGATGCCGCCTGCTGATGCAGCCAGCAAAGGAGGGAAGTGCCAAAGGAAATTCACGGGGGCGACCGGCCGAAGAGGGTGCAACACAAACTCAGTTGTTCGTTAACATAATATAGCTTATAGGACGTAATGTCAAGTGGAATTTCAACCATTTCAGCCTTTTCTTCGTGCTGCCGTTCTTCTCTTAAGGTGTGTCCTGGCTGGCGCGGGGGGTGCGCCAGCCAGGACCCTGCTGGGTCGGTGGGCTTCCTGAGGCTATGGGGCGAGCTCTTGTGGCACAGCGATTCCTCGCTGTGCTCTTCGATTTAAACCGTTCCTACAGCCGCGCAACCTTTGCCGCAATCGCTCCCACCGCCGCTCCAATCGCAAACCACTTCGCCGCCCGCGCAATCCTCCGCAAAACCGACCCGCCCTTAGCCGCCCGCAGGGCATCATCCCGTTCCCTGCCAAGCGCCTGGCTCTTCAACTTCTCATCGGCTAGGTCCGCCTGTGCCACCCTAAATTTCGCCTGGCAAGCCTTGCAGTCCGCCGCAAAGTCATAAAACGGCTTCAAATCCGCAGCAGGGAAATTGACCTTGGGTTGAACCCCATCCACGTCGCTGGTGGCATTCTTGCCTGTGTAGGGGCCGCCTTCTGCTTGCCCCGATGAAGGAGGGGAGGCAGGCCGCTCCGGGTCGATAGTTATCGGCGCGGGTAACGTAATCACATCCGGCAGCGCCGCCACCACCTGCGCCGGCTTCTGCACCGCCGCCTCTTTTTTCTTCAATCCGGCCACCAGATCGTTCATCGCCGCATCTCGTGTCGCCTGCCGCGCGGTCGCCTCCGCCAGCGCCTGCTGCGTCGTCTTCAACTCCGCCTGCAGCGCCGCCTGCTCCTTCCGCGCATCCCGCCAAGCAACGAACACACACGCCGCCAGGACCGCGACAACTACCACGGCCGCAACCCTAATCCAAATCCCCATCACGCAGTTACTGTTGACTGTCGACTGTTGACTGATTACTTCTGCTCACCGATACCGTCCCACCCGCGCCAGCACCTCATCTGCATAATCCCTATTCGCCCCGCCATTCCAGGTCAACAACGCCTTCGCCGCATCGCCGCCCGCCGCCTCCAGCTTCTGCCGCAAAATCCTGCACCCAACCGCCAATCCCACCGCCGGATCGCACAGCGTCGAAAGGTAAAGGGAACTCGCGCCTTTCTCCCGCGCCGTCTGACCCATCACCTGCATCAATCCCCACGAAATTCCCCGCGCATACGCCTCCGTCGCTCCCACCTTATTGTTTGTATATAAGGGTGCGACATACTTCGCAAAGAACGCCGGCTCATACCGCATTGCCCACGGATTCCACCCCGACTCCTGCTCCACCACCCCGCACACCAGCGCTGCGTCCAATCCCTCTGCCTCCGCCGCGCGCTGCGCGAGCTGCACTAGTTTCCCATCCAGTGGCATGAATCCTCTGACCGTTTCCAAATTTCAATTTTCTAATTTCTGATTACTTTCCTTCGCTACCGGTTCCGCCCGCCATTTCGCATATCCACATAATTCACCATAGGCTGGTCTTCGAGATGAATTCCCTGCTTCTCGGCAATCGTATTCAGCGCCCGGTAAATATTCGGCAGATGCCGCAGCGCCAGGTCTCTCACAAACACCCGCTGGATCTCGTCATCCCGCATCCGCCGGTGCATCCACCGCAAAAACACCACCGACTGCGCCCCCAGCGAAAACACCACCACCACATACGTCCACCCTGATGTCCCCATGAGTTTTCCTTGTAGCGCCGGCATCCTGCCGGCGAGTATTTCCGGGGTCGGGCCGCCAGGATGGCGGCGCTACGTCGACCAATCCAAGAGTCACGCAGCCGCTCTTGTTTCCTGTTCGCTGTTCGCTGTTATCTGTTCTCTGCTATCGTCTCCCTACAAAAATAACCCGGGCACCCCACCCAACGACCCGCCCAGGCTCGACCCTAGCGTCGAGAAAAATCCGCTCGGCCGCGAAGCATTCGCCCGCACATTCAGCAGCTCCGCCGGAATCCCCAGCGTTCTCCCCAACAGGTTGGAGTCCACGCCAAACAATCCTGATAGCCCCTGCAGCGCCGCCATCTGGCGCTGAAACGCGGTGTTGCTGAAGTTCAACTGGTTCTGCTGCGCCAGGTTCCCTTCCGCGATCCCCTTCTGCCGCGCCAGATCGTCCGCCAACTCGCTGAATCCCGCCGAATTTCCCGTGCGCGCCACGCGATTCGCCGCCGACTGCTGCAGCGAATCAAACGCGCTTGCCAGCGCTCCCTGCGATTGCCCGGTGATCGCCGCCTTATCCGCCGCGCTGAATCCGGGATTATTGAGAATGCTCTGAAACTGTGGCGTCAACAGATTCCCCACCGACTGCTGCTGCCCCAGCAACTGCTGATTCAGCGCGTTCGTCTGGTTCAGTTGATTGTCCGTCAGGCTCTGCGTCTGTCCCTGCGCCCCGCGTCCCATAATTCCCCCGTTCCACAAATCCAAATGTCTTCGCTTTTGAAAGGAAGTAAATGAAGTACAGGAGGTAAATGAGGTAAAGGAATTCGGATCCGCGGCATCGAGTCCGCTCCTTTACTTTCTTTACCTCCTTTACTTCCCTTAACTCAATTTTTTGCAATATGGTGTCCACTCATCATCGCGAACCCAACCCAATCGCGTCAGCCGCTTCCCGAATTTCTGCGCAATCGCGGGCGGCAGCCACGCATGCACGTCTTCCAACCCTCTCGCCAGCGCATCGCGCCGCGTCGCTTCGTGCAATCCCAGCAGCCACTGCCATTTTTCTCGCGGCGAACCCGCCTCGGGGTCGAGCAGCAGATACGCCTCGGCCGTTAACCTCAGCAGGGCAGCGCCGGCAATTCCCTTCCCGCCCTCTTCTCTTCCCAAAACCAGCTTGGTCAGAAACAGCGGATCCCCCAAATCCGGAAACGCATACCCAAATCCCTGCCGCGCATGAATCGCCCGCAGCGCCTCCAGATCGCTTTCTTCGTACGCCCGAATCCTCATCGTCATTTTTTTGAGTGCGGAAGCTCAGCTTCCGCTTTTACGACCTAAACCATGCCACCCAAACTTCCGACTATCACTACCCGTCCTAATAGCAAGATGTCATCCCAAACCCGCGTCTTTTGTGAGTGAGGATCTGCTTCTCTTCTCCTCCGGATTACCGATTACGGATTGCTGATAACTCTCCCCTCAGATCGTCACCACCACGCTGATCGTCGCGTTGTCCGTCTGCGTCAACGTCACGTGCGGGGTCCGTCCCTGCAGCGTCGTCAGTACGCCTGACACCGTCTGGTTGTCGTTCGGATCCTGCAAATCAAACGTGAACGCCGCGTTCAGCGTTACCGTGTCGCCCGGATTGAAATCCCAAATCGCATTGGACGTAAGATTTGGCATCGCTCCCTCTCCTCTTTGTCTTTACCAAAAACTGATGGCTGTCGGCTGTTGACTGTGGACTGCCTTTCCCCCTCACAACACCGTTTGCTTCACCACTCTCGCTCCCGGTACCACGCCAAATCCATTTCCCCCACGCAGCAACCCATTCGGCAGCGCCCCGCTCCCGCTCGACGGCAACGGCGCCGGACCCGAAGTTCCTCCGCCTGCCACCGCCGTAGCCGGCGAACCAAACGACACCGGCGCCGACGCCAGCGACCCCACGTATTGCGAATACGCGCGCCAGTACAGCGTCTGGTTCCCCAGTTGCACGTACAAATTCCTCGACGCTCCCAGGAAATACACCCGAGGCGCCGAAAACGCAGGCGTCACGTCCGATTCCGCAAAATAAAAAAGGCCCGGCCGCGTCACTGCCGGATCCGTAATCGCCAGGTCAAACCACCCGTTCGCCGCCTGCACCTTCAACGCCGCAATTGCCGGCGGCGCCGGTGAAGGATTTGCCGGGTCCACGCCCGCATTCGCGCTCGTCGCATTCACCGCCGAAACGATCTTCACCAGCGTCTCGTACAGATACGGATCCCGATCTTTCAGCGGTGCCAGTTGAGCAACGGTCAACATGCTTCTCTCTTCCTCTTCTTTGCGACCTTTGCGCTTCCTCTGCGCCCTCTGCGTTAAATCCTTTTCTTATGAACTGATCTTCGCCGTAGCCGTCACGTTGTTCGGCAGCGTCGCAATTAAAATCCTCGCAAACTTCGCCACCACATCCGGAAACTCCGCCCGTGTCACGTTCGCCGCATTCACATTCGTGATCGCCGCGCCTTCCTGGATGTACGCCGCGTCAATATCCGTATCCGCCGTCTGCAACTGCACCGAGATCGCCCCCGGCGCCGCGCTCCAAACGATTTCCACCGCCGCCCGCACCTTCCCGCTGCTGAACGCCGGCGCCAGCGCCACTTGCGCGCTCTTGAACGTCGCCGGAAAAATCACATCCGTCGAAGCAATCACCGCCGCGCTGTCCCCAAATCCCACCGACACCGGTGGCAACACATTTCCATAACTCGGCATAGCATCCCTCTCTTTTTTTGAGTGCGGAGGCAAGGCCTCCGCTTTTTGCGATCTAAACCCGCTCACCCAAACCGTCGTTCCTAATTCACGCCGCGGACCGGCGCCCAAGGATCCACCCGCACCGACGGCGCAAACCTTTGCACCTTGAACCAGGCCCCCGCCTGGTTCGTGCTCACCTGAAACGCCACCCGCTCCCCCAACACATTGATCGGCAATTCCAAATCCTTCAGCCCCGGCGAACTCATCCCCAACGGCTGCTGCGCCGTCGCCGCGCTCTCCGAGTCCACAAAGCTCGTTAGCGCCAGATTCCCCGCGCCCTCCACGTACATCGTCAGATAGCTGAATAGCTTCCGGTGCGCGCCCAATCCCAGCGAACTCTCCACCGCCCGCTCGGGGAAAAAGTGCGTTGTGTAGTAGCTCGGAATTGCCGCGCCATCATCGGAAAACTGCGTGTCACTCAACTGATAAATCTTTCCCGTTGCTCCACCGCCGCCAACCCCGGGCAAACCTCCGCCTAACACCGCCACCGCGGTCCCATTCGTCCGTTCAATCAGAGCGCAGCAATTCGCGGCAATCGACCAAGGCGACCACTTGCGCGAGTTGTCCGTCGCGGTTTTCCGTCCCGTGTAGGTGATATTCACCGGTGGCCGCGCCTCGATATCCGACGCCGAATCCAGATCGTGATAATCCAGCATCAGCACGCGGTTCGGTGTAGCCGCAGTGCCAAAAGGCGCGCCCACGTAAATTCGCCGTTCCTTCGTGTCCACCGTCACCCACATCGTCTGCGCATATTGCCAGTTGATCTGATTCCACGTGGGCTGAATCTCTTGCGAAATCTTCACCGGCTCGCCGCCGGAAAAAAGATACAGCCCCGTCCGGTGCGCAATCACCACCCAGTCTTCGCCGAATCCGATGCCGCGCACCGAGGGCGTGCCAACGCGCCGTGATACTTCTGAAATCGACCACAGCGAAGGCTCATTCGTCCCATCGTCCTGCGTCACATGCAGCGAATGCTCCTTCACGAAATAAAGCCGCTCGCGCAGCTTGAAGGCGGCGCGGATTGCCTGCCCGTTGTTTTCCGCCACGTTCAGCATTCCGTCGATCCCGTCGTAACTCTCCGGATCTTCCACGCGGCTGGCCCGCACCAGCGAAGAGTTCACCGGCAGCGCCGTCGGATAAATCTCAATCGAGTCCACATAAAACTGTCCGCCCGAGTTCGGGGTGCCGTCCGCATAAACCCGCAGCACCAGATCGCTCGGTATCGCTGTCAGCGGCGCCGCCAGTTCCGCGCTGTATTCCACATAATTCGTTGTCAATTGCGCCGCGGTCAGTTGCAATCCCGTCGTGTTGATCCCCGCGCTCGCGCTGAACAGATGTACATGCAACGTCCCCTGCACCAGCGTGGAATTCCGCGCGCAGCGCGCGCGCACGGTGTAATCCTTCCCCGCCTGAATCCGTTGCGCGCCCAGCGCATCTTGCACGGCGCTCTGCGTCATCAACCCGCGCGTTGTCGTCGTTCCATTCCCAACGATCGAATACGCCGCCCCCCATACCACAAAGTTCTCTTCGTCGGTTCCGCCCGGCGCAAACGTCGGGTCCGCCGTCCAACCAAGCGGATAGTGTGGTAGCGACGGTCCCGTGAATCCGCCGTCAAATCCAAGGTTCATCCAATTATTCATTTTGTTCCGCTCGCCCCACCAGAAGAGCCGCTCGGCGTAATCAATCACCCCGGAGCAGTCGCCCAGCTCGATCAAGCGAAACAAATTGTCCACGTTCGTTCCGGCCAGCAGAATCGCATCGGAAAAATCCACCACGACCGACGTCGTCGTGTTATCGCCGATGATCATGCTCCCGCTGAAGAGCGTCCCGCCTCCGCCAACATAAAAAAAGCTCGCCCCGCCGCCCGCCCCCGTGAAGCACAAAATCCTTCCCACCACGTTCGAGGGGCCCGTGGGAATATTCGTCACCACCGCACGCATTCCGCCGCTGGCCGTCCAGCTCGTCGCCGGCCCCGGCGCGGTCAAATATCCCTGCCGCGTCTGAAAAATCACGCAACACTGGTGCATGCCCTGGTCGACATTTCCCGCCGCCGCAGCCGTGCCCCCGCCCGATGCTGCTAGTCCGCCATTCGCCGCGTAGTAGGTAAAGTGCGTCGCATCAAGCACGCTCGCTACACTGAAAGTCCCGTTGTACCCGGCAACGCCAACTCCGCTAATCGTCACCAGTTGCCCCGAGCTCAATCCGTGCGCCGCTGAGGTTTGAATCGTCACCGTCGCCGAAGCCGCCGTTCCTCCGCCCGAATTCGCCAGCCCCGTAGCTCCCGCAACATAAGTAAACTGCGTCGTGCTCAGCACACTCACCACGGGAAATGTTCCGTTGTATCCGCTGACGCCCACGCCGGAGACCGTCACCGTCTGTCCCGCGCTCAATCCGTGCGCCGCGCTCGTCGTGATCGTTACAAGGAATCCGTTCTCGCTCGCACCGCCAGGGCTCGCCACAATCGCCACTGCCGCCGGCTGCGTTGCACCGCTCGGACTCGCCGCGATGGCCACGATCGCGTTTTCGTCCACCACCGTCGGCCCCGCTCCCGGCCCGCCCTGGCTCACGCGATCCAGATTCGTGTCGTCATACTGCCGCGGCAAATCGTTTCCGGTCATCCCGTCGCTCGTGGCCAGATATTCCCTGCCAAAAAGCGTCGTCGAATTCGCGTAAGCATTCTGCGTCAGCCCGCTCGCAATCTGCGTCAGCGTTCCCGGCGTGGTTTCCTTGTACAGGTTTCCATTCGCATCCTGCGCCATCGTTCGCAGCGTTCCATTTGGCGTGATGTAGCTCTTCACATAATTCACCGTCGGATTTCCCGCCAGCGGCCCGAACAAACTCTGCAACCCCGGCCGCGTCGCCACGCCGCCGCTGCTGAAGACCACGTCCTGGCAATCCGGCGACACCCCGTGCGGCAGATCCGCCGGTGCCATATCGCTCACCAACCCGCCAAAAATCTCAATCGGCGCATCCAATGACCCAATCGTCGCCATATTTGTGTACTCGCCATCCCATGTAGAGCCCGCCTTCCGAGGCGGGCCGCCCTTCACGTAGCGGCCACTTTCAAGTGGCCACATTTTAAGTGCGGAAGCAAAGCTTCCGCTTTCACGCTTTCAACCCGACGGACCAACTCAATCTTCCGCCGACACCAATAGTTGTCATCCTTCGCGCATCCGATAAGGATGCGCGAAGGACCTCAGCCTACACACAATCGCGTCCCCAATATTTATAGGTGCAGAGCGAAAGCTTTTGTTATTCTTTACTTGCTTGGCAAGCGTGCCCAGTGCACGTTGAATATCTGAGAGCGGCGATCTTCGCCGCCCTTTTCATTTTTCTCTCGTCGTTTTCTTCTCCACCACCTTCGCCACTTCCCCGCTCTTCTCTTCCCTCTCCACCAATCCAAACTTCGCGGCTTTCTCCCGATCCAGGATCGCCCCGCACGTCCGGCAAACCGCGACTCCCGGCCGAATCTTCTCCCCGCACGCCGGGCAATCCGCCATCGGTTTCGGGTCATACAGCCACGGCTTCTCCAGCCCCAACTCCCGCGCCGCCCGCCGCTCCAGATCCGTGATGAACATCATGTTGTGCGACCTCTCCCACTCCAGGTCCGCCGTCTCCACCAGCCGCCGGTGAAACGCCTCCAACTTTTTCCGGGCGTCCGCCAGCTCCTCTTTCGTCGGTTCCGGCCCCGCGGCCACAAACACACCGTGATAGCTTCCCTCGCCCGAATCCCCGTTGATCTCCCGCACCAGGTCCTCGGCAATCTCCTGCGCGCTCAAGCGAATCTCCATCGTCCGTTTGTCGCCCAGGTCCATCACGCTGGTGCACGCGCGAACCGGCGTCACCGCGTACGCCGCGCCCGCCTCCGGCGATTGAATCGTCAACGACCCGAAATACGTGCGGTGCCGCGGCGGCCATTTCTGCGTAGAGATATTTACTAACGACACCACGTCGCTCTGCTTATTCATGCCGCACCTCTTCTTTTCAGTCTGGATTCCAACAACACCGTGTAGCGGCCACTTTCAAGTGGCCCGTTTTGAGTGCGGAAGCGCAGCTTCCGCTTTTACGTACTAAACCCAACCAACCAATAGCCTGCGCCCTCAAATCACTGTCATTCTGAGGGCATCCGATGAGGATGCCCGAAGAACCTCAACTTACAACAATTCCGCAGCTTGTTGTCAGGAGTTTCCCGGCAGGTCCTCACTGCATCCGATACTGTATCGTCACATTCGCATCCGCCGGCGTAGTCGTACAACCCGCCGCCGCCGTCTGCACGCTCAACGTCAGCGCCGCCCCGCTGGCATAGTTCTGCGCAATCGCTCCCGAATCACTTGCCGCCGCCGAAATCGTCACATTCACGGGAGTCGTCCCATCCGTCAACCGCACCACCGCATTTGTAGTGCAGCCCGCCGGCGCCGTCTTCGCCTGCACCTGTACGCGCGTCACGGTCACGCCCCGATCCAGCGTCCACGTCGATCCCGTCCACGTCGTGCTCAGCCCGCCCGGCAGAAAGATATTCTGCTCCGACCGCGGCGCCGCATTCAGAAACTCCCCATTCAGCAGCAGTTTGCTTCCGCCGATTCCGTTCGACGTGCTGACAAAATTGGCTACCGCCGTCGTCGCGGATGGGTTTGGGTAAGCGCATCCCTCGAATGTCGACGTTAGCGTAATCGTCGAACCCGGCACCGAAACCTGTGGTGAAACGCAACTATTGTAGTTCACGTAATGTCCGGTGCTTTGATCATAGATCACCAGTCCCGCCGCTCCCCCGGGAAAACTCGCCGGCATAACCAGTTGCACCGACTGGTTCCCCGTCGTCGTTGTCACCTGGGTGCACGACGCCAGATTCATCGCAGTCACCCCGCCGAAAGGATCCACGGCAATCGGACAATAGTTGTACGTCCCGGGCGCCAGCCCTGTTCCGCTGACCGCCGTCACGCTCTGAAAACTCGCCGGGTTCGCCATCGGCGAAAACACCTGCGCGCCGGAGTTAAGTTGCGTGCCGTACCCGCTGACGATCCCCAGATTGTTCGACATGTTGTCGTAGCGGTAGTTCACCGCGCCAATATATCCATTACAGGAATTCAGATTGGTCCGTACCGAGATCCCCGAATATAAACTGGCAGTCGCACCGGTTTGCAAAAGCGGCTGGTATCCGTTGGCGCATAGCATGTAGTTGATTTCCATCCCGGAAACGGGCGAATTCGTCAGGTCAAAGTATGGTGTTGCCGACCCGCCCGTGAAATCTGCGTCGGATCCTTGATTAAACGTAATTCCCGACGGTCCGTAGGGAAACATATTGAACTTGAAAGGCGGTCCGGGAGCGTTTTCTGTCAGCACCTGGTTAAACGTGACGTTGGTTCCAAAGAAGCCGTTTGCGAGTCCGCAACTGTCCACCTCGAACGTTCCGAATGAGTACGTCTGATTGGTGGTGAAGATGTACGGCATGGGTCCCGTCGTCGGCAGGTACGCCGGCATGCCGCAGCTGTGGGTGATGATGTAATCGAATCCCTCGGAGAAATTTGCGCCCGGGGCGCTCCACCCGCCGTAGTTCCAAAACAATCCGAACCCATCCTTGTTTATGACCGGATAGCTGTGCGCAGCTCCGTTCGCATGCACATGCTCGAACCGCAACGCCACCACGCCGTCATGATTCAGTTGTTCATCCAGATAGAACGCGCTTTGATAGGACTGATTGGGAAGGAAGACCAGATTCTCCAGGTAACTGCTGCCGGACGTTTCCGGTTCAAAGTACACCATCGGATAAGCGTATCCCTGAAAACAGGACAGCGACGAGCTTACATGGTAGGAGGCGGACAGGCAGTTCGTTCCTCCCTGCCCCCCAACCATATTGTCTCCTCCGCCCATGAGGATGGTCCCCGTTATCCAGACGGTTGACCGGAACTCGATCGTCGTATTCCCGGGGCAATTTCTCGGGTTTTGGTTGAAATTCCCCACCATGTCGAAATTGCCGTTCAGCGGAAAGAACTGATAGATGCTCGTCGCCGCTGGAATCAAGATCCGCCCGCCGTTCGCTCCCGTGGTGTTTGCAGCCAGGGCCGCGCAAGCCGCCAGCAGGTTCGGCACGTTGTCGTGGAACGCCTTCGCGCTGGAAACCGTGTTGCTCGCTGTCGTCGCCAGCGTTAAGGAAGTCGTTCCGGCACCCGCGGCGATCGTAGTGTCCAGGTATTCGTTGCTTGCCGCGGTGGGTGCCGTCACCGGCGCGTCGCCTATATCCACGTTTGCCGCAAAGGCGCCCCACCCACGGTCCACAAAGAATCCGTCGTTGCCGGTCGCAACGCCGACCAGCGAATAGTTCGCCGCGTTCACGGGCAGCGCGCAGGACGTTCCGGTGCATTCATAGATCAGATGATTTTTTGCGGCCTTGCCCGGCACCATCGTCATCGTGCCGCCGGCGCCGACGTTCGACACCCCCGTGCAGCTGCCAAGCGAATATTGCACGGCATTGGGCGCCGTGCCCACGGGGCTGAAACTGGCGATGGAGAAAGTTCCGTTGTAGTGGCTGTCCGTCACCCCGGAGAAGATTGCGGTTACGAACCACGGCACCACCCACGTCGCCGCCGCCGTGTTCGCCGGCCCGAACACGCCGGGAGAGATGGTCACTGTCGCCGTTCCGCCCGTGCAGGTAGCGGACTGCACGCTGTAGGTGTAGTGCGAATCCCACTTCAAGATAATCTTGGGCGCCACGCGCATCGTCCCGCCCGTGCAAGGCGGAGTCGCGCCGCCCGTAGCGATCAAATCATTGCGCGTGAACTGAAACGTCGTCGCGCTGGGAACCGCTGTCAGAGAGAACGCCCCCTCGCATTGCCGGCTGTTCGTGCTGTTGGCCTGGATTTCGATCTGCGCGAAAGGTTCGCTCTGAACGCCCGATGAGGTTGTCGGCATATTGTGCGCCGACGAAGTCGTCACCGTGAAGACTCCGTTGCTGAATGCCCACGTGCCCGTGATCGCGTAGGATTGCAGGGCCATGGAAGCGGGAGCTGTCGTAGTAGATCCCACCGCGCTGCATGGCGTGATGCCGCCGGCCCAATCGCGGTCCGCAACACAGTAATTCCGTTGCGTCGTGCCTACCTGAAAGAGCGGTGTCACAGTCGGTGCCTGCGGCGTCGCAATCGCCGGCGCCGGGCCCGCCCCCAGGATCAAAATTCCATGCCCGTTCTGAAAATCAGACGCCGCGGCGCAACTCGCCGACGCCGATCCCGAACTGATCGAGCACGTCGTTGCGGGGAGGTTGTAGTTCGGCCCGATGTAGCCGCCGAATCGAGTCACGTCCAGCCACGGGTTCGGTCCCTTGGTGTGAAAATCCGCGTCAATATTCTGTGGCGCCGTAAAAGTGTTTGGCTGGTTGGTCTGCGCGCCGCTGGCGGCCGAAATCGGCCCCACTTCCGTTCCCGTTTCGTCCTTGTAGTACAACCGTTTGTCGGCGCTCTTCGTGTACAGATTCACCGTGCCGCTGCTCGCCGCGCCTGGCGCAGTTCCCTGATTCGAGAGCGTCAACGTTCCGCTCGCCAGGTTTCCTGCCACGCTCGTGCTGCCATTTACCGTCAGGTTTCCCGTCAACGACAGCGAAAACGCGTTGATTCCGCCCGTCGAGCTGATGCTGCTGAACGTCGGCGAAGCCGGATCGCTCGGCAAAATCACATTTGGCAGTTGCTTCGTAGTGATTCCCGGCCCGCTGAGCTCGATCTCATACTTCCCCGGCGCCGCGTAAAACGAATAATTCCCCAGCCCGTCCGTCGCCGTCGGATTCGCCAGCGCCTGCGTCAGCCCCGCATCCGAATAAATCAGCGCCAGCGGCGTGCACGGCTGCCCGCTCGCCGGCATCGCGCACACCCGCACCGTCGCCCCGGCCAGCGGCACCCCGCGCGTATTAAACACGATGTCGTCTTTGCGCGACCCTTGCCCATGCGCCGGCTTCACCACGCCCGGCCACAAGTGCAGCGCCATCGCCACAATCGCCCACAAAATCCCCATACGCATTTTCGATCGTATCATGTCAATTTCAGTCCTGTACTCGTAGTACAGCCACTCCTGCCCCATCAAGTGAAATTTGCGGGATGATCCCCTGCTGCGCTCATGGTTGGATCAGCGCCGGCGGCGCGGCAGACATTAGCCCAGCCCGTAAGGGCTGGGTCAAGAGTCCACCCAAAGCAAGCCCCGGAGGGTCGACAGACGCGTCTCCCACGGCGACTACAACAGTTTCCTCGCGGTAATCGAAAGCTGCACGATATCCCCGGTCACTCCCGCCGGATAGGCGCCCGCCGCAACCTCGGTCCCCCCGCCAACGAACGCTTTCAACTTCCAGTTGTTCAGCGCGGTTCCTTGCACTGGAATGTAATACCCGCTGCTCCCGTTCTGGCTTTCCGCGAACGCCTGCACGATCGTGTCCGACGGCAACACGTTCGAGACCTGCGTAAAATCCAGCGTGTCCCCGCCCGTCGGATAATTCCCCGAAAACGCCAGCGTCGCCAACGCATAAACAAAATTGCTCGCGCTGCTGTCCACATTATTCGGCAGCAGCGAAATCGTAATCGCCATGTGCTTCTCTCCTCTCGATTTGCCAACTCCAAAAAGAGGTAAAGGAAGTAATGGAGGTAAATGAGGCAAAGGATGAGAGCACTAGCACTAACGCTCACGTCGCAACTCCGCTTTTCCTTTACTTCCTTTACCTCCTCAACCTCCTTTACTTCCTCGCCTCAAAATGGTGTATACCCGCTCCGCGCCGAATACGGCCGTCTCCGCCGCCCGCTCTGCTGCTCTCTCCGGACCGCGGCCACCACCAGGTCCTCGATTGCGTCCGACGCCGCGTCGTCCCACTTCTCCGCCAACGGGCTGCCGCGTGCCCAGGCCGCACCCGCCGCCGTCCCATACGCCAACGCCTCTTGCGCATTCCGGATCAGCACCGGCGAAGTCGCATCCGTAAAATCCGGGTACGCCTTCAAATACCGCAGCCGAATCTGCGTATCCTGCGTCGCTCCCAAAAACCACAATCCATCCGCGCGCCACTCCCACACGCTCAGCACCACGTCCTGCACCCGCGAAGGCAACCCACCGTGCCGCGTCAAATCCACCATCTCGTCAAATTCCTGCGTCGAAAGATTCGGCCGCTCCCACAGTTTCATCGGCACCAGCAAATCCGTAGGCAGTTGGTTCGGCGGCGCCGTCGCATCGCTGATCGAAACCTGCAGCGAAGCATCCTGCCCCGCCCCCGCCGCCACCACCAGCAGCGCGTCGTCCTGGATGAATCCCCCGCCGCCTGCGTTCCCTATCGCCCGCTGCACCTTCCGATACGCCGAATTCAGATACGGCAGCAGCACCGTATCCGTGAACAAATTCCCCTGCGCATCGTTCAGCAGCGACCTCACCAGCGACGTAATCTGCCCCGCCGTGTTATAAGCACTCGATCCAACAACTGGCATATTCCCCGCCCTCTTCGTTCTCTGCTCTTCTCCGCATCTTTGTAGGGCCCGCCTTCCGAGGCGGGCCGTTTCTTCGCTTCCTGATTCCTGATTACCGTTATCCTCGATCGGCCAAGGAAACTCATCCCGGCCACCCAAACGAGCCAGCACTCAAAATCTCGCCACTACTGCTCAGGCAACGGTGATTTCTGCAAATACGCCGCCACTCCAATCACCGCATTAATCAAAGCCGCCGCCGCCCCAATCCGCACCGTCGCGCCCATCCCCGCCGACAAATTAAAATGCCCCGGATCAATCCCCACCGACGCCAAGCCCGTCATCACCCCACCCGCCGCTCCACTGACGCCCGCCGCCAGCAACCCCTTTAGCCAAACTTCAACTCGATTCGCTAGCATCCTCTTTCACCTTCGCGCTCAATGTACGGGGAATGGCTACATAGACTCACAAAATGTCATCCCGAACCCGCGTTCTTTGCGGGTGAGGGACCTGCTTTTTCATGCATCCTGCTATCTGATCGCTGCTATCTGTTATCCCAGGTATCCCCCATTCAGCCCGCCACCATCGGCGCCCCATGGAACGCCGGCGTCCCGTGATCCATCACCGCAAACGCCCACTCCTCGTACGCCCGCTCTTCCCGGGCTTCCCTCTCATACAGTTTTGCCCGCTGCATCGCCCGGTCCCTTCCCCGCGCCCACTCAATCGCGCGCGCTACATGTTCCGCAATCGTCGACGTCAACTGCACAAACTCTCCCCGCGGCCCCTGCAACGTAAAGCAATGTTCATACTCCCCGCGCTCCGGATACGGCCCCAGCGCCGCCACGCTCTTCCCATCCGCCCGCTCCACCGTTTGCGCATACCAGGCTCGAGGCGAGCCATAAGCCTCCGGCGCCACCCATCGCTCGACGTGCCACCGATTCACCTGCGGATACTTCGGCTCCCATCGCAGCTCCACCACTTCCCGGATCAAGTCTCCGCGCTCATCGCGGTCTTCAAACTTCCCGCCAATCCATCCCAACCGGTTCCATCCCCACACCACCCGGTAATTCGCCTCGCCATAGCGGTTCATTCCCCCCGCCAAACACAACCGCCGCGCCACGCTCTCTGGCGTCTCGTGAGTTTCACGAATGACTTGAATCATGGAAATAGAGGGGCCAGCGACCAGTGAAGAAGCTTCTCTTCACTGGGCACCGGCCACTGGTTGCTTGATTAGTACCCGCTCGGCCGCGCCAGCGTGTCGATAAACGCTCCGCTCCTCGGACTGTCCGACCACACCTGAAACGATGTATCAAAATAAAAAATATAACTCGCCGCCAAGCCGCCGCTAGCCCCGTAAATCGGAAACACCGTGTTCCCATTGACTTCGTAAAAATCAATGTCCTTCAACACGGCCCTTCCCCAGTGCGACAAATCCAGGAAGTCCACGCGCGTCTGGTCGGCGTTCACACTCGACTTGATCGGGATCCCGCTCATGGTCTTCCGGCCAGAGAACAGCAAATCCAAATCATTCGCGCCGCCGCCCCCGCCTTCCTTGATGATCTGGCTCACCGTGATCCCCAGGTTTTCCCATGCGTGCTCCTGCTCCACCGCCATGTACGCGATCAGCTTGCTCAGGTGATTGATGCCCAGCGCCTTCCTCACCTTGTTGATCGCCAGCCGCACGTTTGCCGGCGTCAGCGCGGCGTTCCCCGCGTTCACGCGCGGCGTCTGCAACTGCAACGGATACGTCGCGCGGTTCAGGTTCAGCCACGTCCCTGTCGTCGCGTTGTTCTGGTGATACTTGATCCCGAACAGCGAAGTCGGCTGCGCGCCACTCAACCCGTCATGCACAATCACGTCCGTCGCCACTGTCCCGCCTGGCAGCACGTCCACTGTGATCGTCTGCGTCGGGCTGATCGGATCCGCCGCCACCACCTGGCAGGTTCCACGATTCGTAGTCAGCGTCGTGTCGTACACCTGAATCGTCTGCCCCACGTACACCAGAGCCGCGCCGTTCGGCACGCTCATCGTCAAAACAGCGCCGGCCACGGAATTGATCGTTCCGAGCACGCCGTTGCCCGCCGTCTGGATCAGCTTGTCCAGGAACGCCCGGAACTGCTTCATCCCATTCGCCACCTCGCGTTTCGCCGCGTTCTCGATCGCGCGGTCCCGCCCGGTCGTCGCATACTCCACCAGTTTCGTGATTTCAATCGCGAACCGGAAGAAAATCGGCGAAACCTGCGCTACGTCGTACGCCGTCCCCGATCCGCGCCCCAAGTCGCCGCCATCCGCGTTGTATGAGCCGGCTTTGCCCCCGGGATTCACCTGCAGCGGCAGCCGCATGTTGCGGCTGGATATTTTCTCGATGTCTCCCCGCTGCTGGATCATCGTCAAAAGAATGTCGTCGCGCTCATAGAGCAGGGGCACTTTGTCGCGCACCTTCTCGAGCTGCAACGCGATGACATTCGCGTTTGCTTGTGCTGGCATATTTTTTCTCTCCTTAAGTTGTACTGTCCGAAATCCCTGTAGCGGCGACCTTCAGGTCGCCAAGCCTTCTTCTCCGCCTAACTCTTCTCGGCGCTCTCTGCGCTCTTTCTCAGCGAACTCTGCGTTAAGTCCCCTCTTCGCTCCCCAAAAAACAAAAACGGCGCGAAACCCACTCGCGCCGCCCGCTCTGTTTCCTGCTATCTGATCGCTGCTATCTGTTATCCTTTTCCACCCTCACATCCCCAATATCTGCTCATCACTCATCTTCCGGTAATCCACGCGCCCGCGCGGCCCGCTTCGACCGGCTGTAGTCTGCGCATTCCGATTAGCCGCCGAATCTTCGCTCACCGTCCTTTGCGAAGAACTAGCAGGCCGGTCCACTCTCCGCTCTTCCCCACCGCGCCCAGCACTTCCCGCACCCGCGTCCGTCTTCCGCGCCCCCAACGTCGCCTGGGTCCACAATCCCACCACTCTCCGCACCGCCCCCGGCACCAACTGCTGCGCCCGTGCATCAATCAACCGCACCACCTGCGCCCGCGCCGCTTCATCCAACCGCCGTCCGCTCAAGACCCGCGCCACCTGTTCCCCCAACGAAGCATCGCTCCGCAACGCCCACTCCACCTCTTCCCGCACCGCCGTCGCAAGCCGTTCCTGCAACGAAGATGATTGCTTGCCCCGAGAATCGAGGGGCCCATCCCCTCCGGCCGCGTTCGCGTACCTTAAATTCGGCAACGCCGCCTCCATCGCCCGCGCAATCGTCCCGCCCACATTCTTCTCCAACTCCGCATTCGTAGCCCGCTCAAACTCCCGATACCGGCTCGCCACCTCTTGTGGCACAGCCACTCCTGCCTGTGCCTCTCGACCCGTTCGGCCAACACCGCTATGCACATCCGCCGCATCCCGCGCTAACGCAGTTCCCTCTTCCCCGGTCACCGGTCGCTGACCACTGGGCGCTCCCCCCAAAATCCTCACCCCGGCTTCCACCATCTCCCGAAACGCCGCCGGATCCTGCGCATACAACTTCTCCACCAACGCCGCCCGCCCCGCCCGCAACTCCTCCGTCGGCTTCCCCGCCGCCCCAAAAAACACCGCATCAATCTCCGCCAGCTCCCGGGCCCGCTCCGCCGCCCCCTTCGCCTCCGCCACTCCCCCCGGATAAATCTCCTTCAACGCTCGCGCTTCCTCCGGCGAAGCAAACGCCTCCCGATATGCCGCCGCCTCCCGCTGCGCCCGCTGCACGCCCTCCCACAATTCCCGGGCTTCCTCCCTCACCCACGGATCCTTCATCTCCCGCGCCAACCACCCCGGCGGCTCCTGTGGCACAGCCATTCGTGGCTGTGCGCTTTTTCCGTCACCTCGCGCGGTGGCAGCCGGAGTTGCGGCCGCAGTCGAGGGACCCTGGCTACCGTTCACTTGCTCGCTGATTGATGGATCAACATCAGATTCCTGCCTCTCCGGTTCCATCCCCAAAATCTGCTCATCCGTCAACACAAACACATCTCTTTCTGCCCCAGTCGCAGGGGCATTCTCACTAGTATTCAGGAATGTCATGGAATGACTCGTCTCTCTTGGAAAGCAATCGCCTGGAGGTATAGAGTGCGGAGCCGCTCAACAGGGCAGCCCTTACTGTATCTATTGAAATCCAGATAACAGATTTCCCAACAACTCGAAAATAAACTCCATCAAAAACAACCCGATCTCGAGCTTCACCTCGAAGCACATCCCCTTTTCCTGGAGCTCTGGAGGGATATCCAAGTCGTCATAATCTACCGTGCTTTCGATTATCACTTCCGGAGGATAGGTCAGTACATCCGCCATTTCGCTGATGCCTCGCCATGAGTTCTACGAGGGAGCGGCCCCAAATATTTCGTGCTCAGGCCTCCCGGCTAGCAGCTGCAGGCTCCCCTTGCACTGCCGCACTTTGCTGAATAGCCCGTAGATGCGCCTCCGCATGCGCCCGCACATTCGCAAACCCCGCCGGATTCGTCATCCGCGCGCTCTGCCCAGCCTCCGAGTTCGCCCACCGCTTGCACTCCTCAAATTCCACCGCGTGGTTATCGAGCAGCAAATCCACCGCCACCGAAGGGAGCACGACGGAATGCGTCCCTCCCTCTTCACTGGTCGCCGGTCGCTGGCCACTGGCCACCTCCACCACGATCGGCGCCGCTCCCAGCAACACCTGTATCTCCCGCAACTGCTTATTCCGCGAATCCTCGCCCGGCACAACCAACTCCGTCAGCCCCAGCACATTTTTGATGTATCCGACATTTGCCGGATCAGCCATCGCCTCCTGGATCAACGGATCCTTCAACCCGAACAATTGCTGCAACACGCCACGCTGCTGCGATTTCAGCCGCGGGAAAGTCTCATCCGCTTCCGGATGCACCGCAATGTTTCCCTTCAAATCCGCCACGCGAATCATTCGCGCGTCCAGCATCCCGTCCGGCCCCAGCAGCGGCACGTCCACATCCTCCGGCCGGTTCTTCCGAAACGATTCCACGCCCAGCAGCATCACCTCGCCATAAAACTGCTTCAGCCGCCGCCACACCAATCCCAGCCGCCCCAGCGCCTGGTCGACAGCCAACGCATACCCGCTCGCCGTCTTCACGTCCTCCATGTTTCCGCCAAACACCGCGGGAAACAGTCCCGTCAAAAATTGCGCCACCGGCCCAATCAAATCCTGCTGATGACGAATCATGTCCGGTGGCACCTGCGCCGGTGCCGGCTGAAAAAATCCTGCCGCCAACGGCTGACCCGGCCGCGCCCGTGCCGGAAAATGAGCCGCCGGCTCCGCCACTTGGTTCGCCAGCGCGTCAAAATCCAAAACCTGCGGGTCGGCATAAATCGGCGGAATCCCATACTCGTACGTCTCCGCCTGCATGTTGCTCAGCACGTTGTAGCGTTCCTGCACCTGCACCAGTGAATCGCCGACGCTCGGACGGTTCTGCCCGTCGCCCGGCAGCGCATGCAACACCCGCCAATGATCGTCCATGCTTTCATTACGCGCCTCGCAATACGCGTCGCCCGCAAACGCTACGTAGCATCCATCCGGAAACAGCGCCAGCAACTCTCGCCGCACGTCCTCGTCTTCCACCGAATAAAACGCCCAAGGCCGCAGCCATGTCCGGTCAAACGTAATCAGATTCATCAGCGCATCGCCAGGATGAATCGACGGCAGTCCCTGCTCCACGCTGATCCGTGAAACGCGCGCGTACACATCCTCCGCGCCCTGCGAAGGCGTCGTCTCAATCTTGTTCGCCGCGTGCGGATACGCCGCCTTCAACTTCGCGCGATGCACTTCCGTCTGCCACTGCAGGTACGGAAACTCATGCATCTCATTCGCCCACACCGGCGTATTCAACTCCAGCCCGCCCGCAATCGAAATCACTTCCTGCCCATTCGCCACCCGCCGCGTCTCCACCACCCGCGGCACCGTCACCCGCTCCGCCCTCTTCAGATCCTTCTCCCCTAACTCCGCCCCACATCCAGGGCACGCCCCGGTAGCGCCGGCTTCCAGCCGGCTCGCATTCTTAAGATTTGTCGTCCTGAGGGACGCGCTGTTTGCGCCCCGAAGGACCTCATCGTCAAACTCATCTCCGCTGATGCGTCCATTGCCATAACCGTCATCCCGACCGGAGTTGCCGGGATTTTCTTGCGCACCGTATTCTGGCGCGCCGGCAGCGGAGTGGAGGGACCCTGGCGAGATCTCGCCGTCAACTCCCGCCTCCTGATCGCTGCTATCTGCAATCTGATCGCCTCCAACCGGAGTCTCCTTGCCGCACTGCGGACACTTCCAAACATCCTCTCCCAGCGGAATCTCCACCCCCGCCACAATCTCCTGCTCCCGAAACCCAAACCTCTGCCCATCCTCCACGTACCGCACATACGCGCCCAGCTTCCCATCCGTCCACAAAAAATATCCAATCGACGTCAGCAGATGCTCCACATGATTGTTCCGCTCCACCAACTCCGCCACGTCGCTCGCCGCCTTCGCCGCCGCAATATCCACCAGAGATTGCGCCGATTGCGGATAAAACCGCACGCTCGGCACATCCTGCGAAAGCACCGCCACAAACGAAAGCCCGAACCCCTGGTAAAAATTCGTCACGAACTGGTAGCGCGGCATCTCCTCCAGCGTCCGATTGTCATTGAACTTCTGCTCAAACGGCAAATGCCAGTTCATGTCATTCGGGTTCCACCACGCATACTGCAACCCTTGCCAGAAAAGCCGCGCCTGGCGAACCCGCCGAATTTCATGCCGTCGCGCCGTCACACCCTCCTGCCGGTACTGCCGCACCAACTCCCACAGCGCATTCACCAGCTCCGGCCGCAACTCCTCCAACAATTCAAAATTCGCCCCCATCTCCGTCGCGCTATAACACCGCGCCTCTCGCGCCGAATTCCCATCCGCAGGCGCCGTCATCCCCGGCTCCCAAATGCCAAACTGTTTTTCCATGCTCGCTCTCATCTGCGCCCCGTCCCATGTGCTTGAGGGTGCCCCACCCTTTCTCGCCGTCTAAGAAAGGGTGGGCTCTTACGATCGGACGGCACTCACGTTCTTTTCTTGCGCTCTGTTTTTGTTGGAATTTGTTTCCGAGTTCCCTTCTTGAGGCTTCTCTCAGGCCTTTGTCGCTTCGGACTCTCTCAACTTCTGTATCTGCTGCCACGATCTGCGTCTCATCCTCGGCAACTCCACCGGCTTCACCGCCTCCGCAAACTCCACCGGCGGAAACCCCGCCGTCCCCAGCAAAGAATTCATCAGCGCCCGATTCTCCATCCTCAGCCGCGCCACCTCCCCCTCCAGCATCCCCACATACCGCGTCGTAAACGCTTTCTTCAAAATTTCAAACATAATTCGCCAAGCCTCAATTTTCGGCTGCCGTCGTTACTTCCTTCGCTTCCCGAACTTCTGCGGCCCCAGCTGCCTCTTCGCCTCCGCCTGCAACCTCTGCTGGTGAATCGCCCGCGAAGTCGGATCCTCCGCCGTGATCTGCCGCTCGATCTGCACGTCCACCGGAATCCCCGGCACAAATCGCGCCGTTCCATTCCCAAATTCGGGCGGAGCCTGCCCCGCCCCGGGTCCGCCTACAGCGGATGCCCCAACACCGGCATATCTCACGCCGGGAACCAGTCCATAACGCGCCGCATCCGCCGCGTCATCGCCTTCCATTTTTCGCACATCCTCCACGCGCCGATCGTCGCGCACCAGCAGCGGCAAACTCTCAATCAGCCGAGGACAATTCTCCGCAATCATCCACGCATCCCGCTCCAGCAGTTGATACATCAGCTGCCATCCGCCAATCCGGTCGTCCGTCGCCTGCACCGGCCGCGGCAATCCGTTCTGCTCCAGCACATCCCCCAACTGCTCTGCAATCGAAGCCTCGCTCGTACGTTTCGCAAACGCATCCGGCGACAAATAAATCTCCCGGATCCTCTCCCGCTGCGTCCGCTCCACTATCGCTTGCCCAAGCATCCGCGGCGACAACCCGCTCTGCACAAATTCGCGATACGTCACAATCTGTGTCCCGTGTTCCGTGTCCTGTGTTCCGAAAGCATTGGGTGCCGCACCCTCCGGTTTTGAGGGTGCGGTTTTTTCTTTCTCTTTCCGGATCACGGGCCATGCACGGCGGGACACGTCCTTCGCCCCATGCCAATACACCGCGCTCGGATGCTTAAATCCCCAATCAATCGAAATCCACCGCGGCGCCCAATTCTCGATCCGCAGCTTCTCCGCCCGAGCCGTGTGCCGCCCGACCTCGAACAAATCGAAATACTGCCCTTCCAGAACGCTCCAATCCCCCTCCAGGAACGCCCTCCGCAACCGATCCGGCAGCACCGCCAGTGTCTTCTTGTAATTCACGTCATTCGCATAGATCGGATTGTCCTCAATCCGCGCTCGCACAAATTCGTACTCACTCGGATCGTAAAGCTCTGGCCGCTCAAACCCCGCCGGCGCCACCCTATCCACCCACAGCGCCTTCACCCACGCATGCCCGATGTTCCCCGGATTCGTCGCCCCCGCCATGCAGGGAACAACTCTTTTCCCGCAAGACTTGCCGAATGTGTATTCCGGAACCGCGCACCGATTCCGGGAGGTCAGAAACTGCCACTGTTTCAGCGTGAAGTGCGTCAGTTCATCGATGCCAATGAACAAAAACTCCGCCCCCTGATACTGGTAAACATCGTTTTCATTCCGGCAGTATCCAAACCGCGTTGTGGATCCGTTGTTCCACGTCACCACGTGCTTCGCTTCGTTATAACTCCGGTACGAATCTCGCGGAACGTCCCGCCGGAAATACGTAAGCAGTGACGATTCCAACTCCGGGAAAGTTCTCCGCAACAGCAGCGTGTCGCTTCCCGCCACTTCCAGCGCCTGCCCGATCGCCTCTGCCAGCAGCGCCTTACTCTTTCCGGGTCCGGCCGCCCCGCCAAACAACCGGTATTTCGCTCGCGATTCGTGAAACAGTTTTTGCTGGGCGAATGGCCTATACCAGTTCCGAATCGCGAGGGTGTCCTCCATCCGCTTCTGTTCCTGGCTCTGACTCCGCGCGCTCTGCTTGCCCTGAGCGAATTACGCGAAGGGTGTGTCTGCGTTTGGTTCCTCCTACTGCCCCCGCAGTTTTTTCCCCACAAAATACGCCGCGAGTCCCCCAACTAACGCCATGGCTGCCGGCCAGTGCCGCAAACTCAAGACCACGCCACCCACCACTGACGCTACTCCAGCGATCTGCGAGATTTCTCCAATAAACACCACTTTTGCGTTCGTCATTCCTTCCTCCTCAATCTCGTTCCGGCCTCGGTAAACTCCATCCGATTTCAGCCCCGCGTTCCTCTTCTTTGCCGCCAGCGTGTTTTCCAAAAGCCAGTTCCACCCACATCTCAAACGCCCGCAATTGCACCTTCTCGTCTTTAGACTTCAGCAATCCCTGCATCACTCCGACCAGCTGCACTCCCTCGTCTACCGACTTAGTAAACGCCCAAGCTGTTCCAGGCATCTCCTTCAGCGGCAGTAGCTCGCTCACAGGGCACGCCAAGGGGGGCGCCCACTGCTCTTTTCCTGGAATAGGAGCGCGCACCGCTTCACTGCCGCCGCCGTCTGCCGAACCACCGGACGTCTCGCGGACCGCGGGGGGTGCGTCGGAGGTACGCGCACTCCCGCCAGCGGTCGTTCCGCTTCCGTCGTCAGGCCCAGCACACGGCTCCAGCGATCGCGATTTCGCCTGGCCTTTACGCTTGCGCGCTCCCTTGCACCGTGAGAATCCGCCGCTCACGTGCACCTCTCCGGACAGCGGACCATTCAACGTCCGGAAAGTACGAATCCCGCACCGAAGCACTGCCGCCATAAATCACCTCCGCCACCTGTCTATTCTCTTTTCCGCGCTTTCTCTCCTCTGTGAACTCCGGGCTCCTAACTCTGTGTTAAAAACTCTTCGATCGACCCATGCGGTCGCTTCAGCCAGCTCGCTCGTCAACCGTAACCTTTCGGTGCAGCACCCGCTTCTTCCCTGCACGCCGATTCCAGGGCGGCAAATCCTCATACAACGTCACCGCCTCATCCCTCGCCTCCGCATGCATCAACGCTCCCAACACCGCCCCCTCAATCGCTCGCGCATGCCGCGCACAAAATCGCGACGCTTCCTCTGGCATCCGCACACACGGAGCCCAGGCCATCCGGCTCCCCGCAATCGCCTGATACGCCCAACACCTCTTCATTTGTCTTCTTTTTGAGTGCGACAGCGAAGCTGCCGCTTTTACCACGTCAACCTAACCATCCAAACCAACCATTGCCACAAACTTTCACGCGCCCGAGCTTCGGTTTCCTGCTATCTCTTCTCTGCAATCTGCTCGCTCTGTTCTCCTACTGCACCACCGCGCTAGAGCCGGCAGGCGAACCTGTCGCCGACCCACTCCGAATCCTCCGTGAACTCTCTGTTCTCTGTGGTGAAATCTTTTCTTTCTTCTCCCCAAAAACAAAAAAGCCCCGGCATTCACCCGGGGCCAGCGACACTTCTCTACGGTGCATAGTATACCACTTCTTTAAGTAATGTCAAGGGTAATCTTGCTGCCCACCCAAAATACTTTCCCGCCCCACTCCTTCCTCCCTCAGTTCCATTCTGGGAATCTGCCCTCAAACTATTACTCCTTCCCTCTCAAAAATTTCATCCTTCCCTCGCTTGACATCCGGTCCCCACGGGTGCACTTTTGAAGTGTTGTACTCCCGCCCCGGAAGGTGGCCCCTGATGTCCTTCTTTTGCCTTCAAGTCAGTTACACCACAGACGCCCGCAATCGCCTTCTTCACGATCCTCACGATCGTTTTGAAGCCATCCGCGAACCCATCGAAAAGCTCGGCGGCAAGCTCCAATCCTCTTTTTTCACTCTCGGCCCCTTCGATGTCCTCGTCATATCCGAATTTCCCGATGACGTCTCCCCCGCAGCCATCTCCGTGGCCTTCTCGCAAGGGGGCGCCATCGCCAACATCCACACCATTCCGCTTTTACCCCTGGCGGAAGCTCGCGATCTCCAGTCCGTTTCCGCTCCGCCGCGCCGGCCGCCTCGCTCTGCATCCGCCCTGGCCGCCACCGCCGGCCGCTAATTTTTGAGTGCGGGAGCGAAGCTCCCGCTTTACGGAGTAGTCCCCCCGCCCGAACGTTTCTTCAGCTACCGCCCAGATTCGAGGTTTTCTTCCGTTGCTTTTCGCTCCCCTTCTGTAAACCGGGGAGTCGCAAAGCGCCGGGTTCAGCCAGAGTGAGCGCAGCGGCCAACGCTGTGCCTCAAATTCAATCTGGCCGGGTGCGGATCCACGTCGCTGATTCCGCTCCGATACGTTCTCTCCGCAATGAACCTGGCGCCGAGGGGCGCAGCCGCTGACGATATGGAGAGTATCGCGCTGCGCCCCTCTTTTTTTGTGTGGCACAGCCATTTCTTCCCGCCCTGAGCGAAGTCAAAGGGGCTGTGCTCTTGGGTTCCTCTTCTCCTCTGAACTCCGCGTCCTCTGCGCCTCTGCGTTGTCTGTTTCCCGATTCCGTCTTTGTTTCGTTACTTCATCACTTCTTTACTTCTCTCCTCTGCTAAACTCTTGAAATGCCCGTTCCGCAAGTCTCCCCGCATTTGGTTAACATCCGCCTCCACCCCATCAAATCGCTGGACCCCGTCTCCGTCCCCGAAGCCCGCATCAGCCCCTCCGGCGGCCTCGCCCTCGATCGCGCCTGGGCCCTCTATTCCGTCGACGGCAAATGGGTCAACGGCAAGCGCACGCCCGCCATCCATCTCATCCGCGCCGCGTACTCCCCCGACCTCCGCGAAGTCACCCTCTCCGTCCCTGGCGATCGACGCAAAATTCCCACCCGCGCCTTCGCCTTCCCCGGCGCCTATGAAGACGCCGCCGAATGGTTCAGCGTCTTCTTCGAGCAGCAAATCCTCGTCCGATACTCCGAAAACGGGTTCCCCGACGACACCGTCGCCAGCGGCCCCACCATCGTCTCCACCGCCTCCCTCGAATCCATCGCCGAGTGGTTCGGTCCCACGCCTCAAGGTTTTCCGGGCGTCTCCGTTGATGAAGCCCGCCAACGCTTTCGCGCCACTCTGGAAATCAACGGCGTCCCCGCCTTCTGGGAAGACCAACTCTTCGGCGAAGACGAACGCAGCGTAGTCCGCTTCAAAATCGGCGAAATCAATTTCGAGGGCAGCAATCCCTGCGCCCGCTGCCCCGTCCCGCCCCGCAATCCCCAAACCGGCGAAATCCTCGAAGGCTTCCAGAAACGCTTCACCCACCTCCGCGAATCCACCCTGCCGCCCTGGTCCCCCCGCCCCCGCTTCGACCACTTCTACCGCCTCTCCACCAACACTCGCGTCGCCCCTACCGAAACCAATAAACTCCTCCGCATCGGCGATCCCCTCCACCTCTCCTGAATTTTCGATTTGCACCACTCTGTGACCTCTGTGCGCTTCCTCTGCGTCCTCTGTGTTTAAATCTGTCCTTCTCGCCTGCCTCCTTTTCATAATTCGGGACTCGATCCGTCCCGTTAGTCTCTCCCGCTAAAATACTTCCGTGGCGGAAACATTCCTCTCCGCAAAATCTCCGCCCCGCATCTCCTCCGGATCTCTTCCGACCAGTTCACCCACCCACGCTCGCTCAATCCCAAAAAATGGCGCGCCCTCTCATACGGCGCCAACCCCAAATAATACAAGCGAAACAGCACCATCCTCGACGCCCACTCCGGTCCCTCCAGCGCTGCCTGCCCCGCCAGCGCAAAATCCGCCACCCAATCTTTCATCTTCGGTCGCACATCCGGCCGCCATTCATACTTCGTTTCCATCTCCACGTTCAGCGCGGCAATCCCCCGCTTCGACTCCATCACTTCCCGCGCACCCCGATACACTTCCCAGCAAACGTCAAACGCCATCTCCGGCTTTACGCTCATCGCCCCCTCCGCCCTCTACTCCTTTACTTCCTGAACCTCCTTCTTCCGCCAGCCTGTACTCCCAAACCAACTCCTCCGTCACCCACTCCCTCCTCCTCTTCTCGATCCCCCACCCGCCATACCTCGCCTTCCGCAAATGCCGCAGCTGCGCCGAAATACTCGCTGGCGGAAACTTGGTCTTTCCCGCCAGCTCCGCCAGCGTCACCCAAGTCTCATAACGAGCCGCCAACCGCAGCACCGTAAGCAGCGTCTCCCGTTGCGTCCTTCCCGGCCGAAACATCCCGTCGCTCCCTCCCGCCGACGCCACCGCCACTCCCTCACTCATCTGGTACTGGCTCATCCCCCGCCTCCTCCGGTAAATCAACGTCTTCCCCTTCGAACTCCCCCTCCCAGGCAGTCCGGTCCGGATCCTCGTAATCCCCTGCGCAACCGCTGCAAGCCCGCGCGGACTTTTCCTCACTTTCCACATCTTTCCATAGTTCTATTACTTGATACTTACTAGTAAGTATTATGAAAGGAGTGATACGGTCTCGTTCGCTTCGCGTTACCCATTTCCATCGGAGGGTCCCGTGACCACCTGCCGCACCCAGCCGCCTCGGGAATTTCTCTTCACTGCTTCCAGCAACACCCTGCACAGTTACGAACTTTCTCGCCTTGGTCACGCCGCCAATCTGCGTAAGGAAATTAATTCGCTCCTCGATCAATGGATCGATGAAAATGCCAACGCCATGGTCGCTCGCGTGCTCCTCGAGTTGCGTGAACGCAATATGCGCACCGCCGACGTTCAGGCCACGCCGGATCAAACCATTTCCGAACCGGTGCCATCCAATGGCCACGTTGTGTCCGATAATTTTTTGGCGGATCGACTCGTTCGCCAGCAAGTCTCGCACCGCCGCGACTGACCTTTCGCTCGCTCTTCGTGGCGAGCAACATGTGGTTTTCCCGATTTTGTCCAGCGTGCCCAGCCCGCCGCATGGACGGAAAGGTGTGCTCCCAACAACCCTCTCTATGCTTCCGACATCCCTCTTCCCCAGCGGCCTTGCCCCCGCCTCGCAACCCTGCGGTCCAACGCCCCTCATCTCCAAGCCCGCGCCAGCATTCGTCACAACTCACCTCGCCAACTTACGTCTTGGACCCTGTATATTTTTTAGAGGAAACTGTTTTCGTTCTCGCTTGAGGCACAGCTATTCCTGCCACGAGCCGCATTCGCCAGGGGGCTATGCTGTGGGGTTCCTCTTCTCTGTGAACTCTGTGCTCCTCCTCCGCGACCTCTGTGTTACGTTTTTCTTCTCTCCCAAAAACAAAAAGCGCCCCGATCTCTCGGAGCGCTTTTCCAATTTCAATCTTCTATTTTCTAATTTCTAGACTTTTTGAATCGCCGGCAATTCTCCCTTGGTGTTTTCCAGCATCTGCTCTTTCCGGTAAATGAGCGAATTGATGTCATACGTCGCCAGCTCAAACCCATGCCCGTGCGTAATCGCATCCGTCGGGCACGCCTCAACGCAATACCCGCAAAAAATGCACCGCGAATAATCAATGTTGTAAACACTCGCGTACCGCTCACCCGCCGAGATGCGGTTCGTGTCAGTATTCTCCGCCGCTTCGATGTAAATGCAGTTCGCCGGGCACGCCGCCGCACACAAAAAGCATCCCACGCACTTCTCCAGCCCGCCCTCATCCCGGTGCAGGACGTGAATCCCGCGATACCGAGGCTGGAAATGCACCGGCTCGTGCGGGTAATTCTCCGTCACCGTCTTCCGAAACATATTCTTCCAGGTGACCGCGAACCCCTTCACCAGCGCAACGGTCGTCTCTGCCATTTCCCCAATTAAATTGCCCATAATCCCCTGTAGCGGCCACCTTCAGGCGGCCAAGCGCTCCGCAGTTCCCACCAATCCGACCAAACGATTCCGCCTAGTGAGTCTACCAAACCCCCGGCACTCCCGCCAAACCACGAATTCTCTGTGCCCTCTGTGTTCTTCCTCTGCGAACTCTGTGTTAAGTCCCTTTTCTCCCCTACTTCAACCCGTCCACAATCTGTTTCCCATGAAATCTTCCATTCTCAATAAAAATCTCTCCCGTAAACCGCCCCGCCACCACCACGCCCGCCAGGTAAATCCCCGCCACATTGCTCTCCAGCGTATTCGGATCCAACGAAGGCCTCCGGCTCTCCGGATCCAGCCGCACTCCGAGCGCCTCAATAAAATCATAATCCGGGTGATACCCGGTCAACGCGAACACCTGCTTCGCCGCCAGTTCCCGCACTCCTCCATCGTTTTCCACCACAATCCCTTCGCGCACAATCTCCTTCACCCGCGTACTGAACAGCGCCTTGATCTGTCCCGCCTTGATCCGGTTCTCAATATCCGGCCGCACCCAATACTTTAGCGACTGCCCAAGATCCTTCGACCGCACGAGCAGCGTCACCCGCGCCCCATTCCGATACAAATCCAGCGCCGACTCCACCGCCGAATTCTTCCCGCCAATCACCACCACATCCTGATTCCAGAACGGGTGCGGCTCCGTATAGTAGTGATTCACATGCGGCAGATGCTCGCCCGGCACGCCCATCTCATTCGGCAAATCGTAATATCCCGTAGCCACCACAATCTTCTTCGCCTGATATTTCTCTTCCCGCCCGCTCTCCGTCTCCGTCACCACCGTGAACGCGCCCTCGTGGCCATCCACGCGCAACACTTTCTCAAACAGCCGCAGCTCCAATCCGTAATGCTCCGCGCCCTTCCGGTAATACTTCAGCGCCTCAATTCGCGTCGGCTTGTCTCCGCCGGTCACCATTGGCAACCCGCCAATCTCCAGCAACTCCGGCGTCGTGAAAAACACCATGTTCACCGGGTAGTTGTAAATCGAATTGCACAAGCACCCCTTATCAATCACCAGCGCCCGCATCCCCACCCGTTTCGCTTCCATAGCGCAAGCCAATCCCGTCGGCCCCGCCCCAACGCAAACAATGTCATAAGTAATCATAATCTTTTGATTCGATTAATCCCGCGAGGGTTACGTCTATCTGCGCCACCCTGGCGCAGCCACCGCCGCCCCATCCCGCGTTTTCTGCGGGATGATTCCAGGCTGTGCTCTTCGATTTCTAGTAGGACCACCTAACAACTGAACTTGAGGGTGCCCCATCCTTCGCGCCGTTTGCGAAGGGTGGGCTCTTACGGTCCAACGCCACCCAATCTCTTCTCCCGATTCTTCTCTTTTCTTTCCTAAACTTTGAACTCTCAACTTTGAACTACGAACTTTTCTTCTCCATCTCTAAAATCCCTGCCAACTCCACACGAAATTCCTCCAACTCCTTCAACTTCTCCTCCGTCGCCGCCACTTCCTTCTTCTTCCACACAAACACTTCGCCGTTCCCCCGCTTCAACCGCACACTCAAATTCCCATCCACCAAAAACGTCACCGGCGCCAGCAGCTTCAACCCGGCATTCTCCACCGGCCCCAACAAAGCCACGCACTCGCCCTTCCGCATAATCAACCCACTCTCATAAGGCGCAATCGCAATCGGCCGAAACCCCGCCCCAAACAACCGCTCCACCACCCGCATCTGCCCCTCTGTCAGTTCCATGTAGCCTTCCCACTTGTAGGGGCCGGGCTTGCCCGGCCCGCTCTTGGGGTTCTCTTCCTCTTCTCTGTGAACTCCGTGCTCTTCCTCTGTGCGCTCTGTGTTAAGTCCCTCTTCTTCGCGCCAAAAAACAAAAAGCGGCGCACCCAACCCGCGCCGCCCAATTGCTTCCTGCTATCTGTTATCTGATCGCTGTATCCTCTTCCACCCCTCACGCCGCCGAATGCGTCTCCTCCGCCCCCTCCAACTGCTCCAATATCTCCCGCAGCGTCCGGATCAACTCATCCCGCGAAACATGGCTCTTCTTGAACTGCAACCGGAACTTAAACGCCTCATTCTCCGGCTCAAACTGAAACACAAACGGCTGCGACCTCGGCGCCAATCCCTTCTCCTCATTCCGGTCCTGCCGCGCCGCGTCCCGCGTTAACCCTCCCTGCAGAATCTTCGCAAGCATCTCCAGCATCTTTTTCTCAGTAGGCTGCCGCGCAATCTGCAAGAGCAATCCCTTGCTCGTCACGCCGCTCTCAATGCACTTCTTCCGCAGCGCCTCCGGAATAGCCATCAGCGCCATCGTCTCCGACACCGAAGTCCGCGACTTCCCAATCTTCTTCGCCAGATCCTCATGCCGGTACTCAAATGTAGTCGCTAGCCGGTGCAACCCTTCCGCCTCTTCAAACGGCGTCAAATCCTTCCGCTGCATGTTCTCAATCAGAGCAATTTCCAAAGTCTCCGCGTCGTCCGCCATCTTCTCGATGGCCGGCACCTCGCGCAGTCCCGCCGCCCGAGCCGCGTGATACCGCCGCTCGCCCGAAATAATGTGATACGCATCCTCGCGCGGCACATAGCGCACCAGCAGCGGCTCCAGCACGCCCTTCTCTCGAATCGAATCCGTCAACTCGCGCAGGTCGCCCAGCACCTTGCGCGGCTGATCCGGATTCGGCCGGATCTGGTCCACGGGGATCATCCGCCCGACCGCCGCCCCGCTATAGCTTGTGAGTGACTCTACGTAATGCGCGTCATGCCGCATCTTCAGCGTGACGGGCAACCCGGCTTTCTTCAACACGATGCAGTACCTCCGCTGCCAGCTTTTTGTATTCCACTGCCCCCGGCGATTTGGGAGCAAAAGTCAAAATCGTTTCCTTGTACGCCGGACTCTCTTCCAGCCGCACGTTTTTCCCGATCTTCGTCTTGAACAGCACTTCGCCAAACACCGCGCGAATCTGCCCGTGCGTATCCTTGGAAATATTCGTCCGCTTGTCGTAGAGAGTGATCACCACGCCCAGCATCTTCAATTGCGGGTTGGGCCGCGCCCGGATCCGTTCGTACGTCTCCAGCAAATCGTCCGTGCCTTCAATCGCGAAATACGCCGCCTGAATCGGCACCAGCAGATGCGTCGAAGCCACCAGCGCATTCACCGTCAAAATTCCCAGCGAAGGCGGCGTGTCCACAATCACGTAATCGTAATCCTTCAGCACCGGCGCCAACGCGTCCTTCAACCGGTACGGCGCGTCAAACTGCCCTGCCAGCACCGTCTCCAGTTTCGCCAGTGCCAGCCGTCCGCTGCCCACATGCAGCATCGGATCCTTCGTCGGCTTGATCACTTCCGCCATCGGCAAATGCGCGTCGCCCAGCACATCGAACATCGATGCAGTCACTTCGCCCATATTGAAAAATGCGATGGTGGTATTCGCCTGCGGATCCAGGTCAATCAGCAGCGTGCGCCTTCCCTTGTTCGCGATTGCCGCAGCCAGATTGATCGCCGTCGTCGTTTTACCGACGCCGCCTTTCTGATTCGCTACCGTAATAATGGCAGTCATCGAATCTCTGCCTCCGCTCCTCGCCGCATTCTCTCCAACTCGCTAGTCCCTCTTCTCTTCTTGCTAATCCTATCTCTGTGAACTCTATGCTCTTCCTCTGCGACCTCTGTGGTAACTTTCTCCTAGCACTTTCTCAAGACCTTCGCCCACACCCCTACCGAGGCACCTCTACTTCATTTAGTCTATTAGTTGTTATGCCGGCAGAAAGGCCACAAGGCATAGGCCCACTCTACGTTTCATATCCGCAATTCGCAAGCCAAAACTGCAAATTCTCCCGCCCCCAGTGGAAATCTCCCGATCCGGGTTCCCTCTTCTCAGCGACCTCGGTGCACTTAACTCTGTGTCCTCTGTGTGAAATCCCCTCTTTCTTCCTCCCAAAAAACAAAACGGCACAGTCCAAACTGTGCCGCTCACCCGCTTCCTGTTATCTGTTCGCTGCTATCTGTTATCCGTTCTCTAAAACTCCACTCCCCAAAAATCCCCCGCCGATTCCCCCAGCTCCAACCCAAACTCCCAACCTTTCCGCCCCTCATGCCCCCGCCAGATCAGCGTCGCTTCCGCCGTTTTCCCGTTCATGCCATTCACAACCCGCAATTTTTGCCCGACTGGCAACCCCTGTTCCACAATGGCCATGCATCCCTTTGGACTTACGTCCACAGTGTATGCCTTCGCCCGCAGTGTCTTTCCGCCTTCTTCCCATTCCACAACCAATTCCACGCGCGAATTCAGCCGCACTCCCGCTCGAATATGCTCCCCGCGCGCTTTTTCCGCCAATGTATCAATCCTGGCCACAGTCGTCTCCCTCTGCTAAACGCTCGTCGCCATCCGACCGCGACCCAGCGCGCAATCCCAATTTCAAGCTAACAAGCACACACCTGACGTGCAATCCAACCTATCCACCCTGTCCCCCACCGTCAATGGAACTTCCCGCGCCGTCCACCCAACCAGTAACTTCCTTTCCTTTACCTCCTTTACTTCCTTTACTTCATCAACCTCCTTTACCTTGCTCCCACGTCCTTCGTAAACTAATCGATGCTCTCCTGGCCCACTCTTCGGTCCGAACTCCGCCCCACCCTTCACCTCGCCATCCCGCTCGTCCTCGCCGAGATTGGCTGGATCAGCATGGCCATCGAAGACACCATGTTCGTCGGCCGCCTCCCCAACAGCGCGCAATCCATTGCCGCCGTCAGCATCAGCTCCAGCCTCTTTCTCGTGTTCGTCTTCTTCGGCGAAGGCCTCCTCATCGGCCTCGACACACTGGTCTCCCAATCCTTCGGCGCCGGCCGTCGCGAAGATTGCTTCCACTCGCTGATCAACGGCATCTACCTGAGCCTCGCTCTCGCCCCACTCTTGTTGCTCCCGGTCTGGTTCCTTCCCAATTTCTTCAACCTCTTCGGCGTTTCCCCGGACATCGCCGTCCTCGCCCGCCCCTATATGCACACGCTCGCCTTCGGCCTCGTTCCTCTCCTTTTCTACTTCACCTTCCGCCGCACTCTGCAAGGCATGAACCTGGTCCGCCCCATCGCCTTCGCGCTCATCACCGCCAATCTCATCAATCTCCTCGGCAACTACCTTCTCGTCTTCGGCCACTGGGGATTCCCCATGCTCGGCGTGGTCGGCTCCGGCATCGCCACCGCTATCTCTCGCGCCTATCTCGCCGCCGCCGTCATCGTCTTTCTCTTCTGGTACGACGCGCGCAACAACGCTTACATGCGTCGAGCCTCTCTCCGCCCCGATCTCGCCCGCGTCCGTCGCCTCATCTCGCTCGGCTTCCCCGCTGCTATGCAGATGACCGCCGAAATCAGCGTCTTCGGCGCCGTCGCCTCGTTAATCTCGCGCCTCGGCGCCATCCCTCTCGCCAGCCACCAGATCGCTCTCAATACCGTCGCCTTCACCTACATGGTTCCGCTCGGCATCTCTTCTGCCGCCGCCGTCCGCGTCGGACAAGCCATCGGGCGCCGCGATCTCCCCGGTGCCAGCCTTGCCGGCAACACCGCCATTCTCCTCGGCGCCACCTTCATGTCCTGCATGAGCGTCGTCCTCCTCGTCTTCCCCCAATACATCGCCCGCATCTACACCAACAATCCCGTCCTCATCCACAACGCCGTCGTACTCCTCGCGGCCGGCGCCGCCTTCCAGCTCTTCGACGGCATCCAAACCGTAGCCACGGGCGCGCTCCGCGGCACCGGCGACACCCGCACCCCCATGATCTGCCACTTCTGCGCCTACTGGCTCATGGGCCTCCCCTTCGGCGCCTGGCTCTGCTTCCGCCAACACTGGGGCGTCCTGGGCCTTTGGATCGGCCTAAGCGCCTCCCTAATCCTGATCGGCATCCTCCTCCTAACCTTCTGGCGCCGCCGCCTCCGCCATCTCCCGCTTTAGTGGCACAGCCATTCCTGGCTGTGCTCTTGGGTTTTCTTCTCCGTGTGCTCTGTGGTCCTCCTCTGTGTCCTCCGTGTTGAATCTTTTCCGCTCTTCCACAAAAACAAAAACGGCGCGAACCCACTCGCGCCGCCCAATTTCCATTTTCCAATTTCTATTTTCTAACTCTTCTCACATCTTGTACCGTCCAAGATCCTCATCACTCAACCCTTCCAGATAATTCCTCAACTGTTCGTTCGAACCTCGCTCCGCCAGCGCCGTCGCTACCTTCGAATTCTTCAGCACCGTCTCATCCACAAAAATCGGGCAATCCACCCGCAACGCCAGCGCCAGCGCATCGCTCGGCCGCGAATCAATGCTGATCAACTCGCCCGCGCGTTCCACCCAGATCAGTGCAAAAAAAGTATCATCCCTCAAATCGTTCACCACAATCTTCTGCACATGCACATCCAAGCCCAGCAGCACATTCTTCAGCAGATCATGCGTCATCGGCCGAGGCGTCGACACCTTCTCAATCTCCAGCGCGATCGCGTTCGCCTCATACGCTCCCACCCAGATCGGCAGCACCGACTGCCCCTGCACATCCTTCAGCACCACAATCGGCATCTGCGTAACCGGATCCATCATCAGGCCGCGTATCTTCATTTCCACTTCCATCGCGCCCCCCTATCCCCTGCCGACTGTAGTTCTACTCCACTACTTATGTAGCGGCCGCCTTCCGAGGCGGGCGCCTTTCTCTTCTCAGTGAACTCTGTGCTCTGCCTCTGTGCTCTCTGTGTTGAAATCTTCTCTTTCTATCCGTTTATGCCCTCACCCGCCCAACCATCTCTCCCACCAAACTATTCGGCATCGCCGAAACCACCTTCACCTGCACGTAGTCTCCCAGAAGTTCCTGCTCCGGTGAAGTAAAATTCACCACCCGATTCGAACTAGTATGCCCCGACCACTGATTCTCCCGCCTCGACTTCCCATCCACCAGCACTTCAAACGTCTCCCCGACGAGCTTTTCATTCCTCACCCGCTGAATTTCCCGCTGCCGGTCCATCAAAATCGCCAGCCGCCGCCCCTTCTCCTCTTCCGGAATCGCATCCGCCATTTTCAGCGAAGGCGTATTCGGCCGCGGCGAATACTTGAACGCAAACACGCTGTCATACTGCACTTCATCCAGCAACGTGAGCGTCTCCTCAAAATCTTTTTCCGTCTCGCCAGGAAATCCCACAATCATGTCCGTCGTAATACTGATCGGCCGCCGAGCCGCCTTCATGAGAGCAATCTTCTCCAGGTACTGTTCCCGCGAATACGTCCGCGCCATCGCCCGCAGCACCGCCGTCGACCCGCTCTGGACCGGCAAGTGCACGTGGTCGCAAATCGTTGGATGCGCCTCAATCGCCTCCACGATGTCCTTCCCGAAATCCCGCGGGTGCGAAGTCGTAAATCTCACCCGGCGAATCCCGCGCACTTCAGCCACCGCCGCTAGCAATTCCGAAAACCGCATCTTCCTCGCGCTCGGGTCCGCGTACGAATTCACCGTCTGCCCCAGCAACTGCACCTCGCTGTACCCCGCCTCCGCCAGCCGTCGCACCTCTTCCAAAATGGAAGCGCTCGCCCGGCTCCGCTCTGGCCCCCGCGTAAAAGGCACCACGCAATACGAACAAGCCTTATCGCAACCCTCGATAATCGTCAGGTACGCCCGCCACGGGTTGTCCCGCCGCGTAATTTCCGTTTCAAACGTCTCGTCGGTGTCGGTATCCAACCCGGTCACACGCCGGTTCCCCGCCTCCAGCTCCGCTATCAATTGCGGCAATTTTCGGTAACTAGCCGACCCGCAAACCAAACTCACCCACGGCGCCCGCTCAAATATCCCCTCACCCTCCTGCTGCGCCACGCACCCCAACACCCCAATAATCTTCCCCCCACCCGCATTCACAATTTTCCTCAGACTCGGGTGATTCTTTCCCAGCGCCAAGCCGTCTCCGTGAACTCTGTGCTCTTCCTCTGTGCCCTCTGTGTTAAAACTCTTTCCGTGCTGCTCGTCCGCCGGCCGCAGCTCCCCCAACCGCGAAAACACCTTTTGCGCCGCCTTCTCCCGAATCGAACAAGTGTTATACAAAATCACCTTAGCCGCTTCCGGCCCATCCACCTGCCGGTACCCCCGCGCCAGCAAAACCCCCGCCACCTTCTCCGAATCATGGTCATTCATCTGGCACCCAAACGTCTCCAGATAAAACGTCGACCCCTCCGAATCCTGGGTGCCGCACCCTGCGCCTTTCAGGGTGCGGTTTTTCTCCTCAAACGAAGCTCGCACTGTAGCGCTGGCTTTCATGCCAGCGCCTTCCGAGACGCCAGGGCCCGGCTCAGGTCCGCCCACACCCGTCCCCGTCAATCTCTCCAACCCAATATCAAAACTCTTCCCCATATCCCTCACTCTACCACACGCGTCTTTGCGGGACCGCGCTTCATGCCGCCCGCTGAATTCTTATTTTCGCCGTATAACCCAGTGCATAAAGTACCCGCAACAATAAATCCGTGGACACGCTCTTCGTATTTCGATTCAATATCGCCGTCATTCGAGTCCTCGAAGTCTTAGCCAGCTTTGCCACTTCGGCGTGCGTCAACTTCTTTCGCGCCACAATCTCAACAATCTTCGAGTTCAACTCGCTCCGCAGGTCAATCTCTGCCCCATCCGCCGGAGTCAGCCCGAGCGCGCTCGCCAATTCCTTCGAATTCCGCGCCACAACTGGATTAATCTTCTTCATAGCGCAACTCCTTCAATCGCTTTCTTCCGATGTTCAATTCCGGCAACGGCGCCGTGCGTGTCTTCTTCACAAAGGCGTGGAAAATCAGAACACCTCGCGCCGACTTCACGTAGTAAAAAACCCGGTAGATTCCAAATCGATCCCGAATTCTCAGCTCTGCCGCTCCGGGAGCGATAGACGTCATCGGCCGGGAAAGCGGCATGGAGAGCGTCTCTCCCCGTTGTAAATCATAGACCGCCTTTCCCAATTCCTTCCTAACCTCGACCGGAAACGATCGAATCGTCTCCCGTGCCGCCGGATGGAAGATAGCAGGCTTCACCATCCCAGTGTCTCATATCTGGGACATTTGCTCAAGATTCGCAATATCCTCGTGTCTTCCTAACCTCCTTTACGCCTTCCCCTCTCTACCTCCCGTCACCACAAACGCGGCCACAAATAGCACCCCCAACGTCAAATCCGTCGCCGCAAATACCAAATCCCCGGAATGCATCCTCCCTTGCATCACCAGCACCACCACCGCCACGCCAAAGGCAAATTTCTCCACCACCGACGGAATCATCATCGGCCGCAATCGCACCGGCTCCCTTCCAATGAACAAAAACGCAATTTGCCAAGCCAGTGCGCACCCCGCAAATCCATAATAAAATCCCGGATGCGTAATCGCCGGCGGATCCTGCCTCCCAATCAGGTCAAACATAAAATACAACGGTGTAATCACCAGCACTCCCCAAATCCCCGCCACCCAAAATACCACCTTCGCAAATTTCATCGCCCCTCCGGTTCCTGTTATCTGTTATCTGCTTTCTGTTATCCAATTCCCAATTCCCCACATTCTCCCTACATCCCACCACAACACATCCGCATCCTATTCCTTTTGACCATGCCCCACCCCTGTGCTACGTTGAAATTGCCCGGAAAAATTTCTCTCGCAAGGAGACAGACATCCTTTTTCTCCTGAACGCCATCTTTGTCGGCAACATCTTTGATATTCTCGCGCAAACCGGCCTGGTCGCTCGCGGCGTCCTCGCCATTCTTCTGTTTGCATCACTTATCTCCTGGGCACTCATCCTCCAGAAGGGCGGCCTCTTCAGCCGCATTCGCCGCCAAAGCGATCAATTCCTGAAAATCTTCCGCGCCACAAAAGGCGTCGCCAACCCGCAAGGACTCGTCTCCGCCGGCTCTCCCTTCGCCAACGTCTACGCCGCCGGCTATCGCGAACTCCAATCCCAGGTCACCGGCACCGGCAATCCCACGCCCGCCAAACTCAAATCCATGCAAGCCGTCACCGTCAGCATGCAGCTCGCCGCCGCCGACGAAGTTCGCCGCACCGAAAAAGGCATGTCCTGGCTAGCTACCACCGCCGGCGTGGCTCCCTTCATCGGCCTCTTTGGCACCGTCTGGGGCATCATCGACGCCTTCTCCGGCCTCGGCACCTCCGGCTCCGCCAGCCTTCGCGCTGTCGCGCCCGGCATCGCCGAAGCCCTCGTCACCACCGCTGCCGGCCTCTTCGCCGCCATCCCCGCCCTCATCGCCTACAACTATTTCCTCCAGGACATCCGCGACCTGGCCCAGCGCCTCGACACCTTCGCCCTCGAATTCGCCGCCCAAATCGAAAAAACCTTCACCTGATCATGAGCACCATGACCAACTGCGTATCCAAACTCTATTCTCATTCCGAACTCTGTGCTCTCCGTGTCCTCTGTGGTAAAAACTCTTCTCTGCTCCTGACTCCCCGCTCGTCACCCGCCACTCGCCACTCCTCGGGAGGTTTCTAATCCCCATGCCCACACTCCCCAAATCCACCCAATCCTCCCTCTCCGAAATCAACATGGTTCCGTTCATCGACGTCGTCCTCGTTCTCCTGATCATCTTCATGATCACCGCCCCCATCCTGCAATCCGGCATCGAAGTCGACGTCCCCAAAACCCACACCGTAAAAGAAATCACGCAACAACGCCTCGTCGTAACCATGGACAAGAACCAGCTCCTCTATCTCGGCAACGACCCCATCAACATCCACCAGCTTGCCGACAAAATCAAAAAACAATCCAAGTCTGAAAAAGATGTCATCTACCTCCGCGCTGACGAAACCGTTCCCTTCGGTGCCTTCTGCACCGTCATCGACACCCTCCGCCAGTCCGGCATCTCCAACATCAGCATCGTCACCCAACCCATCAACGACCGGAACCGTTGAGCATGCGACGTACTCAACAATTTCGACTCCTGCGCGATTCCCACAAGACTGTCATCCCGACCGGAGCGGCCGGTTTTTTCCTGCGCGCCGCCGTTTGGCGCGCCGGCCGCGGAGTGGAGGGACCTGCTTCTCTCTTCTCTGCGAATCTCAGCGCTCTCCGCGTCTCTGCGTTATCATTTCTCTTGTCGCAAGTTTCTCCGCCCCGCCCGATCTAAGCTCATGGACTACGCCGCCAACAACTACGAAGCCCCTTTCAAACGCTTCCTCGGCTACTCCGCCTGGCTGCACATCGGCCTCGTCGCCGCAGTCGCCCTCAGCGTCTGGATCCAGCGCTCCGGCAATCCCTGGGGCGGTCCGGGTGGCGGCGGCGACTCCAGCGTAAAAGTAAATCTCATCAGCAGCGCCGGCATTCCCATGCCGCATCCCGTCGTGCCCACGCCCAGTCAGGTCGTCGATCCCACCAAAGGCCTGGCCGAAGAAGAGCCCAAGATCGAACAGCCCAAGACCGATGCCACGCCCATTCTCAAGTTCAAGGAAAAACAGCCGCCTCCACCGCCATCCAAGAAATCCAAAGTCTTCGAGCCGAAAAAGCCGCCCCCCGACAACGCCACCCCCTATGGCAAAGGTGGCGGCCAGTTAGACGTCCCCACCGGTTATTCGCAAACCCCCGGCGCCTCCGCCAGCGGCCTCGCCGTTCAAGGCCTGGGCGGCGGCGATTTCGCCACCCGCTACGGTTGGTACGTCGAATCCGTCAAGCGAGCCATCAGCCAAAACTGGATTCAAACCAGCATCGATCCCTCGGTCCGCGCCGCGCGCCGCGCCAAAACCACCGTCTCATTCCGCATCAATCGCGATGGCACCATCAAAAACATTCGCCTCGACACCCCCAGCGGCAATCGCTCCATGGACGACTCCGCCACCCGCGCCCTTCTTAGCATCGACAAACTCCCCTCCCTCCCCGCCGACTATTCCGGCGCTTACGTCGACGTAACCTTCGACTTCGACCTCTCCTCCTCTCGCTAGCCCCATCTTGTGGCACAGGCACTCCTGCCCGTGCTCTTGAGTTTCGTTTCTCTGTGATCTCTGTGTTCCATCTCTGTGCTCTCTGTGTGAAATCTTTTCTCTTCTCCCTCTCAATCTGTCCTAAACTATTTCTTCAGCCCGATCTCCTCCGGAGGACCACTTGCTTCGAATCAGCCGCGCCATTCCCATCTTTTTCCTTTACCTCCTTTTCCTCCTTCCGTTCTCGTTTACCTCCTCTGCTCAGGACTGGTTCCGCGCCAGCACCGGCCTCGGTGTCGACAAACCCCGCATCGCCGTAACCGACTTCGCCCCTCGCGCCGACAACGCCAAACCCCATGCCGCGCTCTTCACCCAAGTCGTCCGCGAAGACCTCTCCTTCTCCGGCATCATCGAACTCGTCTCTCCCAGCTTCTATCCGACGCAAGTTCCTTCCACTCCCAACGAACTTGCAAAAACTCTCTGGACCGATCCTCCCCTCAACGCCAATTTCGTCGCCTTCGGCAATCTCACCGAATCCCCGACCGAAGTCGCCATCCCCGCCTGGATGTACGACGTCCGCAGCCCCTCCAACGAGCCCGTTGTCGGCAAAATCTATCGCGGCGCTCCCACCGACGCGCAAGTCCGCAAATTTGCCCACCAGTTCGCCGACGAAATCATCTCCAAACTTTCCGGCGGCTTCCCCGGTGTCGGCGGCACGCAAATCGCCTTCATCAGTTCGCGCACTGGCACAAAAGAACTCTGGGTCATGGATTACGACGGAGCCAACCAGCACCCGCTTACGTCTCTCCATTCCATCTCGCTCACCCCGCGCTGGTCTCCTGATTCTTCCCGCATCGCCTTCACCTGCTTCGCCCCCGCCAACAGCGTCGTCAGCGGCCAGATCTGCATGTACTCGTTCGACTCCGGCAAAGTCGTCTCCTTCGCCCGCTACAGAGGCACCAACTCCTCCCCGGCGTGGTCTCCCGACGGCTCGCAGGTCATGTTCTCCTCCTCCATGCAAGGCAGTCCCGCGCTCTATGTATCCGACGCCAGCGGCAATCGCCCCAAGCGCCTCACCTTCTCCAACTCCGGCGCCGACACCTCTCCCGCCTGGAATCCCAAAACGCTACAGACCGTGGTGTTCGTAAGCGATCGCGGCGGCGTTCCGCAGCTCTACATGATGAATTCCGACGGCACCAACACCCAGAAAATCGATGTCCCCGACAAGGGTTACCTCGTCGACCCGGCCTGGTCTCCCAACGGCCAACTCCTCGCCTTCAGTTGGCGCCGTCCCTCCGGCAACTACGATATCTACATTATCGATATCGGCTCCCGCCACATCCTCGAAATCACTCGCGACTCCGGCCGCAACGAACGCCCCAGTTGGGCCCCCGACGGCCGCCACATCGTCTTCGAATCCACCCGCACCGGCACCCGCCAAATCTGGACCATGCTGGCCGACGGCAGTCAGCCTCATCAGCTCACAACGACCGGCCACAACGAATCCCCCAACTGGTCCTCCAAATAACGGCAGTGTCCAACTGAACTTGAGGGTGCCCCACTCTTTGCGAAGTTTGCAAAGGGTGGGTTCTTACGACGTAACGCCACAACCCTTCCGCTCTTTCCTCTTCTCTGTGTCCTCCGTGAACTCTGTGGTGAACTCTTCCCGGTTTTTTCTTTTCCTCTCCCAATCTGTAAACTGTAGACTGTCACCTAATTCCACCGAGGCAAAAACTTGTCGACTCCCACAAACCGAGTCATCTCCGGCATGCGCCCCACCGGACGTCTCCACATCGGCCACTATTTCGGCGCTCTCCAAAACTGGGTCAAGCTCCAATCCGATCCCAACTACGAATGTTTCTACTTCGTAGCCGACTGGCACGCTCTCACGAGCGACTACGCCGACACCTCCGCCATCGCCGAAAACTCCCTCCAAATCACCATCGACTTTCTGGCCTCCGGCCTCGACCCAGCCAAATCCACAATCTTCCTCCAATCCCAAGTCCCCGAACACGCCGAACTCCATCTCCTTCTCTCCATGATCACCCCTCTTGGAGAACTTGAACGTATCCCAACCTACAAAGAAGCATTGGAGAACATAACGGACAAAGACCTCCACACCTACGGCTTCCTCGGTTACCCCACACTACAAACCGCCGATATCGTCATGTATTCGCAGCCTGGCAAAGGTCTCCTAGTCCCCGTCGGCGAAGACCAGGTTTCTCACGTCGAGTTTAGTCGCCAAATCGTCTCACGCTTCAACTTCTTCTATGGTCTGAGCCTCGACTACAGCATCTTTGACCCGAAGAACGAAATTCATCTTCGTGCGCTGTATGACAGGGCATCAGACGAACTGGTCGAGAAAGAGTCGTGGGAAGGAAGAAAATTCGTTGAGCATTTTGACGCCGTACTGAGAAAAGTAGCGCTCGAGAATGCTACTCGTCGAGTTGCACAGAAAGCTGGAGTTAAGAATTTTCAGGAAGAATTAGGACCAGAGGGCAGATTCTTCACTTTCACTCAAGTGCTCACCGAGCCCGGCCACCTCCTCACCCCCACTCCCCGGATCCCAGGCCTCGACGGCCGCAAAATGTCCAAGTCCTACAACAACGCCATCACCCTCTCCGAATCCGACGATGACATTCGCAAGAAAACCAAAGTCATGGTCACCGACCCCGCCCGCAAACGCCGCACCGACCCCGGCAACCCCGACATCTGCCCCGTCTACGACTGGCACAAACTCTTCTCCACTCCCGAACGCGATCCCGGCCGCCTCGACTGGGTCCGCACCGGCTGCACAACCGCCGGCATCGGCTGCATCGAATGCAAATCCGCCATGGCCGAAAATCTAATCAAATGGATAGCCCCAGTCCGCGAAAAGCGCCTAGCCTACGAAACGCATCCCCAAAAAGCCCTAGAAATTCTAGACGCAGGCAGCGCGAAAGCAAGAAAGTCTGCGCAGCAGACGATGGACCGAGTCCGCACCGCCATCTTCAACTGGCCCCGCAAACGCGCTGAAATCTCCGGCTGAACCCGTTACGCCACGCCACAAATGAACTTGAGGGTGCCCCACCCTTGGTTTGTAAGGGTGGGCTCTTACGACCTAACGCCACAAGAGTTCCGCTCTTCCTTCTTTTCTTCTCTGTGTCCTCTGTGGCTCCTCCGCGAACTCTGTGTTGAACTCTTCTCCGAGATTTTGCATTTAAACTGTTAACTGTAGACTGTCGACTGTAAACTATTCCCACATGGCCTCTCCCTACAAAATCAACATCCCGCTCTTCGAAGGTCCACTCGACCTCCTGCTCGACCTGATCAAAAAACAGGAAATGAACATCCACGACATCCAGATCTCCAAAATCACTTCCCAGTATCTCGACTACCTCCACCAGCTCGAAGTCCAGAACATTGACGTCTCCGCCGAATTCATATACATGGCCGCCACGCTCATCTACATCAAATCCAAAATGCTTCTCCCGCCCGACCCGCTAGCCTCCCCCGAAGAGCAATCCGCCGACCCGCGCGAAGAATTAGTCCAGCGCCTGATCGAACACGAAAAATACAAAAACGCCGCCCAACTCCTCTACCAGAAACAACAAATCGAAGAGCACGTCTGGTCCCGCCCCGACAAATCCCTCTACAAGGACGAAGGCACCGAAGGCGAACTCGTCGTCTCCCTCGTCGATCTGGTCCGCGTCTTCCAGCAAGTCCTCGAGCGCAAAAAAGAAGTCGTCCGCATCGAACTGACCCACGACGTCTTCACCGTAGCCCAGATGATCGCCCAACTCCGCAGTCAAATCCTCTCGAGCGACACCTCCACTGTCAGCCTCATCCAATTCTTCGAAGCCTGCCCCTCCCGCCACGCCATGATCGTAGCCTTCCTGGCCGTCCTAGAAATGGTGAAGCTCCAAGCCGTACTGCTAATCCAGGAAAATCAATTCGCCGACATCTTCGTCAAAAAAGCCAAAGCCTTCGACGTAGCCTTCGACGAAAACGGCGCCATCCTCCACATCGACCAGGAATACCAATAACTCGTAGGGGCGGCTTTATGCGCCTTCTTGGGGTTTCCACGTTATATCGCACAACAAATGAACTTGAGGGTGCCCCATCCTTCGCGGTTTATGCGAAGGGTGGGCTCTTACCGACCCAACTCCACAAAATATCCGCTCTTCCGCCTTTTTCTCTGTGTCCTCTGCGCACTCTGTGGTGAATTCTTCTCTTCCTTCCCAAAAAACAAAAACGGCACGCCCAAACGCCGTGCCGCCACCCTCTTCCCATTTTCCAATTTCTATTTTCTAATTTCCGCCACCTGCTCTGTCGCCACTCTTCTCGCCTCCGCATCCGCCGCCACCACATCCTCCATCGAAGAAAACTTCGACTTCGGCGTCCTCTCCAAAACCCTCTCAATCACCTCCGCAATCCCCAAAAAGCTCAATCTCCCCTCCAGAAACGCTGCCACCGCCACCTCATCCGCCGCGTTCAACGCGCACGGCCACGCTCCGCCCTTCTTCATCGCCTCCCGCGCTAGCCGCAAACACGGAAACCTCCGCGTCGAAGCCTTCTCAAAATCCAGCCGCTTCAATTTCGTCCAATCCAGCTGCACTCCCGCCGTCGCCACCCGCGCCGGATACGTCAGCGCATACTGAATCGGCATCCGCATATCCGTCGGCCCCAATTGCGCCAGCACCGACCCATCCACATACTCCACCATCGAATGAATCGTCGACTGCGGATGAATCACCACCTCAATCTGCTCAGGCTTCATCCCAAACAACCACCGCGCCTCAATCACCTCAAATCCCTTGTTCATCATCGTCGCCGAATCAATCGTAATCCGGTTCCCCATCCGCCAATTGGGATGAGCTAAAGCCTGCTCCGTCGTCACATGCGCCAAATCCTTCAACGGCGTCTTCCGGAACGGTCCGCCCGACGCCGTCAAAACAATCCGCAGCACTTCCCCATGCGTCCCGCCGCGCAAACACTGGTGCACCGCATTGTGCTCGCTGTCCACTGGGAGCAATTCTTTCCCCGACTTCTCCACCGCGGCCATCACCAACTCGCCCGCCGCCACCAAAACTTCTTTATTCGAAAGCGCAATCACCTTCCCCAGCTTGATCGCCTCGTAAGTCGCCTCAAGCCCCACCACTCCCACTGCCGCCGACACCACAATCTCCGCCGACCCATGCGTCCCAACCGCCAGCATCCCCTCGCGCCCATGATGAATCGCAGGCACTGCCGCAACACCCTTCTCGCGCAAACGCCCCGCAAGGTCGCCAGCGAGCGCCGCCGTAGCCACCGACACCACCTCCGGCCGGTGCCGCTCAATCTGCCCCACCAACTCCTCGATGTTCGACCCGGCCGCAAGCCCCACCACGCGGAACTGCCCCGCCAGCGCCTCCACAACGGCCAACGTCTGCCGTCCAATCGAACCCGTGCAACCCAGTATAGAAATATTTTTCATGGTGGAATTATCGAACTCACAAACGAAATTTCAGGATAGCAGATAGCAGCGACCAGATAACAGGAGCCCACTCTTCCCGGCGTTCTGTGCGTAATCTTTGTTCTTTCCTCTCTGTGTACTCTGTGCCCTCTGTGGTGAAATCTTTCTCTTTCTATCCTAGTTCTTCACCGGATTCACCATCACCAGGTAATACCAAATCACCGGTATACACAAAATCAGGGCGTCAATCCGGTCCAGCACTCCCCCATGTCCCGGCAACAACCCGCCCGAATCCTTCACTCCCGCCGACCTCTTATACGCCGACTCCAGCAAATCCCCCATCTGCCCCGCGATATTTCCCAAAAATCCCATGATCAAAAACTGCGACATCGGCGAAAACGTGTGCGCCCACTGCGGATTCACCCACCGGTTCGACAGCGCCCCAAAAAATGCCGCCGCCACCAACGACCCCACCAGGCTCCCAGCCGCCCCTTCCCAAGTCTTCTTCGGCGAAATGTGCGGCGCCAGCGCATGCGTCCCAACCGCCCGCCCCACAAAATACGCAGTCGTATCCCCCGTCCAGGTAATCACCAGCGCAAACAAGAGCAGCACCGGCCCGAATCCCAACGGGCTGTTATGCAGTCGCACCGCATACGAAAGTGGCAACGCCACCAGCAGCAGCGCGCTCGAACTGATCCCCGCCGCCGGCAGCGCCTCCACCAGCGGCCGCTTGCTCCACAACAGCAGCGCGGTAATCCCCAGCACAAAAACGAACAGCATGGTTGAAGGCAATTCCAGAATCGTCGGAAAAAAACGCCGCAAGCTGTAACTCGCCGGACCCGCCCAGCCCAATATCTCCTGCGATCTTGACTCCAGCCATTGCGAGATCACCAGCAGCACCGCGCAAACGATTGTCCATACCCGGTAAGCCCGGTGCCCGATGGCATCTCCCAGCGCAAAATATTCCCACAGCGCCAGCACCGTAATAATCGCCGTCGCCACCGCCACCACCACCGTGGATGTATACAACACCAAAACCACCACGACAGGTATCAACACCGCCGCCGTCGCCACGCGTTTCCAGGTCATGCAAACAGTCCTAACCGGCCGCCTGCCAACTCCCAGCCAAATTAATTCTGGATTCCCTACGAATTATACAGTCACTCGAGAACAAACGCCGGAGGCGTGGCAAACTTTAGCCCAGCCCGTAAGGGCTGGGGTCCCATTCCCGAGGATAGCCAAGCGCCGTAGGCGCGACAGATATTCTTATTGCTAACGAGGCCACAACTTCTAAATTGATGGGGCGGCGGGTCTCTCTCCGCGTCCTCTGCGCCTCTTCGTTGAACTCTTCTCTCTTACTGATTACTGATAACTGACTACTTTTCTCACCTCGCCGCCGTCTTCCTCGCGTCAATCCCGCCGTATCTTCGCTCTCTCCCCTGAAAATCCACCAATGCCTCCAACAACCGCGCCCTATTAAAATCCGGCCACAACGTCTCCGTCACAAAAATCTCCGCATACGCAATCTGCCACAGCAAGAAATTACTGACCCGCATCTCCCCGCTCGTCCGGATCAGCAAATCCGGGTCCGGCAAGTTCGCCGTGTAAAGATGCTGCGAAAGCTGCTCCTCGGTAATCGTCGCGTTTCCGTGTCCATTCCGCTCCGCCAGGATCGCGTTCATCGCGTCCACAATCTCCGCCCGGCCCCCATAATTCAGCGCAATCGAAAGCACCATCCCGGTGTTCCCCGCGGTAGCTTCCGTCGCCTCCCGCGTATCCTTCTGCACGCCCGCCGGCAGTTCTTCCGGCCGTCCCAGAAACCTCATCCGGATATTATTCCGCTGGATCAGCGGCATCTCTTTCCGCAAATATTCCCGCAACAACTGCATCAAAAACTCAATCTCCGCCTTCGGCCGTCGCCAGTTCTCCACCGAAAACGCGTACAGCGTCAGCGCCTCCACCTTCAGCCGCGCGCAAGTTTCGATTGCCATCCGCGCCGACTGCGTCCCCGCCCGGTGCCCCGCCACCCGCGGCAAATGACGCTTCTGCGCCCATCGCCCGTTCCCATCCATAATCACCGCGATGTGCCGCGGCAACAGTTTCAAATCCAGTTTTTCCAGGATATGCGCTTCCTCTGCGGTCACCGGACCGAGAGCAGCAGCAGAAAGTTCAAGCGAGTGAGCCACGATAGTTCCAGGTTAATCTTCCTTTACGCCGCAAAGTTAACACACCCCTTCGCACCCGCGCAATGCACTTTTCCGTCCCCTGTAATTTCCCAGCAACGTAGCACAGGCTTCAGCCTGTACTTTTCGGTCCATGTAAAGCCGACCCCACCTGAACTTGAGGGTGCGCCACCCTTGGTTTGTAAGGGTGGGTTCTTACGATCCAACTCTACAAAAGTTCCGTTCTTCACTCCCCTCTTCGTTCTCCCATTTCCCATTTTCCAATTTCCGCCTTCTAGTTTCCAATCTCACCCCGGCACTCCCCGCACCCACTGATAAATCCCCTGTCCCACCAGCACAAACGTCAACACAATCATCGCCACCGCCGTTATCCACGCCACCACATTGAACGCCACCGTATTCGTGTGCTCTCCCATCAAATCCTTCCGGTTCACCAGCAGCAAAATAAAAATCACCACAATCGGCAGCCACACGCCGTTCCCCACCTGCGAAAAAATAAATATCTTCCACAGCGGGACATTCGGGATCATTACGATTCCCGCTCCCACCACAATCAAAATCGTATACAGCCAGTAAAACGCCGGCGCCTCCCGGAACTTATGGTCAATCCCCGCCTCAAACCCCATCCCTTCGCAAATCACGTGCGCCGTCGAAAGCGGCAGGATCGTCGCCGCAAACAGCGAAGCGTTCAGCAACCCAAACGCAAACGTAAACGCCGCCCACTGCCCCGCCAACGGGATCAGCGCCTTGGCCGCCTCTCCCGCGTCGCTGATGTTCGTCAACCCCGTGGCGTGCAGCGTCGCCGCCGTGCAAATGATGATGAAGAACACGATAATCATGCAACTGATGCTGCCCAGCAGCACATCCAGCCTCGCCTGCGGATACTGCCGCGGCCCCACCTTCTTCTCCACGAAACTCGCTTGCAAATAAAAAAATTGCCATGGCGCAATCGTCGTTCCCACCAGCGCCGTCAGCGTAATCAAATAGCTGGTCTCCAGATGGATGGAAGGAATCACCGTCATGCGTGCCGCCAGCAGCCAGTCCGGATGCGACAGTAGCGCCGAAAACAGGTAGCTCAAATAAAAAACGCAAGCGATCAGAAACACCACTTCCACCTGCCGGTACGTCCCCTTCAACACCAGCACCCACACTGCCACCGCCGCCATGGGCACCGCAATGTACTTGCTTACGCCAAAAATCTGCGCCGCGGCCGCCACGCCCGCAAACTCCGCCACCACATTCCCCAAATCCACCAGGAACCCGGTGATCATCACAAAAAACGTCGATCGAAACCCAAACTCCTCGCGGATTAAATCCGAAAGCCCTTTCCCCGTAATCACGCCCATCCGCGAACACATTTCCATCGTCACGTACAGCGCAATCGTCATCGGAATCAGCGACCACAACAGCGTGTATCCGTACGCGCTCCCCGCCTGCGTGTACGTCGCAATTCCGCCGGCGTCATTGTCCACATTGGAAGTAATAATCCCCGGCCCAATCACCGCCAGAAATAACGCAATCCGACGCCGCCACTGGTTCCCCGCGGAGAAGAAAGCCAGTGTCCGACCCCGGATCCCGTCGATTAAATTGTTGATCGTTGTCAGGTTCATGCGTTCACGAGCCGCGACACCACGTCATCCACAGTGACCGTCCCAATCGGACGTTTCTCCTCGTCAATCACCGTCAGCATCCGCAGATTGTATTTGTCAAACAGTTCGAATACGTCCTTCTCGTTCGCATCCGGCGTAATGCTCACCAGCGGCTCCGTCTTCAGGTCCGACATTAACTGCTCCGGTGCCGCCAGCAGCATCCGCGCCACGGGCACCGTCCCCGAAAATTGCGCGTGCGAGTCCACCAGCACAATCGTGTCCAGTTGCTCCAGGTTAAAATCCTGCTTCCGCAACCAGCCCAATACTTCCTCCCGCGGAGACGCCTCGCTCACATACGCAAACTGCGTGTTCATCATCCCGCCCGCCGTCGACGAGTCGTAGCTCAACAGTTCACGAACCTCGTCCGCTTCCAGGTTCGGCATCTCCTCCAGCAACTCCTCCGAAGTCTCCTTCGGCAAATCCGCCAGCAAGTCCGCCGCCGCGTCCGGCGCCATCTCCTCCAGAATGTCCGCGGCCTTCTCCGGATCCAGTTTTTCCACAATCTGGGTCGTCAGCCGCTCATCCAGTTCCGCCAGAACCTTCGCCGCCGTCTCCTCATCCAGCGAAGCGATAATTCCCTGCCGCTCCGCCGCCGAAAGCTCTTCCATCATCTCTGCCAGGTCCGCAGGATGCAGGTCCTCCAGCTTCTCGTGCGTAATCCGCAGCTTCACCCGCCGTAACGGGTCCGGCTCAATCAAATTCACAAATTCCCAGCGAATCGACCTCTGCGGCAATTTTCCCTGCAGCTTTCGCACCAGCGCCGAGGGCGCAATCCCCTGCAACAACCTCCGCATCGCTCCCGGCAGCCCCACGTCCACCTGCGCGATCCGCAACTCCACGTGCTCATTCGTGCGAATCACCGTCAGGTCCACGTCGTTCACGCGCACCACTTTCCGACCTTCGGTATCAATAATCTGCTGGTCCATCAAATCCTTCTGCACCGCCAGCCAGCCTTCGTTCGGCTTGTACGCATCCAGCACCCGCTCGCTCACGTTCAAATCAATCCGCCCCGCCGCAACTTTTGCCACCTGATCGTACCGCGCCACCAGCGGCTGAAACCTGCCGCGCGAAATCAAAAAATGTGAAATCCGGTTCGGCTGCTCCGCCGGCTCCACAAAAAATTCCCGCACGCGCCCCACAAAATGCGCCTGCGAATCATAAGCCGACGCCCCCACCAGCTCCGTAGCAAACAGCATCTCCGTCCCTCCTTTCCCCCGCGGCACAGCCATTCCTGCCTGTGCTCTTGGGTTATTCTTCTCTGTGTCCTCTGTGCTCTTTCTCCCTGCCCTCTGTGTTAAATCTTTCCCCCTTCAAAAACAAAAAGCCCGCAAACCATTCCGGCCGCGGGCGGAAAACTCCAAAGATGCGCATCCTTCAGTCGCTAACGCACCCTCCCAGCCCGTAGCCCTCCGCCCGGACTCCCAGCAAGCTGTATCGAATCAAACCCCGATCAGCCCCGGCGCACCGCGGATCGCTCGCCGGAATAGCGGTCAAGTGGCTGCGCCTCTCCCCTAAGCAACTAGGGTGAGGTTCGAGTTCGCTGGACGCGCTCATACGTAAAAAATTCACTCCGAATTTAGAGATAAGCCTGCTCCCACTTATTGTCAAGAAAAATCAGCACTTTTCGAAAATTTCCCCTAATTTTTGAGTGCGGAAGCGAAGCTTCCGCTTTTGCGCACAAAACCCAACCACCCAAACTCCCCCACGCGCACCTGCCGCTACTTCTTCCCACCTGCAAACAACATATCCTTCGGCGGCTCGCCCTTCCTCTTGCACTCCTCCACATACAGCACCAAATAATTCTTCAACACATACTCCTTGGCCGAATAACCCAGCTCCTTCGCCGCCCGATCTATCGCCCCCGCCTGCCCCTCCAACTCCACAAATGTCCCAATCGGCGTCTCGTCCACCTCAATCAGCAACCCCTTCGCCCACCCATGTCTCCCCGGCAGAACATACGTGGTCCGATATTTCTCATACCGGAACCACCCCCGCAGCCCCAACCCCTCAAAAATCCTCCGCATCGTAGCTCCGTCCGTCAGTTCCGTCTCAATCTCTTCGCGCACCTTATGCCGCCGGTCCCCACCGTACCCTATATTCCCAATCGCAAGCTCCTCCGGTGGCGACTTGAAAGTCAGCAAAGTCCGCGCAGCAACCTTGCTCTTCGAACCTCTCTTCGACGCCGCAGGTGTCTCCGTCCGAATCCTGAGCAGCTGCCCATGCTTCGCCAGCCCCCCATCCGGCGTATCAAATATCAAATTCATCTCATGCATCCGCGGCGCCTTGGGATTCGCTGCCTTCGCCCCCAGCCGCTTCAAAGCCCGCGCCAAAGCCTTTCTATCCCGAATCGCCAGCTTGATCTCAATCTCAGTAGCCATAATCCTCAATCCAACCTATTGAGTGCGGAAGCAAAGCTTCCGCTTTTACGCACAAAACCCAACCACCCAACCTACCCAATGCGCACCTCCAATCAGCATCGCCCTCCCCACCAAACAATACCAGCAAGCTGTAATCCACACCCATCTTCGATTAATATGGCCTAGCAGGGTATTCCACCAGCTCCCAATTTCATGCGGTGGCCACCTTCGTGGCACAGGCACTCCTGCCTGTGCTCTGGGGTATTCATTTAAGAGCAGGGTTTCAACCCCGGCGTTAAATTTCAAGAAGGATGTAGGAATTAAGATCTAGAATCCCTGACCCAATGACGCCCGACTCCAACTCGACCGCGGCCCACCTCTCCCCCGACGCCGCCGCCCCCGCCAAATCCGGCCCCGCCGGACTCCAACCCCCGCTCGCCCTGCGCGAGCCCGTCGAGCACGTCATCCACTCCGACCGCCGTGTCGACCACTACGCCTGGCTCCGTGACAAAAAAGATCCCCGCGTCCTCTCCTATCTGGAATCCGAAAACGCCTACGCCGACGCCTACCTCAAATCCACCGAACCCTTCCAGTCACGCCTCTACCAGGAGATGCTTGGCCGGATTCTCCAAACCGACCTCAGCGTCCCCTACACCCTGCGCGGCTTCGAATACTACACCCGCACCGTCGAAGGCCAGCAATACGCCATCTACTGCCGCACCTCCATCCGCAACCCCCACGAGCGGGTCCTCCTCGATCTGAATCTCCTCGCCGAAGGCCATTCCTTCCTCGGTCTCGGCATCTTTGAAGTCAGCGACAACAATTCCCTCCTCGCCTACGCCACAGACACCACCGGCTTCCGCCAATACACGCTCGAAATCAAAAATCTCGACGACTCCGCAATGCTTCCCCTCCGCGTCGAACGCGTCACCAGCGCCGCCTGGTCCTCCGACAATCGCACTCTCTTCTACGTCGTCGAAGACGAAACCACCAAGCGCTCTCACCAGCTCTTTCTCCACGTAATCGGCTCCAACGGCCCTGACACGCTTCTGTACGAAGAAAAAGACGAGCGCTTCCGCATCGACGTCGAGCGCAGCCGCAGCGGCGCCTACATCTTCCTCGTCGCCAACAGCCACACCACCAGCGAAGTCCGCTATCTCCGCGCCGACAGTCCCTCTCTCCCGTTCTCGCTAATCCACGAACGCCACGACGACCACGAATACTATGTCGACCACCATCCCGGCAGCTCCAGCGATCCCGCCGGCGGTGTCTTCTTCATCCGCACCAACGACGCCGGCCGCACTTCCCGTCTCATGACCGCCCCA
>Ga0210394_10000782_pt1 | contig 59251 bp, 50 predicted proteins | sample IncBWC12MmetaG_FD_160121 | JGI IMG/M metagenome (GOLD analysis project Ga0210394, IMG submission 160121) | Forest soil microbial communities from Barre Woods Harvard Forest LTER site, Petersham, Massachusetts, United States - Inc-BW-C-12-M | ecosystem: Environmental > Terrestrial > Soil >...
ATCATGCCGCCGAAATCCACCTGGTTCGAACCGAAGCTCGCCGACGGCATGGTCAGCCACGTACTGGATTGATGCTTGTTCCCCCGCAAAACGGCGAGGTGGCGCGCCAATGCGGCTTGCTCGTCCGCTGGAGAAAACCCTCGACTCAGCAAGCCCCCTTAACGACGCTCCGCGCGGTCCCCCTCCCTCACTGTGCTTCGCGCTGCGGAGGAAGGAAGACTGACGCGCGCCCTCAATGGCGAGCCTTTGGGCTGCGCGACCCGGCTGTCAGCAATTCCAACAGCGCCCTGGCCGCGGGACTAAGGTAACCGTTGCGTCGGTGGAGAGCGACGACGGGAATTGCGGTGCGCATGGCGGCGACATCAAGTGCGACCAACAGGCCGCGGCGCAGCTCGTCGCGTACGCTGCTCTCTGGCACCAAAGCGAGGCCGAAGCCGGCTTGGGCGAGGCGCTTCTGCGCGGTGAGGCTATCGATCAAGACGACTTCGGCGGCGTGGAGGCCGGCGCGGATCAACTGGCGCGCCAGGACGTGACCCGAGGAATCGGGTTCGCCGGACGGCGCCGGAAAGCCAATCCATCGTTCGCCGGCGAGCATGCGCGCATTGCGCAGACGACGACCGGCAAGCACGTGGTCGCGGGCAGCGACCACCACCATCGCCTCACTGCCGGCATCGAACGACACAAGCCCGGTGCGATCTCCGGTGAAATAGCGCAAACCCAGGCTTGCATCGCCGCGCCGGACCAGATTGCTCACCTCGCCGCTGGTCGCGGTGCGCAGCAGCAGCCGAACGTCCCCGGCCCGGCGCGCAAAGCGCCGCAACGCGTTGACGATATGCGTGTCGGCGAGCGTCCCGACGAGCGCGAGCGAAACCGTGCCGCGCAAACCGGCCTGCAATCCGAGCACCGCCTCGCGCCCATCCTTGAGCGCAGCAAGCGCCGCCTCGGCGTGCGGCAGGAGGGCCCGGCCAGCCTCGGTGAGGCGCACGTCGCCACGGATGCGTTCGAACATCGGCGCGCCGAGCTCTTGCTCCAGGAGCCCGAGGCGACGGCTGATCGCCGGCTGCGTACGATGGAGCCGCCGGGCAGCGCGGGTGAAGCCGCGGAGTTCGGCAATTGCGACGAAGGTCTCGATCTCAGCGATGTCCATCGATCAGGAATCCTGATGGTCAGACAAAACATTATGCATTTGACGGATGGGCAACGCCAGCTCAAATTCGCTCGCGGCGAAGTGAGGACGGAGACCCGCGCCATGCCGAGCCAGAACGACAAAGCCATGGCGTTCCGCGCCCTGCATGAGCGACGCGGGGCCTTTATCATGCCCAACCCTTGGGACGCCGGCACGGCGAAGCTCCTGACTGCGCTCGGCTTCGAAGCGCTCGCGACCACGAGCCTCGGCCTCGCCAACATGCTCGGCCGTGCCGACAGCGCTGTTACGCGTGACGAAGTGGTTGCCAATTGCCGCGACGTCGTCGCGGCAACCGACCTGCCGGTGAATGCCGACCTGGAAAACTGTTTCGCACATGCGCCGCAGGCAGCGGCAGAGGCAATTCGCCTCGCCGCCGAGGCGGGCGCGGTCGGCGGCTCGATCGAAGATTTCACCGGCAACGCCGCAGACCCGATTTACGACCTCGACCTGGCGGTGGCGCGGGTGCGCGCGGCAGCGGCAGTCGCGCGCAGCCTGCCAGTGCCGTTTCTGCTCACCGCGCGGGCGGAGAATTTGATCCGCGGGCGCAACGACATGGCCGACACGATAAGCCGGCTGCAAGCCTATGAGGCGGCCGGCGCTGACGTGCTCTACGCGCCCGGACTGCGCACTCTGGCAGAGGTGCGCGACGTGGTCGCCGCAGTGAAACGGCCGGTCAATGTGGTCAGCGGCTGGATCGAACCCGGCATCACCGCGGCACAGCTCGCGGAAGCCGGCGCCAAGCGCATCAGCGTCGGCGGCGCGCTCTCGCGGCTAACCTTGGCAACGTTCATCGAGGCGGCGCGGGCGATGCGCGTAGAAGGTTCCTTCGTGTGGATGCGCAAGATGGCCTCGATCGGCGAGCTGCAGCGGATGTTTGCTGGCGGTTGAGCCGGCGTTGCATGTGGCTGCCGAGAATGCTGCTGTTGGCGGCAAGCTTCTTATTCTCAGCCAAGTATTGAAGTAAAAACCTCCCGATGAAGCTCATTTCGGGTGGACAATCCGGCGTCGATCGCGCCGTGCTTGATGCGGCGCTGGCGCGCGGCATCGATTATGGCGGCTGGTGTCCGCAAGGCGGCTGGGCGGAAGATTTTCCGGCGCCGCCGGGCCTGCTCGCGAAATATCCGCAGCTCAAGGAGACGCCGCTCGCCGATCCGGCGCAGCGCACGGAATGGAACGTGCGCGATGCCGACGCCTGCATGATCATCGTCGACGCCGGCGGCGTCGAGGTCTCCGCCGGCACCGCGCTTGCGCGCGAGCTGGCGCACCGCTACCGCAAGCCGCTCCTCATCGCCGACCTCGACAATCCGCAGATGGTGAAGCACGCGACGCTGTGGCTGCGCGTACAGGAGGGACGGCACGGAAGCGATCTCGCCCTCGCCATTGGCGGCCCGCGCGAGAGCGAGGCGCCGGGCATTTATGCGCGCGCGAAGGCGTTCATCGCCGAGTTGGTGTGATATGGTGCGGAACGGCCTTGGCGCCGGCGAAACGTTGCGAGCGAGATCATGTGGTTGAAGACAATGTCCGCGTTCGCGATCGGCGCGGCGATTACGGCGCTAACCCTCACCCTCGACCCCGGAACCGCCGCAGCCGGCGAGGCGCATCGCGGCAGGATCGTGGTGCATCCGCATTATCGCGCCGATGCGCGCGACCCGTTCTATCCACATGATCCCTATTATCCCTACTATTACTCGCGCTATTCGCCGTATTCGCTCTACTCGGTCTACGATCATCTCAGCGGCGGCCGGCATCTGTGCTATCTGCCCACCGACCCTTGCGACAATAACCACCGCGTGACGAATTAGTCGCCAGCGTTCCCGCTCGGGTCATTCCGGGGCGCCGCGAAGCGGCCAGCTCGGGATCCATAACCCCGGCATCCGCGACTATGGATTCCGGACTTGGGATTCCGGCCCACAGTATCCACCGCGGCCTTGCGCCGGCTTCGTGCGCCGCTCATTTGACGTTAGACTCGTTCCTCCGACTCGGCCGGAACCCGCCAGCGACTCAAGACCATGCGCCAATATCTCGACCTCATGGACCGCGTGCTCGCCGAGGGCGTGGAGAAGCGCGACCGCACCGGCGTCGGCACCCGCTCGATCTTCGGCCATCAGATGCGGTTCGACCTTGCCGCGGGCTTTCCGCTGCTCACCACCAAGAAGCTGCACCTGAAATCGATCGTCTACGAACTGCTCTGGTTCCTGCGCGGCGAGACCAATGTCAAATATCTCAACGAGCACGGCGTCACCATCTGGGACGAATGGGCCGACGAGAACGGCAATCTCGGCCCGGTCTACGGTAAGCAATGGCGCTCCTGGCCGGCGCCGGACGGCCGCAGCATCGACCAGTTCGCCAATGTGCTCGCCGAGATCCGCCGCAACCCGACCTCGCGCCGGCTCATCGTCACCGCCTGGAACCCGGCGGAGGTCGAGGCGATGGCGCTGCCGCCGTGCCATTGCCTGTTCCAGTTCAACGTCGCCGACGACGCGCTGTCGTGCCAGCTCTATCAGCGCTCGGCCGACGTCTTCCTCGGCGTGCCGTTCAACATCGCGTCCTATGCGCTGCTGACCATGGCGGTCGCGCAGGTGAGCGGGCTCAAGCCCGGCGTCTTCGTCCACTCGCTCGGCGACGCGCACCTTTATCTCAACCACCTCGAGCAGGCGCGGCTGCAATTGACCCGCAGCCCGCGCCCGCTGCCGACGCTGCGGCTCAATCCGGCGGTCAAGGATCTGTTCGCCTTCCGCTACGAGGATTTCACGCTCGAAGGCTACGCGCCGCACCCGCACATCAAGGCCGCGATCGCGGTGTGAGGATGAACATTCTCATCGTCGCCGCCATTGCCGAGAACGGCGTCATCGGCCGCGGCAACGCGCTGCCGTGGCGGCTCAGATCCGACCTGCAGCATTTCCGCGCGCTGACCATGGGCAAGCCGGTGGTCATGGGGCGTAAGACTTTTCTTTCGATCGGCAAGCCGCTTCCCGGCCGCACCACGATCGTGGTGAGCCGCGATCGCGACTTCGCCGCGCCGGGCATTCTGGTCGCGCCGAACCTCGATGCCGCCTTCGCCGCGGCGTTGGGCGATGCGCTGCGCCGCGCCGCCGAGGCGATCGTCGTCGCCGGCGGCGCCGGCATCTTCCTCCAGGCCCTGCCGATGGCGACGCAGCTCGCCATTACCCGCGTGCACAAGCGCGTCGACGGCGACACGCATTTCCCGGCCATCGATCCGAAACTGTGGCGGGAAACCGCGCGCGATGAGCGCCAGCCGGGCGCCGAAGACGAAGCCCCTTTCACTTTCGTTACTTACCAACGTGCAATTGATTGAGGCGCGGCATATCTGCGCGTTGTAAGGACCGGGGCCCTCCCCTATAACCCCGCAACCAAGCCGGCGGCATGCCGGCGTCAGGAGAGATTGATGCCCTGGAGCAACCAATCCGGCGGCGGCGGTGGTCCCTGGGGTTCGGGGCCGCGCGGACCGTGGGGCTCGGGGCCGCAATCGCCCGGCGGGCCGCGGCCGCCCGACCTCGAGGAATTCCTGCGCCGCGGCCAGGACCGCCTGCGCAGCTTGCTCCCCGGCAATCTCGGCGGCCGCGGCCTGGCGCTGATCGCGCTCGTCGTCGTCGTGCTCTGGGGCCTTTCCGGCTTCTTCCGCGTCGAGCCCAACGAAATCGGCGTGGTGCTGCGCTTCGGCAAGTTCACGCGCGAGGTGCAGCCGGGGCTCAATTATCACCTGCCCTATCCGATCGAGAGCGCGCTCACCCCGCAGGCGCTGTTCGTCAACAAGCTCGACATCGGCATGCGCCCGGTCGACGATTTGCGCCGCGGCTCGACCGTGCGCGACGTGCCCGAGGAGAGCCTGATGCTCACCGGCGACGAGAACATCGTCGACGTCGATTTCTCGGTCTTCTGGCTGGTCAAACCGAATGGCGTCGGCGACTACCTGTTCAACGTCCAGTCGCCCGAAGGCACGGTCAAAGCCGTGGCCGAAAGCGCCATGCGCACCGTCATCGGACGCTCCAACATCCAACCGATCCTCACCGGCGCGCGGCAAAAGATCGAAACGGCGGTCCAGGAGCAGATGCAAAAAACCCTCGACACTTACGGCGCCGGCATCTTGGTGCGGCAGGTCCAGCTGCAGAAGGTCGATCCGCCCGCCCAGGTGCTCGACTCGTTCCGCGACGTGCAGGCCGCCCGCTCCGACCTCGAGCGCGCGCAGAACGAGGCGCAGACCTACGCCAACCGCGTCGTGCCCGAAGCGCGCGGCCGCGCTGCCAAGATCACCCAGGACGCCGAAGCCTATCGCGAGCAGACCGTCGCCGACGCCAAGGGCCAGACCTCGCGCTTCCTGCAGGTCTATGAGCAATACAAGAAGGCGCCCGACGTCACCCGACTGCGCATGTATCTCGAGACCATGGAACGCGTTCTCGGCGCCACCGACAAGACGATCATCGATACCGGCCCGCAGGGCGGTCCCGGCGTCGTGCCCTATCTGCCGCTCAACGAAGTCAATCGGCCGCGGCCAACGCCGCCGCCGGCAGCGGGCAGCCCGCCTGCAGGGGGCAGCCAATGAGACTCGGCCTTGCCGGCGGCGTGCTCGCCGTCCTGTTGCTGGTCGCCGTCTTCGTCGGCTACAGCACCTTCTTCACCGTCTACCAGACCCGGCAGGCGCTGGTGGTGCGCCTCGGCAATCCGGTGCGCGTGATCACCGAACCGGGACTGAACGTGAAAGTGCCGTTCATCGACAGCGTGATCTATATCGACAAGCGCATTCTCAACATCGAATCGCCGGCCCAGGAAGTGATCGCGGCGAGCCAGGACAAATTCAATTCCGGCGCCGGCCAGGCTGGCGAGCGGCTCGTGGTCGATGCCTTCGCCCGCTACCGCATCGTCGATGCGCTCAAGTTCTATCAGACCGTCGGCCCCGCCGGCGCCAGTTCACAGCTCGCCATCCTGCTCAACTCGGCGCTGCGCCGCGTGCTCGGCGCCGCGACGCTCTCCGACGTGGTGCGCGACAAGCGCGAGGAGCTCAGCGCGCTGATGCGCGATCAGCTCGACCACGATGCGCGGCCGTTCGGCATCGAGGTCATCGACGTGCGCATCCGCCGCGCCGACCTGCCGGAGCAGAACAGCCAGGCCGTCTACCAGCGCATGCAGACCGAGCGCCAACGCGAGGCGGCCGAATTCCGCGCCCAAGGCAGCCAGAAAGGCCAGGAGATCCGAGCCAGAGCCGACCGCGACGTAACCGTGCTGTTGGCGGAAGCGAGCTCGCAAGCCGAGCAGGTCCGCGGCCAAGGCGACAGCGAGAGAAACCGCATCTTCGCCGACGCCTATACCCGCGACGCGGACTTCTTCGGCTTCTACCGATCGATGCAGGCCTACGAAAAGAGCATGCAGCGCGGCGATACACACTTGGTCCTGAAGCCGGACACGGATTTCTTCCGCTATTTCTCCGACCCTTCGGGCAAGGAGCCGCCGGGCGCGCCGGCGCCCAAGCCGCCAGCCGCGAAATAACGTTTCCGTAACAACTCCACGCCTCGCGCAGCGGATCTCGCGTCCATGTCTGACTTCTTGGCCGCGATCGGGCTGTTCTTCGCGATCGAGGGCATTTTCCTCGCCGCGTTCCCGATTGCGGCGAAGCGCGCCATGGCGGCCGCGCTGGAGACACCGGAAAGCCGCTTGCGCATCGCCGGCCTCGTTTCGGCGGTGGTCGGCGTGCTGATCGTCTGGCTGGTGCGGCACTAAACAACCTTCATGTGCGCGTCGCTTTTCGGCCCCAATCCGGTTCCTAATGGCCGCCGCGCGCCCGGCTATGGCCTTGCCTCCGGCGCGGGACGGGGGCACCTTTCGGGCAGATTCCAATCACTCGTCTTGCAGGAGCACAGACCTTCATGTCTTGGCATCTCTCCCAATGGCTGCCACGGCGCCCGGCCATTGCCGCGTTCGCGGCGGCGATCATCGTTCTCCCGGCATGGCCGGCGGCCGCCCGCGGACCCGAGAATATCGCCGACGTCGCCGAGCAGGTGATCGACGCCGTGGTCAATATCTCGACGTCGCAGAAGGTCGACGCCCGCTTGAACGGCATGCCTGACCTGCCGCCGGGCTCGCCGATGGAGGAGTTCTTCGAGGAGTTCTTCAAGAACCGGCGCGGCCAGGGCGGTGGTGGCGGCGGGGGTGGCGGGGGCGGCGGCGATCCCGATCATGCCCCGCGGCGGATCAACTCGCTCGGCTCCGGCTTCATCATCGATGCGTCCGGTCTCGTCGTCACCAACAACCACGTCATCGCCGACGCCGACGAGATCAATGTCATCCTCAATGACGGCACCAAGCTCACCGCCGAACTCGTCGGCAAGGACGGCAAGAGCGATCTCGCGCTGTTGCGCGTGCATCCCGACCAACCGCTCAAGGCGGTGAAGTTCGGCGACAGCGACAAGCTGCGGCTCGGCGAATGGGTGATCGCCATCGGCAACCCGTTCAGCCTCGGCGGCACGGTGACCGCCGGCATCGTCTCGGCGCGCAACCGCGACATCAATTCCGGGCCGTACGACAACTACATCCAGACCGACGCCGCCATCAATCGCGGCAATTCCGGCGGCCCATTGTTCAACCTCAGTGGCGAAGTTGTGGGCGTCAACACCGCGATCATCTCGCCGTCCGGCGGGTCGATCGGCATCGGCTTTGCGGTGCCTTCCGACAGCGCGCTCGCGGTTGTCAATCAGCTGCGCCAGTATGGCGAGACGCGGCGCGGCTGGCTCGGCGTACGCATCCAGCAGGTCACCGACGACATCGCCGAGAGCCTGAGCATCAAGCCGGCGCACGGCGCGCTCGTCGCCGGCGTCGACGGCAAGGGTCCGGCCAAGCCCGGCGGCATCGAGCCGGGCGACGTGGTGGTCAAGTTCGACGGCCACGAGGTCAAGGAAATGCATGACCTGCCGCGCATCGTCGCCGATACGCCGGTCGGCAAGGAAGTCGACGTCGTCGTCATCCGCAAGGGCAAGGAGGAGACCCACAAGGTCAAGATCGGCCGGCTCGAGGACGGCGAGAAGCAAGCCGCCGCCGACAGCAAGAAGGACACGGCGCCGGCGGACAAGTCGGTCGTGCAGAAGACGCTCGGGCTCGAGCTTTCGAGCCTCTCCGACGATCTGCGCAAGAAGTTCAAGGTGCGCGACAACATCAAGGGCGTCATCGTCACCGGCGTCGACGCGAGCGTGGCGGCGTCACCGCCCGACAAGCGGCTCAGCCCCGGTGATGTCATCGTCGAGGTGCAATACGAGAGCGTCGGCAACCCGGGCGACCTTTCCACCCGCCTCGACGCGCTCAAGGCGCAAGGCAAGAAGGTCGCGGTGCTGCTCGTCTCCAATGCCGACGGCGAGACCCGCTTCGTGGCGCTGAGCCTGCAGTAGACGGACCTTCCGGCGCGCGCGGCGGCAAGCCCGCCGCGCGCCTGGAGATCGCCTTCACACCGGGGGCCGATTCCTCCGCCCTCTTTTTTCATCAATCTTTTGCGCTTATATTCCTTCCTGCCGGCGCAAGCCGGCTATGGCGATAAATGGCCGTCGTAATAAACCTTTCGGACCCGGGGGCAGTACCCGGCGACTCCACCAATTCCAGGGGTCAGGTATCGGAAGTGAGGCGTCAGGGCGAAGTTGAGTTACCCGACGCCTAATGACCGACGCCTGATCCCTGATTACGGGGTCGAAACAGGATCGACGAGGGCGTAAAGGGCGTGCTTTTGCTCGGCATGGTTCCGGCGTTATCGGGCCAAATTCATAGTTGCCAACGACAACTATGCTCCGGTTGCTCTGGCTGCGTAAGCAGCTCGAAAGACCGACCTAAAGCCCTGGCGTCTTAGCAGCGTCAGGCGGGGTTCGGAGGCACCTGGCAACAGAAGCCTCCACTTTCCAAGCGTCAGTAGTCAGGGATCGCGGATCAGGACAGAATCGCTCTGGATCGTCGTGATTCGTTCCCTATGTGTCTGTCGGCAACCTCATTCCCGATTTCCTGATCCCAGATGGCCGTCGACCATATCCGCTACGACATTCTCGCCCAGGCGGCTTTGCGCGGCGTGGTGCGCACCGTGCTTGTCGATGCGGCGAAACGCGGGCTGCCGGGCGAGCATCATTTCAAGATCACCTTCGCCACCACCGCGTCCGGCGTGCGGCTTTCGGAGCGCATGCGCGCGCAATATCCGCAGGAGATGACCGTCGTCCTGCAGCATCAGTTCTGGGACCTGATGGTGAGCGAGGAGGCTTTCGAGGTCGGGCTGTCGTTTGGCGGCGTTCCCGAACGGGTGGCGGTACCGTTCGATGCGGTGACCGCTTTCTACGACCCGGCGGTGCAGTTCGGCTTTCAGTTCGAGACCATCGAGACCGCTGCGGCAGCGGACGCGAGCGCCGAGGCGCGCGACGCGGAGAAGGCGAGCGCACCGGCAGGAGAGCTTCCTGCGGCACAGACCACGCCTGAGGCTTTGCCGGCGCCCTCCCCGGCTGCCGCCGCATCGGTCGTCTCCGGAATTGACGGCGGCACCGGCGGCGAAGTGGTCCGTCTCGACCGCTTCCGGAAGAAATAGGAGCGGCCAAGCGCCGCGGCGGCTGGCGCCGGCGGGCTGATAACGATTTCGTGTGGCCCGGTGAAAGTATCTTTATACCGGGACCGGTCAAAGCTTTCTGCAATATCCGCAGCGGGTGCGCCTCGCGATTCCGGACTTCAATAGCGTATAGAATGGCACTTTCGTGGGGCGATGCAATTTTATTACATTCACTATTCAACGAGACAGTTTACCGGTTTTTCCGGAAGAGTTGTTCTGCAGCGCTATTATTTATTGACGACCTGATTGAACATTCACGGTTGCTATAGCGAAGCCGAATGTCGGAGCGCACCGGCGCCGGGGTCCGGTGATCCAGCGCCACCCTGTCGGCGTAATTCCTACAGACGAAGCGGCCGGTTGGCCGCAGCGCCACGTGCTTTTACCGTCGAACCTTTGCATGGCTGAAATCGTCAATCTGCGCACCGCACGCAGGCAGGCCAAACGGCGCCAGGCCGAGCAGAAGGCCGCGTCCAACCGGCTTGCGCATGGGCGCTCGAAGGCCGAACGAGCCCTCGAGCGATCGCAGAGCGACCAGGCTCGCAAAAGCCTCGACCAACGCCGGATCGAAACGGGAGACGGGCAATGAAATCGCCGGTCGTCAAACGCTCCATCGTCATCGCCGGACACAAGACCAGCGTCAGTCTCGAGGACGCTTTCTGGACAAGCCTGAAGGAAATCGCCGTCGGCCGGCAGACGACTCTGTCGGATCTGGTCGCGGCGATCGACACCGAGCGCCAGCACGGCAATCTGTCCTCGGCGATAAGGCTGTTCGTGCTCGAGCACTATCAGGCACGGATCAACGGCCATGACGCCGCCGCGCAAGCGCCACGCGAGATCGTGATGGTATCGCCGGTCGCCGCCTCAGTTCTGCGACCGGAATAGAAAATCGAGCGGGTTATGCGAGACGGGCGGCGGCGCGGCGCGCCGCCGCGATGCGTCAGTCGTGCCGGCATTCGCGGTCGCGCTGTCCGCATGTTGTGGAGCGGGCTTCGCTCCGTTCGCCGCCGCGGCGGCGTCGTGATCGGCGCTATGGTCGGCGCCGCCAACGTCGGAACGGGTCTCATTTGGCGACGATGCGGCCGGCGTCTCCGGTTGCAAGCGCTCCAATCCGCGGCCTCCGACCGCCGCCGGCGGCGCCGCGTTCGCCTGCACCGCCGATTCCAGCGGCGTGCCCAGCGGGACGAAACGGATCGCGGGCGATGCCGGGCGCACCACTGATCCGACCGCCTCCTCGCGCCGGTTGGCTTCGATCGATTCTAGCCGCCGGGTCTGCAGTTCGGCGGAGCGCAGCGTCAGCCAGCCCAGCAGCGAGGAGACATCGAGCGTGCGCGCCGGAGCCGCCAGCGGTCCCTTGACGGTGACGGAGTATTCCGGACGCGCCGGGATCAGCGCGTTGGCCGCGGGCCGGCTTGAAAGCGTCATGCGCGCGTCGATGGCGGCGGTATTGAGGTCGAGCATTCCGGAAAGAGACAACTCGCCGCCGCGCTGCGCCTGCAACGTCGCGTTGGCGAGGCGAATCTGCCCGCCGGCGATGGTCACCTCGGCGTCGGCGCGCGGCACCGAGAGCCGGCTGCTGTCGATGGCGGCGGCGACCGCCGCCCGCAGCTTCGGCGCGTCGATCGCATCGTTGAGATCGGCCGCGTGGATCGCCGCGTCGAACGCCGCGGTGTCGATGCCGGCAAAATACCCGTCGGCGAGAGCGACCGCGCCGCTGCCGTGCAGCGAGCCGATGAAGCCCTCGGGGCTTCGTCCGCCGCTGTCGCCTCGCAGCTTCACCGTCAGCCGGCCGTCGACGGCGTTAGCGCCGGATCTGAGAATCGCTGCGGCATTGGCGCCGAGGAGCTCGATCCGGCCCTGCGCGGACACTCCCTGCGCATCGTGCCGGAACGCCAATTCGCCGGCGAGGCGCCCGCCGGCGAGGCCGGCATCGAGATTGCTCAACGCGATCTCCGTCGGCTTGAGCTGGATCACAGCGGTAAGGCCGCGCGCGACTAAATCCGGCGTGAGCGCGGCGCGATCGACGGTGAAGGTCACTACGCCGTTCATGGCGGCAGATATGCCGGCACCAAATGGCTCAGGCGACCACGGCGCGCTCGCCGCTGGCGCGGCGCTTGGCGCCCCGACCAGTGCCGCCAACATCGCCGCGGCGTCGATCTCGTCGGCCTTGATCTCGCCGTCGATGCCGAACGGGCTCGCCAGCTTGAGAGCAAGATGGCCGCGGACAGTGGTCTTGCCGGAGGTGACGGCGAGATCGGTGAACGACAGGGTCGCGCCGGCAACGGTCAGCGCCGCGCTTGCCGAGACCGGAACAGCCGCCGCCACGGCCTGCCCGGTCATGCCCCGGCGAAGCGGCCGCAAATCGGCCGCCGACGCTTTGACCTGCAGCCGGCCGGCCGGCGCCTCGTCGCCGCTCAGACGGATCGCGCCGTCGGCGGTGACGGAAAAGCCGCCGGCGGCGGCGACTCCGTTGACGCGAAGCTCGCCATTAAGCGGCCCCGCAGCCGAGATCGTCATCTGCCCGGGAAGCTGATCGACGGCGACGACGCGGTCGATTCCGAGAAGCCGCGCAAGCGCGCCGCCGTCATCGGCGTCGAATCTGCTGTCGATGCGCACGATAGCGGCGCCCGGCTGTGCGAGTTCGCCCTTGGCCTCACCATTGAGCGCGATGCGGGTCGCGCCGACGCCGCCGTCGAGCGTGAGCTTGGCGACCGTGCCGGCGGTGGCGGCGGGGGCGGCACGGTCCACCACCAGGACACCATGCAGTTTCGCCGGCGCCAGCCGCTCGGCGACACCGCGGAACTGCTCTCCCGCTTGCGGCGCGAAACGGCCGAGAAGGCCGGTGAGCCCGGTGAGCGAGCGCGCATCGACGGCGAAGGTCACGCGCCCGCGCGGCTGCGACGATAATTCGTCGATGCGTCCGCTGACATCGAGCGCCGCTCCACCGACATCGCCGACCGACAGACGGTCGATGCGCAGGACGCCGGCATCGAACTTGACTTGCGCATTGACGGTGCGCGCCTCGACGCCGGCGAAGGTCGCCTTGCCGACATCGAGGACGAGCGCGACCTCGCGCGGTGCCTCAAACGCGCTGCCGGTCGTCGCCGCCTTGGCGAAGGCCACCAGTGCGTCGATGTCGAGCTGTTGCGCGTGGAGCTCGCCGTCGAGGACCGCGGGGTGGCGATCATCCACCGCCCAGGTGTAGGCGAGCCGCCCCGCAATGTTCTCCTGGTCGGCCGTCGCGGTCAGATGGTCGATGGCGAGGCGACCGCGGGCGACAGTCACGTCGCCATGCGCGGTCAGCGTCTCCGACGGGCCGGAAGGCTGATCGCCGCGTCCCTCGAGCCAGGCCATCAGCATTTTCAGGTCGGTCGATTCGATGCTCGCCGGCCCGCTGAAGGCAAGGCCCTGCGCCGTATCGTCGAGCCGGCCGGTCAGCTTCACCTGGGTCAGGCCCGGGGCGCGGAAGTCGAGGTCCTTGAGACTCCACCCCTTGGCGTCGAAGCGGATATTGCCGTGCACCGACTGGATGCTGGTGCCGCCGACCGTCACCGCGTCAAGGTTGACGCCGATCGCAAGCGGCAGCGGCGGCTTCGCCGTCGCGACGAAGGCCTCGACGAAGCTCTCGAGCACGAGGAATGGCGGACGGCGCGTCACGTCGGGAGCGGCAAGCGCGCGGTCGACATCGAGCTGCCGCGCCGAGACGGTGCCGTCGAGGCGCGGATGCCCGCCGAGCGTGAGGTCGACCTTGCCGTTGAGACTGACCGCGCGCTCTTCGGGCCCGTACAGCAACGCAAGTTCGTCCAAGGAGACCGAGGCCGGCGTCGCCTTGAGCTTGCCGGCAAGGCGCCACGGGTCGCTCATCACCCGCTCGCCGCGCGCGAGCGCCGCGCCGGCCGGCCGGGCGAGCGCCAGCGTGCCGTCGAATTGCGGCGTCCCGCGATCGAAGCGCAGCGTGCCCTCGATCTCGGCCGTCAGCGGACGTTCGGAGGGATCGACGGCGAGCCTCAGCTTGAGCGCGCCGTCCTCGTCGGCGCGATTGCCGGAGATCCGGTAGCCGTAGAGCTGATCGCCGGCGACGAATGCGCCTTCGCCCTTGAACGGCCCAAGGAATGAGCGGATGTCGCCGTTGAACCAGAGTTTTTGCAGCACGAGGCGTGAGCCGGACACGGCATCGGTGAGAACGACCTCCCCGTCCTCGACATTGAAGCGCGAGACGGCAAGCGCCTCCGGACTGAACGACCGCGCGCGCGCCGGCCAATCGACCGCACCGGAGCGATCGAGGCCGAGACGGATCTGCGGCGCGACCAGGCGGAGCTGCGTCGCGCGGACCTCGCCGGCAAGGAGCGGACCGAGCCCGACTTCCAACTCGACGGTCGAGGCGCGCACCTGCGGGTCGCGGCCCGACTCGCCGACTTCGACGTTGCGCAGCTTGATGTGCGGGGTCGGCAGGATGCTGGCGTCGATGCCGCCGTTTACCCGCACCGGCAGGCCGGTGAGCCGGCTCGCTTCCGCCTCGAACACCGAACGATACTGGTTCCAGTCGACAACAAGCGGCGCGACCAGCGCCGCAACGAGCGCCAGGATGATCGCAATCGCCAATCCGAGTAACGTCGTCTGCACGGCGTCTCCGCGCGTCCGAAACGCGCCATGGTGGTCACATTCCGGGCAATTCTGTGTTCGTTCTTCGTTAGCCGGTCAGAGGCTGAGAATCTTGCCGGGATTCATAATGTCGAGCGGATCGAGCGCGCGCTTGACCGCGCGCATTGCTTCGAGCGCCGGCTCGCCATGCTCGGCGGACATATACCGCATCTTGCCCTGGCCGATGCCGTGCTCGCCGCTGCAGGTGCCGTCCATCGCCAGCGCCCGCTCGGTCAGCCGTTGCAGGAAGCCATTGACGCGCGCGACCTCCTCCTTGTCGTCGAGGTCGACCAGCAGGCCGACGTGGAAATTACCGTCGCCGACATGGCCGACGATCGGCGCGACGAGGTCGCTCGCGGCGATGTCGCGCTGCGTCTCGATCACGCATTCGGCAAGCCGCGAGATCGGAACGCAGACGTCGGTCGCCAGCGGCTGCCCGTTCGGGCGCAGCCCGCGCTGCGCCCAGTAGGCGTCGTGTCGCGCCTGCCACAGCCGGGTGCGATCCTCGGCGCGCGTCGCCCAGTCGAACGGACCGCCGCCCAATTCCGCGGCGATCTCGCCGAAGCGCTGCGACTGCTCGGCGACGCTCGCCTCGCTGCCGTGAAACTCGAGGAACAGCACCGGCGTCTCCGGGAGGCTGAGCTTCGAATAGGCGTTGGAGGCGCGCACCTGCAGCGTATCGAGAAGCTCGATCCGCGCCACCGGGATGCCGGATTGGATGGTCAGGATCGTCGCGTTGCACGCCGCCTCGACCGAAGGGAACGGACAGACGCCGGCGGAGATCGCCTCGGGGATGCCGGCAAGCCGGAGCGTCAGCTCGGTGATGATGCCGAGCGTGCCCTCCGAGCCGACAATAAGCCGGGTGAGATCGTAGCCGGCCGAGGATTTCTTCGCCCGCCGCGCGGTCGACATCACCTCGCCATTGGCGAGCACGACTTTGAGCGCCAGCACATTGTCCTTCATCGTGCCGTAGCGCACCGCATTGGTGCCCGACGCGCGCGTCGCCGCCATGCCGCCGAGCGAGGCGTCGGCGCCGGGATCGATCGGAAAGAACACGCCGCGGTCGCGCAGCTCAGTGTTGAGCTGCTTGCGGGTGATGCCGGGCTCGATGACACAATCAAGATCCTCGGCATGGACAGCGAGCACGCGGTTCATGTCGCGGAAATCGAGCGAGACGCCGCCGCGCGGCGCGTTGACCTGGCCCTCCAGCGAAGTGCCGGCGCCGAAGGCGATCACCGGCACGCGTTCGGCCGCACACAACCGCACCACCTGCTGCACGTCCTCGGCCGATTGCGGGAAGACCACCGCGTCCGGCGGCTGATTGCCGACCCAGGTGAGCGTGTTGGCGTGCTGCTCGCGCACCGCGCGCGAGGTAACGAGCCGATTGCCGAAAGTCGCGGCCAGCGCGGCAATGACGTTCTCGACGCCCTTGCGGTCGTGCTTGAGTTCCTCGCGCGCCTGCGTCATCGCCATGGTTTCTGCTCGCTTAATACGAGGGTGGGCGCGCGGCCGCCGCCGGTCAAGGGCTCCCGGCAACCGGGCTTGCTAAGCGCGAAAAATCCGCCAAAGTTGCCGCAGCACAGCACGAGAACAGCAACCCGATGCTCGACCGCCTCGATACCGAACCCGCCTTTTTCGCGCCCTTCGTCTCCTCGGTGATGCGGGTCGAGCCGGGCTGGATCGACTATAACGGCCATCTCAACATGGCCTATTACAACGTACTGTTCGACCGCGCCGTCGATGAAGCCTACGACCTGCTCGGCTGCGGCCTCGCCTATCTCAAGCAGACCAACCATTCCACCTTCACCGCCGAGGTGCATATCCGCTATCTGCGCGAGCTTCGCGCCGACGATCCGGTGCGGGTGACGTTCCAGCTCATCGACTACGACGCCAAGCGGGTGCATTATTTCGAGGAGCTGCGCCACGCCGAGGAAGGCTGGCTGTCGGCCACCTCCGAGAACATGACGCTGCATGTCGACATGACGGGGCGAAAGACCGCGCCGTTTCCCGATTACATCCTTGCCCGCTTGGCGCGCATGAAGGCCGCGCATGCCATGCTGCCGCTCCCGGACGGCGCCGGCCGGCGCATCGCTATGCCGGCGAAGGGATAGAAATCGCGCGGCAGGCGTTAAGCCGTCATACGCGTTAAAATGGCGACGCCCGCCGCACGCGGGCTGCTGGTATCGAGTTCGGAGATGTCGAAAAAGCCGCCTGAAGATAAGCGCATCGCCCGCCGCCGGCTTCTCGCCGGCGGCGTCGCGCTCGCTGGAAGCGCCGCTGCGGCGGGTCTTGCGGGACGGTCTGCCCGAGCCGCCGGCGACAATCTACCGCCGAACGTGCCGGCATGGATGAAGGAACAGGGCGCGCCGTATATGAGCCCGCCCTATGGAGTGCCCTCGCCGTTCGAAAAAAACGTCATTCGCCGCGAGCGGGCACCGACACCGACGCAGACCGCGGCGTCGTCGATGACGCCGTGGCAGGACCTGCACGGAATCATCACGCCGAACGGGCTGCACTTCGAGCGGCATCATGCCGGCGTGCCGGCGATCGATCCCGACCAGCACCGGCTGATCATTCACGGCCTGGTCGAGCGGCCGCTCATCTTCACCATGGACGACATCGTCCGCTTTCCCTCCGAGTCGCACATTTATTTCCTCGAATGCTCCGGCAACACTTTCTGGACCGGAACGACGGCGCAATCGACGGTCCAGCATACGCATGGCGAGATGAGCTGCTGCGAATGGACCGGCGTGCGCTTGTCGACGGTGCTGGCGGAGACCGGCGTCGATCCGCGGGCGGCGTGGATGCTCGCCGAGGGCGCCGATGCCGCCGGCATGGCGCGCAGCATCCCGATCGCCAAGGCGCTCGACGATGCGCTTCTCGCCTACGCGCAGAACGGCGAAAGGCTGCGGCCCGAGCAAGGCTATCCGCTGCGTCTCTTCCTGCCCGGCTACGAAGGCAACACCAACGTCAAATGGCTGCGCCGCCTCAAGCTCGGCGACCAGCCGTTCCAGACGCGCGACGAAACCTCCAAATACACCGACCTGATGCCCGACGGCAGCGCGCGCCAATTCACCTTCGTCATGGAGGCGAAATCGGTCATCACCTTTCCGTCCGGCGGCCAGTTGCTGCGCGAAAAGGGTTTCTACGAAATCTCGGGCCTGGCTTGGTCCGGCCATGGACGGATCACGCGCGTCGATGTTTCCGCCGATGGCGGCGCGAGCTGGATGCAAGCGCGGCTGCAGGAGCCCATTCTGCCCCGATGCCTGACGCGATTTCGGTTGTCGTGGAATTGGGACGGCGCGCCGGCGCAGCTGCAGAGCCGGGCGACCGACGAGACCGGCTATGTGCAGCCCGGGCGCGCGCAGCTTGTCGACGTGCGCGGGCTTCACTCGACCTACCACAACAACGGCATTCAAACCTGGAAGGTCGCGCAAGACGGAGCGGTGACCAATGCGGTTTGACGCGCGGATGATCTTGTTCGGCGCCGCCGTCGCATTGACGCTAAGCGGCCTTGCGCACGCCGCCGAAACGGGCCGGCTCGGCATCGGCCATCCGGCGACGCCGGCGGAGATCGCCGGCTGGGATATCGACGTGCGCGCCGACGGCCAAGGCTTGCCGGCCGGGCATGGCAGCGTCCGCGAGGGCGAGGCGATCTACGCGCAAGCGTGCGCCGGCTGTCACGGGGCCAAGGGCGAAGGCAAGCCGGCGGATCGGCTCGCAGGCGGCTTCGGCACGCTCGCGACCGCAAAGCCGGTGCGCACGGTCGGCAGCTACTGGCCCTACGCCACGACGCTGTTCGATTTCGTCCGCCGCGCGATGCCGTTCGACGCGCCGCAATCGCTCACCGCCGACCAGGTCTACGCCGTGTCCGCCTATATTCTTTATCTCAACGACATCGTGCCGCAGGACGCCGTCCTCGACGCCTCCTCGTTGCCGAAGGTGGCGATGCCGAACCGCAACGGCTTCACCAGCCCCGACCCGCGGCCGGACGTGCGTTGACCGCTGGCTCACGCCGCGCCGCGCGCCTCGCAAAAGCCGCGCGGTGATGCCATCTTCGCTCCATGAGAATCAGGGAAACTCCGCTCCTTGGCTGATCCGCTCAAGCACGCAATCGAGCCGCTCGAAGCGCCGCTGGGGCCCGTTCCCGGCGGCATTGCCGCGCGCGCGATGGGCGCGGGAGGAAACGCGGCCTATCTCGCCGGGCTCAATCCGGAACAGCGGCTCGCGGTCGAGACGCTCGACGGCCCGGTGCTGGTGCTCGCCGGCGCCGGCACCGGCAAGACGCGCGTCCTCACCGTGCGCATCGCCCACATCCTCAGCCTCGGCCGCGCCCGGCCGAGCGAGATCCTGGCGGTGACCTTCACCAACAAGGCGGCGCGCGAGATGAAGCATCGCGTCGGCGAGATCGTCGGCCACGTGGTCGAGGGCATGCCCTGGCTCGGCACCTTCCATTCGATCGGCGTGAAGATTTTGCGCCGCCACGCCGAGCTGGTTGGGCTCAAGCCCGATTTCACCATCCTCGACGTCGACGATCAGGTCAGGCTTTTGAAGCAACTGCTCGAAGCCGAGAACATCGACGAGAAGCGCTGGCCGGCGCGCGTGCTGGCGATGCTCATCGACGGGTGGAAGAACCGCGGGCTCACGCCCGACCAGGTGCCGCCGGGCGAGGCGGCCGCCTTCGCCAACGGCAAAGGCCTCAAGCTCTACAAGGCGTTTCAGGAGCGGCTGAAGATCCTCAACGCCGTCGATTTCGGCGACCTCCTGCTGGAGAACATCCGCCTGTTCCGCGAGCAACCGGAAGTGCTGCGCCAATATCAGACGCGCTACAAATTCATTCTGGTGGATGAATATCAGGACACCAACGTGGCGCAGTATCTGTGGCTGCGGCTGTTGGCGCAAAGGACGGCTGCGGCGAGCAACGTGATCACTCACCCTCCCCTGGAGGGGGAGGGTCGGACTGCCGAAGGCAGTCCGGGGTGGGGTGACCGCGAAGCCTCATCTGCTGCACCGCCGTCACCCCCTCCCGGCTCGCTGCCGCGAGCCGACCTCCCCCCTCCAGGGGGAGGTGTTCACGCTAAAAACATCTGCTGCGTCGGCGACGACGACCAGTCGATCTATGGCTGGCGCGGCGCCGAGGTCGACAACATCCTGCGCTTCGAGCACGATTTTCCCGGCGCCACGGTGATCCGGCTGGAGCGCAACTACCGCTCGACCGGCCACATCCTCGCCGCCGCCTCGCATCTCATCGCCCACAACGAAGGCCGGCTCGGCAAGACGCTGCGCACCGACGACGAATTGGGCGAGAAGGTCAACGTCACCGGCGCCTGGGACTCCGAGGAAGAGGCTCGCGCCGTTGGCGAGGAGATCGAGGAGCTGCAGCGCGGCGGCCATGCGCTCAACGAGATCGCCATCCTGGTGCGCGCCTCGTTCCAGATGCGCGAATTCGAGGACCGCTTCGTCACGCTGGGCCTGTCTTACCGCGTGATCGGCGGCCCGCGCTTCTACGAGCGCGCCGAGATCCGCGACGCGCTCGCCTATCTGCGCGTGATCAACTCGCCGGCCGACGATCTCGCCTTCGAGCGCATCGTCAACGTACCGCGGCGCGGGCTAGGCGACGCCACCGTGCAGCTTCTGCACGACCATGCGCGCAAGCGCCGCGTGCCGCTCACCGAAGCGGCGCGCGCCGTGCTCGAAACCGACGAGCTCAAGCCGAAGCCGCGCGGCGCGCTGCGCGGCCTGATCGAAGCGTTCGAGCGCTGGCGCAAGCAGCGCGACGAGGTTCCGCACACCCAGCTCGCCGAGATCGTGCTCGACGAGTCCGGCTATACCGAGATGTGGCAGAAGGACCGCTCGGCCGACGCCGCCGGGCGCCTGGAAAATCTCAAGGAGCTCATTCGCTCGATGGAGGAGTTCGAAAACCTGCAGGGTTTCCTCGAGCACATCTCGCTGGTGATGGACAGGGAGCAGGCGGCCGACGCCGACGCGGTCAATGTGATGACGCTGCACTCGGCCAAGGGTCTGGAGTTCAACACCGTGTTCCTGCCCGGCTGGGAGGAAGGCGTGTTTCCCAACCAGCGCACGCTCGACGACCAGGGCCGCGCCGGCCTCGAGGAGGAGCGCCGGCTCGGCCATGTGGGCCTGACGCGCGCCAGAAAACGGGCGAAGATCTATTTCGCCACCAACCGGCGCATGCACGGCCTCTGGCAGACCAACATCCCCTCGCGCTTCTTGGACGAGCTGCCGGAAGCCGATGTCGAGGTCACCGAGTCCAAAGGCGGCTTCGGCGGTTACGGCGGCTACGGGTCCTCGCGCTTCGACGCGACGACCGCGTTTGGCTCCAACTACACCACGCCCGGCTGGCAGCGCGCGCAGGCGAAGAAAGCGGAGAACGACCGCAACGGTTTGTCCGAGGCCGCGGCGCGCTACGAGCTGGACGAAGATTTATCCGACCTCTCTCCGCTGGGAAGCGGACGATCGGGCGAATCGCGATCCGGCGAACGCCCGCGGCGCCCCGCCTCCGGCGCCGGCGCCAAAACCCGCCGCCTGCCGCTCACCATCGAGGGCGAGCTCATCGCCAAATCGACCGGCACCGTCTCCGCCTTCACGCTCGGCGACCGCGTCTTCCACCAGAAATTCGGCAACGGCAACGTCACCGCCATCGACGGCAACAAGCTGACCATCCAGTTCGACAAGGCCGGGGAGAAGCGGGTGGTGGATAGCTTTGTGGAGCGGGTGTGAATCCTATTACTCTTACCTAGCCCGGAAGCGAAAGCTGGTTTCGAGATGGCTGGAAAAAAGTGTGCGGAAGGTCGGAAGGGCGTTGCACCCAACGGACACCTTACAGCGTCATGGCCGGACTTGTTCCGGCCATCCACGTCTTGCAGCGGCACGGCATTTCAAAACGTGGATGCCCGCGACAGGCGCGGGCATGACGAGGAAAAGTATGCACGCACATGACCGACATCAAATAAGCGTTTCATACAAATCATCCCATTCCGGATTCATTGCGTGGATAAGGCGGACCTTCCAGGCGCGGGGCCAATGTTTGATGGTTGTCTCGCGTTGAATTGCCGAGCGGATATCGTCGAAGTGTTCAAAATAGACCAATCGCTTCAAGCCGTAGCGCTTTGTGAACCCGTCGATCAAACTTTCCCGATGCTCGAAGGCGCGCCGTGGCAGGTTGTTAGTAACCCCTGCATACAGAATGCCGTTGCGCTGATTGGTCATGAAATAAACCCAGCCGCCCGCCATCCGACGATTAAAGCAAGACGTGGATGGCCGGAACAAGTCCGGCCATGACGGCTGCGGGTTTGAGCCGGTGACTATCACCATCTACATCGACGCCGACGCTTGCCCGGTGAAGCAGGAAGTCTATCGCGTCGCCGAGCGCCACGCGCTCAAGGGCGTTGACCTCAAGGTCCTCGTCGTCACCAACAGCCCGATCGCCGTCCCGCGGGATGCGTTTGTCGAGCGCGTGGTCGTTAGCGCCGGCATGGATGAAGCCGACAATTGGATCGCGGAGCGCGCCCGCGCCGGCGACATCGTGGTGGCGGCGGACGTGCCGCTGGCGAGCCGCTGCGTGAAGGCCGGCGCCGAGGTCATCGCGCCGAACGGGCGGGCGTTCACCAAGGACTCGATCGGCATGACGCTGGCGACGCGCAACCTGATGGACAGCTTGCGCAGCGCCGGCGCGATCACCGGCGGTCCGAAGCCGTTCGCGCCGCGCGACCGCTCCAGCTTTCTCGCCGCGCTCGACCAGGCCATCGTGCGGCTCAAGCGCGCAGGGTTTGGCCAGGCGGCCGGTTAGCGAACCCGGCAGCTATGACCTTAAGTCAACGCGCACCGCGCGGCCGGGAACCTGCACGCCGCCGCGAAGTTTGATTGAACGGACGTCACCTCCGCAGAGAGCCCGCCCATGATCCGCAAGCTTCCCTCCGGCAAATACCGGCTCTATTCGCGCAAGAAGAACCCGAAGACCGGACGGCGGCGCAATCTCGGCACCTTCCCCACCCGCGCGGCGGCGGAACGGCATGAGCGCGCGGTGCAGTATTTCAAGCGGCACTAGGAAGCCAGGCCTACTGCTTGGCGAAAGTCAGATTGCAGGGGCGGATTTCGATGCGCTTGCCGGCGCCGCTCGTGCGCTCGAACCGGGCCAGGGCGTGGAAGAAATACGAGGTGCCGAGTGGCATGCCGCGTGGTCGGCCGCGCGCGCCGGCGAAGCCGCGGGCAACAAAAGCCGCGGCGCCGTCGGCGCCGATCTTGCCGTCGAGGATCAGCGAACCGGCCTCGCCAGCGTTGCCGATACTGGCATGAAACGCGCCGTCCTTCACCTCGGCGGAAAGCTCCGAAATATAGCCCTCGGCGGGGCCGGAGGCCGGGCAGGAGATCGTGGCCGACCACCTTCCGTCGTAGGCCTTCGATTTCGCCGGCGATGCCAGGATCAGGTCGGCGATCTGCAGCTGCGCCTCCTCCACATGGGCGCCGGCTGGTGAGGCTTTCAGATACTCGTTGAGGGCGGCAATCGTGTCCGCCGCCGTCGCCGCCCGCCACGCGGTGTCATCGGCATCGGCGCTGAGTGTTGCGGCCGGAGACGATTCCGGCGGCGCGCTGCGGTTCGGCGGCGCTGCGGGTGGCTCGGGCGCCGGCGGCGCTGCGGGTGGCTCAGGCGCCGGCGCTGTGGCCTGCGCGGTTGGCGGCGGCGCGGGTGGTGATGGGGCCGGTGCAGATGCAGGCGGCGGCGCGGGCGGCTCCGTCTTCGCCGGCGATGCGGCCGGTTGCGCGGGCGGCGATGGCACGGGCGCCGGCGTCGCGGCGGCCGTCGGCTGCGAGGCGGGCGACGCCGCCGATGGCACGCGCGCGGACGGCCGCAGGTAGAGGACGGCCGCGCCGATCACCAGCAGGACGGCAACCAGCGCCGAAATTGCTACGACAATGCCCGAGCCCGGCCGTCGTGTAGCGCCGATGCGCCGCCGCGCGCCGGCAAAAGTCGCAGCTTCGGTGCCATCGCCGTCCGGCGGTTTCCCGGTCTGCAAAATCTGCCCGATGCGCACCGCCAGGCGCTCGATCTCCTTCTCCCAATCGCTGTACAGATCGATCCATTGCCGCGTGGCGAGCTCGTAGGCGAAGGCATCATTGGGGGCGACGTCCTCGACGCGAATCGGTACGACGGTGACGCGATGCCGCCCGGCCAGCACCAGCTCTTTCTTGATCTCGTCGGAGTTATTGGCGTTGGCGGTGAACACCAGCAGCATGACTTGCGCCGAACGCAGCGCCTGCACGATCGCTTCCTGAAAATTCTGTCCGGGATTAACGTCGCGGCAGGATATCCAGCATTGATGCCCGCGCGCCTCCAGCGCCCGGCAAATCGTTTCCGCCATGTCCCGATCTTTGGACGAATAGCTGATGAAGATCGGTGCGCTCACGATGCCACGGCTCCCCTCGCCCAGATCGGCTGCAATGGACCGGTCCGCCTTCAGCGCTGCTCGGCGCTTGTCTTTTCAAACGGCAATGGGCGCGAGCGTCAAGATGCCGTGGCGGTCATTCCGGAGTGGGGCTTCAGCCCGCGAGTCCCGATCCATGAACCACGCGCGCCGGGATTATGGCTTCCGGGCGCCGGCCTTCGGCCGGCCCTGGAATGACGCCGTTCCCACGCAATCGTGAAGCGACCGGACGCCGCACTCACCGATCCCGCCGCATTTCATTCACCATTCCGCCCGCCGGTTTCTTTACTCTTTTGCCGTGAACCGATTGCTTGCCGGAGACTTCTCGTCATAAGGGCTTCATCCGCGTCCCATCAGGTATCCGACCATGCGTTCCGTCTCGTTCCTCCCCGCCTCGCTCCTCGCCGCGGCGCTGGCGATTTTCTCCGCCGCGCCCGCCTGCGCCAAGGTGACCATCGCCATCGACCAGAGCACCCAGCACATGACCGTCTCGGTCGACGGCGCGGTGCGCTACTCCTGGCCGGTCTCGACCGGACGGGCGGGCTACGGCACGCCGAACGGCACCTTCCGGCCAAACCGCATGGAGCTCTCGCACTTCTCCCGGGTGTTCGATAACGCGCCGATGCCGCATTCGATCTTCTTCACCGGGGCCGGCCACGCCATCCACGGCTCGCTCGATGTGCCGCACCTCGGCAGCGCCGCCTCGCATGGCTGCGTGCGGCTTTCGCCCGATCACGCTACGACGCTGTTCCAGCTGGTCGAGGCCGAAGGCATGCACGACACCACGGTGGTGATCTCCGGCCATATCCCGGCGGGCCCGGTCATTGCGCGGCGCGCACCGCCGGAGGACGACTCCGCGGGCTACCAGCCGACGCAGATCGCGCCCTACGACCAGCAGCAGCAGGCCTATGAGGGAGAGCAGCGCTATTACGCCCGCGCGCCGTCCTCTTTCCCGCCGCAGCCCCCGCCCTATTACGCGCAGCAGCCTTATTACGTGCAGCAGCAGCCCTATTACGGGCAGCCGGTCTATCAATATTACCGGCCGTATAATCCGTACTGAGCGCGGCAGCATTATAACTTTACGAGGCCGTCATGGCCGGGCTCGTCCCGGCCATTCACGTCTCTGAGACTCCTCCAAGCGGAAGACGTGGACGCCCGTCGCGGGCTGGGCATGACGAGGCAGTAGTTTCCTGGGAAAAGCCTGTGCGGCTATTGTTGATAATCTGTGGAAGGCCCGAGCTCAGCGTTGTGGATCAGTCGTCCAGAATCTCCGCTGGCCCGTCACGCGTCCCATTGTGAATAACGGGCAAAGGTCGGAATACATCCGGCGAACCAATGAATTCCTCTCCTGCCGCCACCCCGGTGGCGCGCCTCGAAACCGATGAACAAAGCGCCCGGCGCATCGCCGATGCCCTCGGCGGCGACGGCATTGCGGTGGACAACGCCGCGGTGAGCCTCGCCGACATCGGCGCCGGGCGCTGGCAGGTCGCCATGCACTTCCGCACGGCGCCCGATGAAGATGCGGTGCGCGCGCTGGTCGCGGCGGCCGCCGGGCGCGAAGCTGCGCAGGCGTTGCGCTTCGCGCGCGTCGTGGCGAAGGATTGGCTGCGCGAAAGCATCGCCGGACTCAAGCCGATCGCCGCGGGCCGCTTCGTGGTGCACGGCGCGCATGATCGCGGCCGCGTGCCGGCGAACCGGATCGGCATTGAGATCGAGGCCGCGCTTGCCTTCGGCACCGGCCATCACGGCACCACGCGCGGCTGCCTCCTTGCGCTCGACACGTTGTGCAAGTCGTGGACCGGCACCCGGCTCGCTCATGCTCGCCGCCCTCCCCCGTTCAGCGAGAGGAGGATGCGGATCCTCGATTTCGGCACCGGCAGCGGCGTCCTCGCGATCGCGGCGGCGCGCGCGCTGCATCGGCGCGTGCTCGCCATCGATATCGACGCGCGCGCGGTGCGCGTTGCGCGCGACAACGCCCGGCTCAACCGCGTCGCCCCGCTGATCGAGACGGTGAAGGCCGACGGCATCGCGGTACGCAGCGTACGCCGGCACGCGCCGTTCGATCTCGTCCTCGCCAACATCCTGCTCGGCCCGCTGCAGCGGGCCGCGGCGCCGCTTGCAAAGCTCACCGCGCCCGGCGCCCGTGTCGTCCTTTCCGGTTTGCTGCCGGCGCAGGCGAACGCCGCGCTCGCCGCCTATCGCGGCTTCGCGCTCGAACGGCGCCTGACGCTCGATGGCTGGACGACGCTGGTGCTGGCGCGCCGGCGACCGGCCCCGTAGATTACCGCGCATGTTCGAAGCGCATTTCCAGTCGTTCGAGGATCGCGTTGATCGCGCCGGCGGCGCGGCGCGCGTCGCCGCGTTGCGCGCGGAATTGAAACGGCGCGGGCTCGATGGCTTCATCGTGCCGCACGCCGACCGCTTCCAGAGCGAATACCTGCCGCCCGCGGACGAGCGGCTGGCCTGGCTGACCGGCTTCACCGGCTCGGCCGGCGCTGCGATCGTGCTCGCCGAGCGCGTCGCGATCTTCGTCGATGGCCGTTATCAGGTGCAGGTGCGCGAGGAGATCGACGCGACGGTTTTCACCGTCGAGCACCTGGTCGAGACTCCGCCGCCGGCCTGGATCGAAGCCAATTTGCCGGCGGGCGCGAAGCTCGGTTATTCCCCGTGGCTGCATACCGTCGATGGCGCCGAGCGGCTCGACAAAGCCTGCGCGGCGGCGGGCGCGAGCCTCGTGGCAGTGGATGACAACCCGCTCGATGCGGTGTGGAGCGAGCGGCCGCCGCCGCCTTCCGGCGCGGTCGTGCTGCACGATCGGCGCTACGCCGGCGAGGATGCGGCGGAGAAGCTCGCGCGTGTGCGCGGCGCAATGGAAAAGCCCGCGGCCGACGCGCTGGTGGTTTCCGACCCGCAGGCGGTGTCGTGGCTGTTCAACATCCGCGGCAGCGACGTTACGCACACGCCGGTCGCCCTCGGCTTCGCCATCGTGCCGCGGGAGGGCCGGCCGGCGCTCTATCTCGACGGCCGCAAGCTCGGCAACGACGTCCGGCACCGCCTCGAAGAGCTCGCCGCCGTGCGCGGCGAGACGGAATTCGAACGCGATCTCGCCACGCTCGGCGGCGAAAAGCGTGCGGTGCGGATCGACCCTGCCGCCTGCCCGGATGCGATCGCGCGCCTCGTGACCGGGAGCGGCGGCAGGATGGTGTGCGCCAGCGACCCGATCACGCCGATGAAGGCGGTGAAGAATGCCGTCGAGATCGCCGGCGCGCGCGCGGCGCAGCTGCGCGACGGCGCCGCGGTGACGCGCTTCCTCGCCTGGTTCGACCGCGAGGCGCCAGACGGGCGCCTGACCGAGATCGACGCGGTCGAGGCGCTGGAAAGCTTTCGCCGCGACACCGGGCTCCTCAAGGACGTTTCGTTCCCGACCATCGCCGGCAGCGGGCCGAACGGCGCCATCGTGCATTATCGAGTCACCCGCGGCAGCAATCGCCGCATCGGACCGGGCGAGCTCTTTCTCGTCGATTCCGGCGGCCAATATCTTGACGGCACCACCGACATCACCCGCACGGTCGCGATCGGCACGCCGAGCGCCGACATGCGCCAAAACTTCACCCGCGTGCTCAAGGGCCATATCGCAATCGCGCGGGCGGTGTTCCCGGACGGCACCTCGGGCGCGCAGCTCGATTCCTTCGCCCGGCAATTCCTCTGGCAGGCCGGGCTCGATTTCGACCATGGCACCGGACACGGCGTCGGCAGCTACCTTTCGGTGCACGAGGGGCCGGCGCGCATTTCCAAGCTCGGCGGCGCGCCGCTCGAGCGCGGCATGATCCTCTCCAACGAGCCCGGCTACTACCGGACCGGCGCCTACGGCATCCGCATCGAGAATCTGGTCCTGGTGACGGAAGCGCCGCCGGCTGCGGCGGCGGAGAAGCCGCTGAATGCGTTCGAGACGCTCACGCTCGCCCCGATCGACACGCGCCTGATCGAGCCGGCGATGCTCGACGCCGAGGAAAAATCGTGGCTCGACGCCTACCATGCCCGCGTGCGCGAGACGCTCGCTCCGATCGTCGACGCCCCGACACGCGACTGGCTGATGGCAGCAACGGCGCCGCTGCAACGCGGCAATTGAGCGAGCGGGCCGGCATTCCCGCGCCGCGCGCAAGCGAGCAACCCGAACAACGGAACTTTTGCGCGGCCGCTACGTTTCCTGTGCCGAGGCTGGACTGGAGCGAGGAAACACCAATGCTTTCGACTATCCTGATCGTCATTCTGATTCTGTTGTTGATCGGCGCGTTACCGGCGTGGCCGTACAGCACCGGTTGGGGTTACTACCCAGGCGGCGGGCTCGGCCTCGTCCTGATTATCGTCGTCGTCTTGGCGTTGATGGGCCGGATCTGACCGACCATACGCGCGGCGCGGGTTCAGGCCTCAACGGATGAGCTTCGCCCACTCGTCCTCCGTCAACACCGCGACGCCGAGCTTCTTCGCCTCGGCGAGCTTGGAGCCCGCGCCCGGCCCGGCGACGACATAGTCGGTCTTCTTCGACACCGAGCCTGACACCTTGGCGCCGAGACGTTCGGCGGAGGCTTTCGCCTCGTCGCGGGTGATCTTTTCCAGCGTGCCGGTGAAGACGACGGTCTTGCCGGCGATAGGGGAGTCGCGGCGCGGCATCTGTGCGTCGCCGATGCGAACTTGCGCCACCAGACGCTCGATCTGCCAGCGGTTATGCGCCTCGCCGAAATAATCGTGGAGGCTTTCGATCACCGTGTCGCCGATCTGGTCGAGCGCGTCCATCTCCGTCTTGGTCTCCTCATCGTCCTTGACGAGTTTGAGGCAAGCCTCGTGGAAGGCGGCCCAATTGCCATAACCGCGCGCCAGCGCCACCGCCGTGGTCTCGCCGACATGGCGGATGCCGAGTGCGTAGATGAACCGCTCGAGCGGAATCTCGCGCCGCGCTTCGATGGCGTTGAACAGATTACGCACCGAGGTTTCGCCGAAGCCCTCGACCTCCTCGAGGTGGATCTTCTTGTTGCGCTCCTGGAGCGTGAAAATCTCCGCCGGCTCGCGGACCCATTCATTCTCGTAGAACAGCTCGATCTGCTTCTCGCCCAGCCCGTCGATATCGAAGGCGCGGCGCGAGACGAAATGCTTGAGGTGCTCCACCGCCTGGTAGGGACAGGCGAACTCGCCGGTGCAGTGCGCGCGTGCCCCCTCCTCGCCTCCGGCAATAACCTCGCGGACCACCTCGGTCTTGAGCGGGCACGGGCACTTCTTGGGAAATGGAAAAGGCTTTGCGCCTCTCGGCCTATCTTCCACCACGCCCAGAACTTGCGGGATCACGTCGCCGGCGCGCTGGATGGTGACCGTATCGCCGATGCGAACGCCGAGCCGCTTTATCTCCTCCTCGTTGTGCAGCGTCGCGTTCTGCACCACGACGCCGCCGACCGTCACCGGCTCGAGCTTGGCGACCGGCGTGAGCGCGCCGGTGCGGCCGACCTGGATCTCGATGTCCTTGACGATCGTGGTCGCCTTCTCGGCGGCGAATTTGTGCGCGATCGCCCAGCGCGGATTGCGCGAGACGAAGCCGAGCCGCTCCTGCCAGTCGAGGCGATCGACCTTGTAGACGACACCGTCGATGTCGTAGTCGAGCGTCGCGCGCTCCGCCTCGATCTCGCGATGGAAGGCGAGCAGCGCCTCGACCGAGCGGCACATCTTCGTCAGCGGGTTAGTCTTGAAGCCGCAGGAGGCAAACCATTTGATCATGCCGGACTGGGTGTCGGCCGGCATCGCGCTCATCTCGCCCCAGGCATAGGCGAAGAAGCCCAGCGGCCGCGACGCGGTGATCGTCGGGTCGAGCTGACGCAACGAGCCGGCCGCGGTGTTGCGCGGATTGACATAGAGCTGCTTGCCCGCCTCGGCCTGCTTGCGGTTGAGCTCGAGGAACGCAGCCTTGGTCATGTAGACTTCGCCGCGCACCTCGCACACCGCCGGCACGCCCTTGCCTTTGAGCCGGTGCGGAATGTCGTTCAACGTTTTCACGTTGGCGGTGACATCCTCGCCCTCGCTGCCATCGCCACGCGTCGCGCCGGTCACGAGCTCGCCGTTCTCATAGCGCAGCGACAACGACAGGCCGTCGATCTTCGGCTCGGCGCTGAATACGATCTCCTCATCGTCGGCAAGACGCAGGAAGCGGCGGATGCGGCCGACGAAATCGACCACGTCCTCCTCGGCGAAGGCGTTGTCGAGCGAGAGCATCGGCACCGCGTGCCGCACCTTGGCGAAGCGCGCCGACGGCGCCGCCCCGACCCGCTGGGTCAGGCTCTCCAGTGTGCGCAGTTGCGGAAACCGCGCCTCGATCTCTGCGTAACGCCGGCGCAGCCGGTCATATTCGGCGTCGGAGACCGTCGGCGCGTCGTCCTGGTAGTAGCGCCGGTCGTGCGCGGCGATCTCCGCCGCAAGCTGGGCGTGCTCGGCCTTCGCCTGTTTTTCGCTGAGGTCTTCGACAGGCGACTTTGATGTAGGTTTCGAGGCCATTACCGTCATTCCGGGGCCGGCCGCAGGCCGGAGCCCGGAATCCATAACCACAGGTCGCCGGTGTTGTGTACTACGTCTATTTAATGGCTAACCGTAAACACGGTACATTGTACATTGGCGTGACGCGCGATCTCACGCGCCGCGCCCTATGAGCACCGGACGAGCGCCGTCGCCAGCTTCACCCCCCGCTATCATATTCGCCTGCTTGTCTGGTTCGAATGTTATGAGGACCCCATAACGGCGATCGCGCGCGAAAAGGAACTCACGAAATGGCGGCGCGAATGGAAGATCAATCTGATCGAACAGACAAACCCTGAGTGGATCGATCTATTCGCGACACTTGCCGCTTAGACTGCGGTTATGGATTCCGGGCTCGCCGCTGCGCGGCGCCCCGGAATGACGCTACCCAGCGGCGCGGATCAGCCGTTCGGCGGCGGCGCGGGCTTCGGCGGTGATCTCGGCGCCGGCCAGCATACGCGCGATCTCCTCGCGGCGGCGCTCGTTTTCGAGCTCGGCGACGCGGGTGGCGACGCGCTTGCCTTTGGCCAGCGCATCCTTGCTGACGAGATAGTGCCGGTCGGCGCGCGCGGCCACCTGCGGGGCATGGGTCACGGCGATCACCTGCACGCGCGCGGCGAGCCGGGCGAGGCGAACGCCGATCGCGTCGGCGGTGGCGCCGCCGACGCCGGTATCGATCTCGTCGAACACCAGAGTTGGTGCCGAGCCGCGGTCGGCGAGCACCACCTTGAGCGCGAGCAGGAAGCGCGCCAGCTCGCCGCCGGAGGCGACCTTCATCATCGGGCCCGGCCGCGTGCCTGGATTGGTGCGCACCCAGAACTCGACGCGGTCGAGGCCGTCCGGCCCTTCCGCCTCGCTCTCGATGTCGGTGGTAAATTGCGCGCGTTCGAGCTTGAGCGGCGCCAGCTCGGCGTTGACCGCCTTGTCGATTTTTTGCGCCGCGGCGCGGCGCGCAGCGGACAACGCCTCGGCCGCCGCGCGGTAGCGCGCCGCCGCGGCCTGCGCCTCCTGCTCGAGCACGGCGAGGCGCTCGGCGCCGGTGTCGATCAGCGTCAGGTCGCCTTCGTAGCGGCGCGCCAGCGCGGCGAGTTCGTCGACTGGCACAGCGTATTTGCGCGCCGCCGCGCGCAACGCGAACAGCCGCTCCTCGATGCGCTCAAGCTCGCGCGGATCGTATTCGGCGACGCGCAGCGCCCCTTCGAGATGCAGGCGCGCCTCCTCGAGCGCGGTGAGCGCTGCGTCGATCGCCTTGACCGCCGGCTCGATCAGCGCCGGGGCCTGCGCCGCGCGGCGCTCGAGGCGGCGCACCGCGGTGGCAAGCGGCGGCACCGGCGATTGCGGTCCGCTGACGCTGTCGAAGGTCGTGCGCAAATCCTCGGCGACTTTCTCCGCCTGCATCATGGCGGCGCGCCGCTCGGCCAGGGTGGTCTCCTCGCCGTTCTGCGGCGCGAGGCCGCTCAGCTCTTCGACGGCGTGACGCAGCCATTCCGCCTCGCGCTGCGCGCGTTCGACGTCGGCGCGATGCGCTTCGAACGCGGCCTGACGCTCACGGCGATCGTCCCATAGCCGCCTCACCTCGGCGGCGGTTTCCTCGTTGCCGCCATAGGCGTCGAGCAAAGCCCGGTGCGTCGCCGCCTCGACAAAGGCGCGCTCGTCGTGCTGGCCGTGAATCTCGACCAGCGCCGCACCGAGCGCGCGCAGCACCTGCACGCTCACCGGTTGGTCGTTGACGAAGGCGCGGGTGCGGCCGTCGGCGAATTGCACCCGGCGCATGATCAGCTCGTCCTCGCTGGCGAGATCGTTGGCGGCGAGGAGCCGGCGCGCCGGGTGTCCCTTGCCGAGATCGAAGGCGGCGATCACCTGCGCGTGCTCGGCGCCCTCGCGCACCAGCGCTGCGTCGCCGCGGGCGCCGAGCGCCAGCGCGAATGCGTCGAGCAGAATCGTCTTGCCGGCGCCGGTTTCGCCGGTCAAGGCGGCGAGGCCGGACCCGAAATCGATGTCCAGGCGATCAATCAGGACGATGTCGCGGATGGAAAGGCTGGCCAGCATCGGATGACGGAGGACAAATGACGGACGGCGGATTCTAATCTCGATTCCGGGCGCTGTCCTCTGCCGTGTGTCGCGCGGCCGCCGTCAGCCAAGCCCCAGCTTCTTGAATGAGCGGCTGATCCAGGATTCCTTGTTCTCGTTCGGCTCGGCGCCAGCGGACTTTATGAGCTTGTAGGCGTCCTTGTACCAGGCGCTATCGGGGAAATTGTGCCCGAGCACGGCGGCCGCGGTCTGCGCCTCGTCGACGATACCGAGCGAAAGGTACGCCTCGGTCAGCCGCATCAGCGCTTCCTCGACTTCGCGCGTAGTCTGGTACTGCGTCACCACCACCTTGAACCGGTTGATGGCGCCGGTGAAATCGCGCCGCTTCATGTAGAAGCGGCCGATCTCCATCTCCTTGCCGGCAAGCTGGTCGCGCGCCTGCTCGATCTTCTTCTTCGCCGCCTGCGCGTATTCCGACTCCGGATACTTGCGCACCACCTCTTCCAGCGCAGTGACCGCCTTGTCGGCGCGCGCCTGGTCGTGAGTGACGTCGAGGATCTGATCGAAATAGGAGGCGCCGATCAGGTATTGCGCATAGGCCGCGTCCGGGCTGCCTGGGTGCAGCGTCACATAGCGTTTGGCGGCGTTAACGCAGTCGTCGTATTTCTTGGCCTGGTAGTAGGCGTAGGCCGACATCAGCAGCGACTTGCGCGCCCAATCCGAGTACGGATTTTGCCGGTCGACTTCGTCGAACTTCTTCGCCGCGTCGGCGTAGCTCTCCTTGCTGTTGAGGAGGAACAGGCCCTCATTGTAGAGCTTGTCGGCCGGATCGTCGGGGACATAGTCGTCGTTCTTCTGGAACAGGCTGCAGCCCATCAGCGGCGCGAGCAACAGCGCAAGCGCAACAACGCCAGCCACCGGCGGCTGCGCGGTGCCGGATCTCTGCGATCCTCGTACTCGCAACATCATGAGCGCGATGAGAGTCCCGTCCCCGCCGACCATTGCGCGCGGCGTCTCCCGCGCGGGGGCACTCGCCGACGTGATACCAAGTTAGGTCGACAATCGGCCGGGATTAAGGCAAAAAAGTCAAGAGAATCAAGACACGTCCGGCCCGTAGGCCGGGGCCGCGAAGCCGGTGGCAAGCTCGGCATGGCCGCGCTGGCGCCGCGCCGGCTCCGGCATCTCGACATAGACCCACGCGCCCGGATCGGCCATCAGCGCGGTGACCACCGCGTGGTTGAGCTTGTGTCCGCCGCGCACCGAACGATAAGCGCCGAGGAGCGGCGCTCCCGCGAGCGCGAGGTCGCCGATAGCGTCGACCGCCTTGTGGCGGACGAATTCGTCGGCGTAGCGCAAGCCCTCGGCATTGAGGACGCGGTTTTCCGCCACCACGACCGTGTTCTCCAGCGAGGCGCCGAGCGCATAACCCGCGCTCCATAGCTTCGCCACGTCGTTCATGAAGCCGAAGGTGCGCGCCCGCGCGAGCTCGCGGCGGAACGCGTCCGGCTCGACCTCGACCGCGAGAGATTGACGCCCGATCAGCGGATGGTCGAATTCGATTTCGGTTTCGATGCGCAGCCCGCGCAGGTGCGGCCGCAATTCGCCGTAACAATCATGGTGGCTGACGCGCACCGCCTTGAGCACTTGGATATAGCGTCGCGGCGCCGCGACCGTAGCGATACCGGCCTGGTCGACCGCGGCGACGAACGGCGCCGCACTGCCGTCCATGATCGGCACTTCCGGCCCATCGACATCGACCACGGCGTTGTCGATGCCGAGGCCGTACAGCGCCGCGAGGATGTGTTCGGTGGTGGAAACGGCGGGGCCGCTCTTATCGCCGAGAACCGTGGCGAATTCGGTCGCCGTGACAGCGCGGAAATTGGCGGCGAACTCGCGGTCTCCCCGACCGTCGGTTCCGCAGCGCGAGAAGACGATGCCGCTATCCGCCTCGGCCGGATGTAGCGTCAGGGTAACGGACGAACCGGAATGGACGCCAATGCCGGTGACGGCGACTGGCTCGCGCAAGGTCGTCTGCCTGCCGGCCTGCATGCCCCTCGTCATGCCCTCGTCCTACATCTTGTGCCCGGGCTGCGCGAAGTCGAACGCAACGCACAACCGGACAAACCCCACCGAGGGAAGCGAAGCTTTTGATACAAGGGCCGGGTGCCAGCGAAGCTGCCGCAGCCCGACCCCGATACCGTCCCCGATCCGAAACCGCCCCCGATCCCGGTCGAACTCCCCTCTGACAGGTAAACCATACCGGTGGCGGCGTTTTTGGCCAATTCACGGTTTCTTACCGACTGTTACCTTTTTCCGGCCGCACTCTTGTCAGCTGGACGCCGCAAAAGGGCTCAGGTCACCACGCGCCGCCCCGGGGCGGCAGCGAACGCCGCTCCCGGCGGGGTGCTTACGGTTCACAAATAGCGTTAATTATCATGAGCTTGTGCCGGCGCCGGCAGCGCGGCCGCGGTCCCCTTCCGCGCCGCTGCCGTGCCGGCCACGTCGCAATATGGCTCAGTTCGCCTGCCGGCGCAGGAAGGCCGGAATGTCCAATTGGTCCTCGCCATGACTGTGGACAGAAGCTTGCCGCCCGTGCTGGTCGAGCCCCTGCGGCGAGGAACGCTTGGCGTATTCGGACACCGGCTCCGGACGCGGCTCGGCCCGCGGCGGCAGCGGACGGCCGGGAAGCCGCTCGCTCGACTGCGGAGCGGCCATCGGCGCGCCGCGGGGGCTCGGCTGAACCTCCGGCTCCTCGTGTGCGGGCTCATGGTCGGCTTCGCGGCGGCCAAGGCCGACCGACGCCAGGCGCTTGAGCAGCGACATGCGCTGTTTTTCCGGATGCCCTTCCTGCGCAAGCTCTCCGCGCCGGGCGCGAATCTCGTTCTGCGCCGGCACCGGCAGCTCGTCGATTCGCGGCATGCGCGGCGCGCGCGGCAGCCGCTCCGCTGGCGGCGGAATGAAGTTCATCGGTTCATGCACCTCCGCCCCGCCCGCCGGCGGGTCGATAAAGAGCGAAGGCTTGGGCGCGAGCGGACGGATCATGACCTCTTCGCCCTGCGGCAGGATTGCCGCGGCAACGGCGGCCCTCGCCGATTCGATCGATTCGTTGACCGAAGCGGGCGCCGCGGCCGGGGCCGCGGCGGAGGGCCGCAGCGGCTCGGCATGCTCGATGCGCTCGGCGATTCGCTTGTTGTCGGCGCGCAGGCGCTGCGCCACTTCGGCGATGCGCGATTCCGCCACCGCCACCGGCTGCGGCGGGCGATGCGACAATGCCTGGTCGATGCCGGTGGCGACGACCGAGACGCGGATGATGCCGTCGAGACCCTCATCGAAGGTCGCGCCGACGATGATGTTGGCATCCTGGTCGACCTCTTCGCGGATGCGCGTTGCCGCCTCGTCGACTTCGTAGAGCGTGAGATCGCGCCCGCCGGTGATCGAAACCAAGAGCCCGCGCGCGCCCTTCATCGAAGCGTCGTCGATCAGCGGATTGGAGATCGCCGCTTCCGCCGCGGCCATCGCCCGCTTCTCGCCTTCGGCCTCGCCGGTGCCCATCATGGCCTTGCCCATCTCGCGCATCACCGCGCGCACGTCGGCGAAGTCGAGATTGATCAGCCCTTCCTTGACCATCAGGTCGGTGATGCAGGCGACTCCGGAATACAAAACCTGGTCGGCCATGGCGAAGGCGTCGGCAAAGGTCGTCTTCTCGTTCGCCACCCGGAACAGGTTCTGGTTGGGAATGATGAGCAGCGTGTCGACGCATTTCTGCAGCTCGACGATGCCGCCTTCGGCGGTGCGCATGCGGCGCTGGCCTTCGAAGTGGAACGGCTTGGTCACCACGCCGACGGTGAGGATGCCGGCCTCGCGTGCCGCCTTGGCGATGATCGGCGCGGCACCGGTGCCGGTGCCGCCGCCCATGCCCGCGGTGACGAACACCATGTGCGCGCCGGAGAGGTGATCGCGAATCTCGTCGATCACCTCTTCGGCGGCGGCGCGGCCGATTTCGGGTTGCGAGCCGGCGCCGAGCCCTTCCGTCACCTGCGCACCCATTTGAATGATGCGCTCGGATTTCGACATGGTGAGCGCCTGCGCGTCGGTGTTGGCGACCACGAAATCGACGCCCTGAAGGCCGGCGGTGATCATGTTGTTGACGGCATTGCCGCCGGCGCCGCCGACTCCGAAGACGGTAATGCGCGGCTTGAGCTCACGGATGTCGGGGATTTTCAGATTGATGGTCATGGTTGCCTCTTCTCTCATACGCGGACGTGGTCAACGCCCGGCCTCGGCCGGTCCGCCACCGGCCGTTGCGATCTTCCGGCTTCGCATCGCCAAGTCATCAGAAGCTCTGACGAAGCCATTGTCCGACGCGGGCGAGATAACCGCCCGTGCCGTTCATCAGATACCGCCCGCCGCGCGCCTCGAAGTGCTCGAGGTGCGCCGCTTGCGGATAAACCAGCAGGCCCGCCGCCGCGGCGAATGCCGCGCCCTTGGCCGCATCGGGCAGCCCGGCGATGCCGAGCGGCCGTCCGCTGCGCACCGGCCGGCCGAGAATGCGGGCGGCAAGTTCGGGCAATCCGTTGAGCTGACTGGCGCCGCCGGTGAGGATGACGCGCCCGCGCGACTCGCCGGCGAACAAAGAAACCGCGAGCCGGTCGCGCACCATCTCCAGGATCTCCTCGACGCGCGGCTTGACGATGTGAGCGAGCGACGCGCGGGATACGAACTGCGGCTGCTCGCGCTCATCCCCGCCGATTGGCGGCACCGCGATCATGTCGGCTTCGTCCGATCCGCCGATCAGGACACTGCCATAAAGCGTTTTGATTCGCTCGGCATCGGCGATGCCGGTATTGAGCCCGCGCGCGATGTCCATGGTGACGTTGAGGCCGCCGAGCGCAAAGCCTTCGCAATGGACAAATCGGCCGCCGAGAAAGACCGCCATCGTCGTCGTACCGGCGCCCATGTCGATCACCGCTGCGCCGAGATCGGCCTCGTCATCGGCGAGAGCTGAAAGCCCGGCGACGTAGGGGCTCGCCACCATCGCCTCGACCGAGAGATGGCAGCGCTCGACCGCGAGAATGAGATTGCGCGCCGCGGCGATGTCGGCGGTGGCGATGTGCATGTCGACGCCGAAGCGGGAGCCGAGCATGCCGCGCGGATCGCGGATGCCGTTGGCGCCGTCGATCGAATAACTGACCGGGAGCGAATGCAGCACGGCGCGGCCGTCGCGACGCGACTGCCGGCCGCCGGCGGCGAGGACGCGCGCGATGTCGCCGGCGGAAACCGCCGAGCCGGCGACGTCGATCTCGGCCGCGAACAGATCGCTCGACAGCCGGCCGGCCGAGATCGACAGCACGACCGACTCGATCTCGACCGAAGCCATGCGCTCGGCAGTGTCCACCGCGTGCCGGATTGCGTCCTCCGCCTCGGCCAGATTGACCACGCCGCCCGCTTTGGTGCCGCGCGCGCCGGTATGAGCGAAGCCGACCACCTCGACGGCATGGCTCCTTCGGGTCAGGATCTGCTGCGGCGGATGCGGCCGCAAACGGGCAATGATGCAGGCGATCTTGCTCGTGCCGATATCGAGCGCGGCGACGAGCGCGCTCCGGCGCGGCGAGATCGGCTTCATCTTCGGGGTGAGACCGTAATTGAGGGCGCTCATGCGTCGCCGCCCTTCTTTTTCTTGCTGTCTTTCAGCGCATCCTCGCGCGCCTGCGCCGCCGCCTCGGAGAGCGCGACGCCGACGCGGTCGGGCAAGCGCAGATCGACGGTGACGATGTCGCGCGACAGTAGCTTTTTTTCCCGTTCGAGCGTCACCAACCGGTCGAGCGCCTGTGCGACATTCGTCTCCGGCAAACGCACCTCGATGCCGTTCCTGAGCCGCAGATTCCACCGCCGCTCGGCAACCAGGATCGAAGCGCGCAGCGCGGCGCGGATGTCCGGGTAGCGGTTGATGACGGCGAGGAAATCGCTGGCCTGTTGCTGGGCGCCGCGTCCGACCACGAGCGGCAGGCCGAGATAGCAATCCTCGACGAACGGTTCGAGCACGGTGCCGTCGGCGGCGATGACGCTGACCCTGCCGTCCTTCTGCCAAAGGGCAAAAGCCTGCCGCTCGGTGATCGTGATCTGCAGGCGATCGGGATAGAGCTTGAGCAGCGCCGCGTCGCCGATCCAGGGATTTGCCAGCAGGCGCTTGCGCGCCGCGTCGGCGTCGAGCAGGAGCAGCGACGCGCGTCCGGTCACGCCGGCAATGGTCAGAACCTCTTCGCGGCTGACTTCCTTCGGCCCGGTCAGCGAGATCGCGGCGATGCGAAAGCCGGCCGCGTTCGCTGCCGTGTCGCCCGCATCCTTGAACCAGTCGTCGATCGCGCTCACATGGCCGCCGGCGACGACGCCATAGCCGATCGTCCCGGCGAGGAGGAGCATCGAGGCGGCAACACCGAGGCCGCGCCGCGGCAGGAGGGCGAATCTGGCGGGCCAGCGCCCGATAGCTGGACGAAAGCCCACGAGCCGGGCGAAGCGATCGCCGCGACCGCGGCCAGGATCGATGGCGACGCGCGGAAAGGACGGCCCGTCAAGCGGCGCGCCGGCCTCTTCCGTCGTTGCTGGCCCCGACCACGTCAGCGGTTGATCGAGGCGTCCTCCACCATCCATCGCACCAGCTCATCGAAGGGGATGCCCGCGTATGCCGCCAGCTCGGGCACGAGCGAGGTCTCGGTCATGCCCGGCTGGGTATTGATCTCAAGACAGACCAGCTTTCCCGTCCCCCGATCGTCGTAGCGGAAGTCCGCGCGGCTCACGCCGCGACAGCCAAGCGCGCTATGGGCAGCCAAACTGAGTCTTCGGACCTCCTGGTAAACATTTGGTAAAATTTTAGCGGGCAGCAGGTGCTCCGAGCCGCCGGCGGCGTACTTTGCCTCGTAATCGTAGAAACGCGTCGCCGGCACGACCTCGATGACGTCGAGGGCGCGGTCGCCCAGCACGGCGCAGGTGAGCTCTTTGCCCGGGATGTAGCGCTCGATGAGGACCTGATCGCCGAACGGCCAATCGTCGCGAAAAAGCTCCTGCGGCGGGTTCGGGTGCTCCTGGGTGACGATAAAGACGCCGACGCTCGAGCCCTCGGCGATCGGTTTGATCACATAGGGCGGCGCCATCAGGTGCCGCTTCGCCGCTTCGAAGCGCGAGGCCACCTTGTCTTCCGCGATCGGCACGCCGGCAGCGCGGAAGATCTCCTTGGCGTAGACCTTGTGCATCGCCAGCGCCGAGGCGAGCACGCCGGAATGACTATAGGGAATGCCGAGAACCTCAAGCACGCCCTGCAGCGTGCCGTCTTCGCCGGGCCGGCCATGCAGCACGTTGAGCGCGGCGTCGGGCTTAAGCGCGCCCAGCACGGCCGCGACATCGCGTCCGGCGTCGATCGGCGTCACCTGGTAGCCGATGCGCGCCAGCGCCGCGGCGCAGGCTTTGCCAGAGCGCAGCGAGATTTCGCGCTCGGCCGACCAGCCTCCCATCAGAACGGCGACGTGCTTGGCCATGATCGAAGAGGCTGATTGAGCCGGTTCCGCTGATTCGCTGAACCAGCAATAGAATCCACAAATGGCGAAACGTCGAGAGTCCCGGCGAAAATCGGGCGGTTTGCGGCAGGCTCGATTGGCGCGACAAGATCTGCTCGCTCGCGGCGTTCGCGAGCCTCAGCGGGCGGTCGGCGAGGAACCCGGTGGACCGTCATAGAGCCACGCCAGGCAGCGGAACATGTGCGCCTCGTCCCAATCGGCGGCAGCGCGGTTGCGCACCTCGCGGGCAATGTCCTCGGCGTGAAAGAATTCCCAGATCGAGCGCGACTCCAGCGTCACCCGCGCGGTGCGGATGAGCCGCGACGCCTGGTAGCGCCGAAACGCCGGCGCGAAATCGCCGTCGGCGAGCTCGATTTCCGCAGCGAGACAAAAGCCGTCTTCGATCGCCATGCACGCGCCTTGTGCCAGCGACTGCAGGGTCGGATGCGCCGCATCGCCAAGGAGCGCGACGCGGCCCCGGCTCCAATGGCGAAAGGGATCGCGGTCGGCGATCGCCCAGCGGCGCTCGACATCCATCATCGCCAGCAGCGCTTGCATCGCCGGCTGCGCCGTCCGGTAGGTCTTCTCCAGCTCGGAACGGTAGGCCTGCGCGTCGAGCTTGTCGGCGAAGGTCGCGGTGCGAAACACCGCGACGACGTTGAACAACGCGCCGTGCCGCAGCGGATAGTGCACGACGTGGTAGCCGGGTCCGCCCCAGAGCACGACGTGGTCCCGGCTCACGCCGTCGGGGATTGCGGCGGCCGGCAGGATGGTGCGATGCGCGACATAGCCGGTGAGCCGCGGCGCGCCGTCGCCGATGAATTGCGCGCGAATGCGCGATCCGAGGCCGTCGGCGCCGATCAGCGCCGCCCCGTCGAAGCGCCGCCCGTCCGCCGTGATTGCTACGGCCCGATTTCCTTTGTCCTCGAAACCGGTGACCATGGCGTCGGGCACGAGCTCGATTGCGGCCGCGCGCTTCGCCGCCTCGAGCAGAATATTATGCAGATCGATGCGATGAATGATGATGTACGGATGCGCAAAGCGGGCGCGGAACGACGCGCCGGTCGGGATGCGCGTCACCTCGGCGCCGCTGAGCGCGTCGAGCATGAGCAACGCGGCCGGAGAATCCGACGCTTCGCGCACCGCCCCGCCGACGCCGAGGCGGTCGAGGACGTGGAAGACGTTGGGGCCGAACTGGATGCCGTAACCGATAGCGCCGAATTCCGGCGCGCCTTCGAGCACGCGGGTGCGCCAGCCGCGTTGCGCCAAAGCAAGCGCGGTCGTGAGCCCGCCAAGCCCGCCGCCGACGATGAGGATCGGATCACGCGCCGCGGCCAATTCGCCTACCTCGGCCCACGCTGCACGGGGCGATGCACTGACATCTTATCCGCAGACCCGGTCACCTGATGATGACCCGGTGGCATTATTCGGCCGCTTTCCTCAGCCCGTCGCCGAGCGGCGTAAAGCGAAAATCCGGGAAGGCCTTGCGGTACGCGGCGATGTCGAAGGGCCGATAGCCGCCATGCGGCATGGCGCCTTGTCGCGGGGTGCCGCGCACCGCCACGGCCGGCGCGACTGAGGTGGCGATCCGCTCGGCGATGTCGCGGAAGCTCACAACCTCGCCGGTCGCGATGTTGAGCGTGCCGCGGCTCCTTCGTTCGATCACCCGGCAGACGATCTCGGCCACATCGTCGATGAGCACGTGATCGCGCCGCTCCTCGCCCTCGCCGAACAGCACGATGTTCCTCGCGGGCGGCGGCGAGACGGCGGAATCGGTTCGGGCCATAGCCGTTGTGCGGATCGCCGGCGCCGTAGATCAGCGTCGAACGTAGCACGGCGAGCGGCGCCTTGACGGTGGCCTTGAGCATCAGCTCGCGGGCGACGTGCATGGCGCCATGCATCGAGACCGGGACGGTCGGCGACTCCTCGGTCAGCGGCAGGGGAGCATCGCTGTAGACCGCATCCGAGCTGAAATAGACCACGTGCGCGGCCGGCACGCGCTCGAGCGCGCTGCAGACCGCATGCATGATGCGGATATTGTCGACCATCATGCCGGTGTCCTTGCAGGGCGCCCGCGCCGAGACGACGAGCACGGTGTCGTCGGGGCGTAGCCGCTTTTGCAGCTCCTCCCCGGCATCGGCGGCGATGAGATCGACGTCGTCCTTGTCGAGCGGCAGAACCGGAATGTCACGCGCCGCGAGCCGCCGCGCGCAGGTGCCGCCAACGAAGCCGAGGGCGCCAAGCACGACGACGCGGCTCGGACGGCGCGGGGCGGGATACAAATGCTCCAGCATGATGGTCTACTGCCTTCCCGGTGCGGCGATGCCGATGCGTTTGATTTCCCATTCGAGCTCGACGCCGGAATTCTCTCTGACCCGTCGGCGTACCGTCTCGCCCAGCATCTCGATGTCCGCGGCGGTGGCACCGCCAAGGTTGATCAGGAAATTGCAGTGCATCTCCGACACCTGAGCGTCGCCAATGCGCAAGCCGCGGCATTGGGCGGCATCGATGAGCTGCCAGGCCTTTTGCCCGGGCGGATTTTTGAAGGTCGAGCCGCCGGTGCGGCTCTTGACCGGCTGCGTCGCCTCGCGCGATTCGGTGATCTTGTTCATCTCCGCCGCGATGATGGCGGGATCGCCGCGTTCGCCCTTGAACAGCGCGCCGGTGAAAATGTAGTCCTCAGGCGCGCCGCAATGGCGATAGGCGTAGTGCAGGTCGGCGTTGCCGAGCATGTGGACGCGGCCCCGACGATCGACCGCGCGCGCTGCCACGAGCGCATCCTTGGTCTCTCGCCCATAGGCGCCGCCATTCATGCGCAGCGCGCCGCCGATCGCGCCGGGAATGCCGCGCAAGAACGCCAGGCCGGCAACGCCGGCCTCCTGCGCCGCGCGTGCGACCTTCACGTCGGGCACCGCGGCGCCGGCGCGCACATCGACGCCTTCGATGGCGACGTCGCCAAAGCCGCGGCCGAGCCGTACCACCACGCCCGGTAGTCCGCCGTCGCGCACGATCAGGTTCGAGCCGAGACCGATGACGGTGACGGGAATTTCGGCCGGCGTATTTTGCAGGACGTACGCCAGATCGTCCTCGTCCTCCGGCATGAACAAGACCTGCGCCGGCCCGCCGACGCGGAACCAGGTCAGCTCGGCGAGCGACTGGTTGGCAAGGAGCCGCCCGCGCGCTTTGGCGACCTGACCCTTGAGACTCTGAAGAAGGTCGGGGTACGCCATGGTTCGCTATTAAGCTCGCTTCTTCCAGATTTGCGGGTTCCGTCGGCCGTGAAAGCAAGACAGCACGACAATGCCGTGATCCGACACGGAGTAGATCAAGCCGTAAGGAAATCGGCCAATTCGCGCGCGGCGAAATTGCCTCCATACGGTTTGATATTGCAGAGGGTTCTGCTTGATCGCGGCAAGCGTCTCATCTACGGCGCGAACGAAATCGGCGCCCAGCCCGGGCCTTCGTTGATCGTACCAGTCGCCGGCTTCCGCGATTTCGGCTTCGGCGCCGGGTTCAAGTAACAGCTCGCTGCTCACTTATAGCGAGCCAGCAACCGGGCCTTGACCTCTTCCCACTTCGATACCCGGCTCGGATCGCGAAGATGCTCCGCATATCGTCGATCGAGTTCTTCCTTCTGCTCGGGTGTGAGCGGTGGCATGTCCTGCGGCCCAATACTCTCCCACAAGTCCTCGACGAGCTCGATGCGCTCTTCCGGCGTCAGCTCCATCAACTCTGCCCATAGCTCGGGTCGTCGCATGAAATCCTCGCAAGTATTCTCATTCTAACCGGCGCTAATTCGCCGAGCAACAAGAGCTCACGGAGCAGCCGCCAGCACCGAATCGAGCCAGGCCGCCAGCACCTTGCGTCCAACTTCGCGCGTCGCCGGCCCGAGCGTGCGCGCCTCCTCGCGCACCTTGCGCGGATCGATGCCGGCCTTGCCGAGCTCGACGGTGTGGCCGACGAGCCAGCTTTCGAACCGCGCCGGCTCGGTCTCGAGGTGAAACTGCAGCGCGAGCTGCGACGGCATGCGGGCGAACGCCTGCACCGGACAATGCAGCGTCGAAGCGAAACGCTCGCATCCCGCGGGCAGCTCGCAATTATCGCCATGCCAGTGCAACACCGGCGAGGTGCCGAGCGGCGCCAGCACCGAAGCCCGGCGGGCCTCCGTCAGCGTCAGCGGCGCCCAGCCGATCTCCTTGACCGGACCCGGCGCCACACGCGCGCCAAGGGCTGCCGCCATCATCTGCGCGCCCAGGCAGATGCCGAGGATCGGCTTGTTCGCTTCGATACGCGCGGCGATCGCGGCGATTTCGCCGGTGATGAAGGGATAGGTTTCGCCCTCATAGACGCCGATCGGACCGCCGAGCACGACGACGAGATCGGGCGCGATCAGCGTCTGCGCGTCGAACGGCTCGATGCCGGCGTCATGATAATGAACCTCATAGCCGCGCGCGGCGACCAGTGCGGCGAGCAGACCGAGATCCTCGAAGGCAACATGACGAACTGCCAGGCAGGTCCTGGTCATGACGCGGCCGCCAATTCGCCCGGCAGCGCATAGGCCCATTGCGTAATCGAACCAGCGCCGAGGCAGACGACGTAGTCGGTAGGCCGCGCCATTTCCCGCACCAGGCCGGCGAGCTTCTCGGGGCCCTCAAGCGCGACTACCTGCCGGTGGCCGTGGGTGCGCAAGCCTTGAACGAGCGAGTCGCGATCGGCGCCGGGTATCGGCGCCTCGCCGGCCGCGTAGACAGGCGCGACGATGACGGCGTCGGCATCGTTGAAGCAGGTGCAGAACTGCTCGAACAAGGCGGCGAGCCGCGTGTAACGGTGCGGCTGCACGACGGCGATCACCTGGCCCTTGGTCGATTCGCGCGCGGCCTTGAGGACGGCAGCGATCTCGACCGGGTGGTGGCCGTAGTCGTCGACGATGGTGACGCCGTTCCAGATGCCGGTGCGGGTGAAACGCCGACGCACGCCGGCGAAATTGGCGAGCGCTTTGCGGATCGCATCGTCGCCGACGCCGAGCTCATGTGCGACCGCGATGGCCGCCGTGGCGTCGAGCGCGTTGTGCAGCCCCGGCATCGGCAGCGCCAGGTTCTTGATCTCATGCAGGAAGCGCGCGGCGCGGTCGCGGAACACCACAGTGAACAGCGAGGTACCGCCGGCATGCGAGACATCGATCAGCCGCACATCGGCCTGCGGGTTCTCGCCGTAACTGACGATGCGGCGGTCCTCGATGCGGCCGACGAGGGTCTGCACCACCGGATGGTCGGTGCACATCACCGAAAATCCGTAGAACGGCACGTTCTCGACAAAGGCGCGAAACGCCTCCTGCACCGCCTCGAAGGTCCTGAAGTAATCGAGGTGCTCGGGATCGACATTGGTCACGACCGCGATGTCGGCGGGAAGCCGCAGGAACGTGCCATCGGACTCGTCGGCCTCGACCACCATCCAGTCGCCGGCGCCCAGCCGCGCATTGGTGCCGTAGGCGTTGATGATGCCGCCATTGATCACCGTCGGATCGAAGCCGCCGGCGTCGAGGAGCGCCGCCACCATGGACGTGGTCGTGGTCTTGCCATGGGTGCCGGCGATGGCGACGCAGCTTTTGAGCCGCATCAGCTCGGCCAGCATCTCGGCGCGGCGCACCACCGGCAGCCGCTGCGTGCGCGCACCTATGAGCTCCGGATTGTCGGACTTGATCGCCGAGGAGACGACGACGACGCGGGCGCCGTCGAGATTCTCGGCGGAATGCCCGATCGCGATCTTCACGCCCTTCTCGCGCAGTCGCTTAACGTTGGCGCTTTCGGCCTGGTCGGAACCCTGCACCGCGTAGCCGAGATTGACCATCACCTCGGCGATGCCGCTCATGCCGATGCCGCCGATGCCGACGAAATGCACCGCACCGATGTCGAGCGGCAATTTCATGGGTTCTCCCGCTTCGCCGAGCCCGGCTTCATGCAAGGCATCCCCGTCTGCGGTCTATCAATGCAAGACGCGGATGGCCGGAACAAGCCCGGCCGTGACGGCTGACACGGTGGCGAAACTACTTGCTTGATTTCGTTTCCGCCACCTCGAGCACCAGGTCGGCGAGACGGTCGGCGGCGTCCAGCCGGCCGAGCGACCGCGCCGCTGCCGCCATGGCGGCGAGCCGTTGCGGCGCCGCCGCCAGCGCGGCGATCTCGGCAGCGAGCCGCCGCGGGGTAAAGTCCTCCTGCACCAGCCGGATCGCGCCGCCAACGCTCTCAAGCTGGCCGGCATTGGCGAACTGGTCCTGATCGAGCGCATGCGGCAGCGGCACCAGGACCGCCGGCCGGCCGATGGCGGCAAGCTCGGCAATAGTCGAGGCGCCGGAGCGCGCCACGATCAGATGGCTCGCCGCGACACGCGCCGGCAGGTCGGGGAAGAACGGCGCGCTCTCCGCCGCGATCGAGAGCGCGGCATAGGCGCTGCGCACGCGGGCCAGATCCTCATCGCGCGCTTGCTGCGCGATGGCGAGCCGCGCGCGCAGGCCGGTGTCGAGCAGCGCGATTGCGGCCGGAACGACATCGGCCATGATCCGCGCGCCCTGGCTGCCGCCGAAAATCAACAGCCGCAACGGATCGCCCGCTGCCGGATAGGGCGTTGCCGCCGCCGCGACGACGGCGGGCCGAACCGGATTGCCGGTCAGCGTCGCCTTGATGGTGAGGCGCGGATCGCCGCGGGAGACATCGGGGAAGGCGGTGGCGATCGCGTTCACCCGCGGCGCCAGCAGCCGATTGGCGCGGCCGAAGACGGCGTTGGCTTCGTGGATCAGGCTCGGGACGCCGCGCCAGGCGGCGGCGAGGAGCGGAGGGATGGTCGGATAGCCGCCGAAGCCGATCACCGCCACGGGCTTGAGCCGGCCGATCAATGCCCGCGCCTGGATGAACCCGACGCCGAGCGCAAGCGAAGTTCGGGCCAGAGCGACCGGATTGCGCGCACGCAGCGTCTCACTGGCGATGACGTGGATGGCGTGCTCGGCGAAGGCGGCGCCATAGCGCGCCGCGCGCCGATCGGTCGCGAGATGAACCGGGAGGCCGCGTTGCACCAGCGCCGCCGCCAGCGCCTGGGCCGGGAACAGGTGACCGCCGGTCCCGCCGGCAGCGACCAGCACCGCCGCGCCGGCCGGCTCCGGCATCAAATGCCCCGCGCGGCGGGCATGAATTCGCCGAGCTGCGCGCGCGGGCGTTCGCGGGTGAGGGCGAGCAGCATGCCCATGCCGTAGGCGAGCGAAATGAGCGACGAGCCGCCATAGGAGATGAACGGCAGCGTCATCCCCTTCGCCGGCATCAGGTGCAGATTCACGGCCATGTTGATCGTCGATTGCAGCCCGAACAGGATCGCGAGCCCGGCGGCGGCGAAGCGGATGAACGCGTCGTCGTTGCGCATCGCGACGATGAGCGCGCGGATCACAATGAACGCGAACAGCGCGACCAGAATGAGGCAAAGCGCGACGCCGAATTCCTCCGCCGCCACCGCGAAGACAAAATCGGTGTGGCCTTCCGGCAGGATGCGTTTGATCGTGCCCTCGCCGGGACCGCGGCCGAACCAGCCGCCGCGGACGAAGGATTCAGTCGCGATGTCGATATTGAACGTGTCGCCGGAGGTCGGATCGAGGAAGCGGTTGATGCGCTGCGCCACGTGCGGGACGGTGTAGAAGGCGGCCAGGAGCCCGACCGTCGCCGTGGCGCCGAGCCCAACCACCCAGATAAAGCGCATGCCCGCCATGTAGAACAGCGCGCCCCAGACGAGCGTGATCAGCATGGTCTGGCCGAAATCCGGCTGCAGCACCAAGAGGCCGACCACGACGACAAGGAGAAAGAGCGCGATGCTGTTCGCCGGCATTTCCGGACGCTTGTCGGATTCGCCGAACAGCCAGGCGATCAGCACGACGAAGGCCGGCTTGAGGAACTCAGAGGGCTGGATGTTCATGCCCAGGATCACCAGCCAGCGCCGGGCGCCTTTGATCTCGGCACCGAAGAAGGGCGTGACAGCGACGAGAACGAGACTGACGGCGAAGACGATCAGCGCCAGCTGCCGGATTTCGCGCGGCGAGAGAAATGACGTCACGATCAACACACCCGCCGCGGGAATGAGGAACAGCACCTGGCGGTTGACGAAGTGAAACGGGTCAAGACCGATGCGCGCGGCGACCGGCGGGCTCGCGGCGAGGCAGAGCACGATGCCGCCGAGCATCAGCACGCCGAGCGCCGCCAGCGTCAGCCGGTCGATCGTCCGCCACCATTCGCTCAACAGCGTCGGCTGCGCGCGCGAGGCCAAAGTTATCCGCCTGGAGAGGCGTCCCCCGAAACGAGTCCCGGCCTAGTCCTGACACCGCGATGGTTTCCGGGGGATTAAGAACGTGCGCGACGCCCGAATTCCGGCTTTGCGCCGCGAGCGGCATCTTTGGATTTACGATCCCCGCAGGTCGAGCGTCATGAACACGCTGTTCGGATCGAGCACATAGTCGGCGAAGGGCGGGCACTCGATGAAGCCGTGGCGGCGGTAGAACGCCTGCGCCGGCCGAAAATAGTCCCAGGAGCCGGTCTCCAGGCTCAGCCGTGCCATCCCGCTCGCCCGCGCCACAGCAATGATGTGGCGCAGCATCACGCTGCCCGCTCCCTTGCGCCGCACCAGCTGCGCGGTGTGCATCGATTTAACCTCGCCATGGTCCGCCGCCAGCCGCTTGAGCGCGCCGAAGCCCATGAGCGTCTCGTCCTCCCACATCGTCCAAAAGCTGATCTCGGGCGACCGCAGTCCGTCGAGGTCCAAAGCGTGCGCGCTGCCAGGCGCCGTTTGCGCGCGGGCCTGAGTCACATGGACGCGCAAGAGATCGGCCACCCGCGGGTCGCCGAAATCCCCGCTGATGATCCGTATTGTCATTTCGCGATCATGCCCGGCAGCTTGTGCACGAGCGCGCGAAACGCGTCGCCGCGCGCCTCGAAATTGCGATACTGGTCGAACGAGGCGCAGGCGGGTGAGAGGAGCACGACCGGCTCGCGCGCCGGCGCGGTTTCGGCGTCGCGCGCGGCGGCGGCGAGCGCCTTGTCGAGCGTGCCGGCGATCTCATGCGGCACGGCGCTACCGAGGGTGGCGGCAAATTCTTCGGCCGCCTCGCCGATCAGATAGGCCTTGCGGATGCGCGGGAAGAAATCGCGCAGCGATTCGATGCCGCCGGTTTTTGCTCTGCCGCCGGCGATCCAGAAAATATCGCCGAAGCAGGCGAGCGCCTGCGCGGCCGAATCAGCATTGGTGGCCTTGGAATCATTGACAAAGAGCACCGCACCGCACCGGCCGACTTCTTCCATGCGATGCGCGAGCCCGGGAAACGAGCGAAGCCCCGCTTGGATCGCCGCCGGCGGAAGGCCCAGCGCCAGCGCCGCGGCGGCCGCGCAGGCGGCGTTCTGCGCGTTGTGCAGCCCGCGCAGCGCCCCGATGCCGTTGAGGTCGGCGATTGCCGAAGCGGCGCCGCCCGTGGCGCGCATGATCCGGCCGGCTTCGACGTAAAGCCCCTCGGTCAATGCGCGTCGTACGGAAATCCGCACCACGCGCGTGCCCGACCGGTCGAGCCGATCGGCGATGGTCCGGCACCATGCGTCATCGACGCCGACGATCGCGGTGCCATCCTTCGGCACGCCGGCGACGAGGCGCTCCTTGACCGACGCGTAGTGCTCCATGGTGCCATGGCGATCGAGATGATCTTCGCTGAGATTGATCAGGATGCCGACCGAGGGATCGAGCGTAGGCGCGAGATCAATCTGATAGGAAGAGCACTCGATGACATAAACCCGCACCGGTTGGATCCGGCCGGCGCGCGGCGGCGCGAGCGACAGGATCGCGGTGCCGATATTGCCGCCAAGCTGCGCGTCCATTCCAGCCGAGGCCGCGAGATGGGCGACGAGCGCCGTCGTCGTCGACTTGCCGTTGGTGCCGGTGACGGCGACGAAGGGTGCATGCGGCGCCAGGCTTCGGCGCTCGCGGCAAAACAGCTCGATGTCGCCGATCACCTCGATCCCGGCTGTTCGCGCGAGCGCGACGACCCAGTGCGGCACCGGATGGGTGAGCGGAACGCCGGGCGCGAGGACAAGCGCGGCGATCCGCGACCAGTCGATGTTGTGCAGATCCGCCGTGGGGATGCCCGCGGCGTTCGCCTTGGCGACGCTCTGCGCATCGTCATCGAAGGCGACGACGTCGGCGCCGCCGGCCAAAAGCGCGCTCGCGCTGACGAGCCCCGAGCCGCCGAGCCCGAACACCGCGACTTTTTTTCCGGCAAAAATCGTGACCGGGATCATGGCGCATGGTCCCCTCCCCCTTGCGGGGAGGGGTCAGGGGTGGGGGTCGGGAGGTTCTGCGCTGGCATCGACGAATGGCGCGTCGCCTCGCGACCCCCCACCCTACCCTCCCCCACGCGGGGGGAGGGAGCAGCGAGCGGCGACCTTCTGCGCCCTCTCATTGGCGGATACGACATCACCGCAGCTTTAGAGTCGACAATCCCGCGAGCGCGAGCACGACCGAGACGATCCAGAAACGAATGACGATCTGCGGCTCGGTCCAGCCGAGCTGCTCGAAATGATGATGGATCGGCGCCATCTTGAAGACGCGCTTGCCGGTGAGCTTGAACGACACCACCTGGACGATGACCGAGACCGCCTCGAGCACGAACAGGCCGCCGATCACCGCGAGCACGATCTCGTGCTTGGTGGCGACCGCCACGGCGCCGATCATGCCGCCGAGCGCGAGCGAGCCGGTATCGCCCATGAAGATCGAAGCCGGCGGCGCGTTAAACCAGAGGAAGCCGAGCCCGGCGCCAAGCACGGCGCCGCACACGATCGCTAGCTCGCCGGTGCCGGGTACGTAATGGATCTGCAGGTAATCGGCGAACACCGCATTGCCGGAAAGGTAGGCGATCATGCCGAAGCTCGCCGCCGCGATCATCACTGGAACGATGGCGAGGCCGTCGAGGCCGTCGGTCAAATTCACCGCGTTGCCCGCGCCGACGATGATGAAGGCGGCGAACAGGATGAAGAACCAGCCGAGATTGGCCACCAGCTCCTTGAAGAACGGGAACACCAGCGAGGTCGAGAACGGCAAGTGGCCGAGCTCGACCAGGGCGATGCAGGCGAATCCGGCGATGACCGCTTCGATGCCCAAGCGCGTGCGGCCGCTAAATCCCTCGTGCGTCTGCTTTTTGACTTTCAGATAGTCGTCGTAGAACCCGATCAGGCCGAAGCCGAGCGTGACCCAGAGCACCACCCAGACATAGGGATTGGCGGGATTGGCCCACAGCAGCGTCGACACCAGCATGCCGGAAAGGATCATCAGCCCGCCCATCGTCGGGGTTCCGGCCTTGGCGATGATGTGCGATTTCGGGCCGTCGCTGCGGATCGGCTGGCCTTTTCCCTGCAGAAGCCGCAGCCGATCGATGATCAAGGGGCCGAACAAAAACACGAAGACGAGCGCGGTGATCACCGCGCCGCCGGTGCGGAAGGTGATGTAGCGGAACACATTGAGGACGGAGAGCTTGTCCGACAGCTCGACCAGCCAATAGAGCATTGCCTCAACCCTGTACCGACGCGGTTTCCAGCCTGTCGTGGCGCACGGAGAGTCGTTGCAGCGCCTTGACGATGGGCGCCGTGCGCGAGCCGAGCGAGCCCTTGACCATGACGACGTCGCCGGCACGGACCGCGGACAGCACTTGCGCCTCGAGCGCGGCGGAGTCCTCTGCATAGCCGCCGCGACGGCCGGCGGGAAGAGCCTGCCACAGCGCGCGCATGAGCGGGCCGCAACAGAACACCAGATCGATGGCGTTGGCCTCGATCGGCGCGAGGAGGCCGCGATGCAACGCACGGCCGCGCGGCCCGAGTTCGAGCATATCGCCGAGGACGGCGATGCGCCGGCCGCGCGGACCGGTCGCCGTTTGTCCGAGCAGCGCGAGCGCCGCCGCGACCGACGCCGGATTGGCGTTGTAGCTCTCGTCGAGCACGAACGCCGGGCCGCCCGGCAGATCGATCTCGATCAGCGCGCCGCGGCCGGAACCGGCCTTGAATTCCGCCAGCGCCAGCGCCGCGAGCGCCAGGTCGGCGCCGACCAGGACCGCCGTCGCCAGCACCGCCAGCGAGTTGTGCACGAGATGCTGTCCCGGCGCGCCGATCTTGTAGGTGAGGTCGGTGCCGAGGATCTGCGCCTCGACCGTCGAGCAGTCGGAATGCAACACGCGTTTGCGCAGCCGGGCGTCGGCCTTTTCATGCTCGCCGAACGACACGATTCGGGCGACGCCGGCCTCCCTGGCGCGACGCTTGAGCTGCGCGAATTGCGCATTGTCGCGATCGAGGACCGCGGCGCCGCCGGCTTCGAGGCCGAGAAAAATCTCCGCCTTGGCATCGGCGATCTTGGCGAGCGAGCCGAGGAATTCGAGATGCACCGGCGCTATCGTGGTGATGATCGCGACATGCGGACGGGCGAGCCGCGACAGCGGCGCGATCTCGCCGGCGTGGTTCATTCCCATTTCCAGCACCGCGTAATGCGCGCTCGCCGGGCAGCGCGCAAGCGAGAGCGGCACGCCCCAATGATTATTGTAGGAGGCGACCGAGGCATGCGTCTGGCCATCCTTGCCGAGCGCGAGCCGCAACGCCTCCTTGGTTCCGGTCTTACCGACCGACCCGGTGACGCCGATCACCTTGGCTGCCGTGCGAGCGCGCGCCGCGGCGGCAAGATCGCGCAGCGCGGCAAGCACGTCCGGCACCAGCAAGAGCGGCGCGCCGCTCGGCATCGCGCTGCGGCGATCGGCGGCGACGACGGCGAGCGCAGCATCGGCCTCGAGCGCCCGCGCGACGAATTCATGTCCGTCGCGCTGCTCGCCCCGAATGGCGAAGAACGCATCCCCGGCGGCAATCGTGCGGCTGTCGATCGAAATGCCGGAGACCGACTGCGGCAGTGCGCCTTGGCGCTCGGCGCCGATGGCGGCGGCCATTGCGTCAACCGTCCACAGCGGGCGCGCCGTCATGCGGCAAGCTCCTTGAGCGCCGCGGCGACCGCTTCGTGATCGCTGAACGGCACCACCCGGTCGCCGATGATTTGGCCGGTTTCATGGCCCTTGCCGGCTATTAACAGCACGTCGCCCGGGCGCAGCGCGGCGATGGCCGAGCGGATCGCCTCGCGCCGGTCGCCGATCTCCACGGCGCCGGGCGCTTGCGCCAGGATGGCGGCGCGGATCGTGGCGGCGTCCTCGCTGCGCGGATTATCGTCGGTGACGATCACCCGCTCGGCCTTGGCGGCAGCGACCGCGCCCATCAGCGGCCGCTTGCCGCGATCGCGGTCGCCGCCGGCGCCGAACACCACCACGAGCCGCCCGGCCGCATAAGGCCGCAACGCATCGAGCGCCTTGGCGAGCGCATCGGGCTTGTGCGCGTAGTCGACGAAGATCGGCGCGTTGCGGCTCGTCCCAACCAGCTGGAGCCGGCCCTTGGCGCCGGTGAGATGCTCGAGCGCGGAGAACACTGAGGCCGGATCGCCGCCGGTCGCGATCGCAAGTCCGGCGGCGACCAGCGCATTCTCGACCTGAAACTCGCCGACCAGCGGCAGCCGCACCTGAAAATTCTTCCCACGATGTTCCAGGCGGAGCGTTTGCGAGAATCCTTCGATCACCGACTCGGCGAGCCGGATGCCGGACCCGCGCCGCCCGACGCTGATGATCGAAAGACCGCGCATCTCAGCCGCGGCAACGACCCGGTCCGCGTGCTCGTGGTCGACATCGATGACCGCGGCGCCGCCGGGTTCGATGAGAGCCTCGAACAGCCGCAGCTTGGCAGCGAAATAAGCGGCGAAGCTCGGATGATAGTCGAGATGATCGCGGGTGATGTTGGTGAACGCGCCGGCGGCGATGCGCAGGCCGTCGAGCCGGTATTGGTCGAGCCCGTGCGATGATGCCTCGATCGCGAGATGGGTCACGCCTTCGCCGGCGAGCGCGTCGAGCGACCGGCGCAGCGCCACCGGGTCCGGCGTCGTGAGTGAGCCATGGGTCTCGCCGCGCGGCGAAACGATGCCGATGGTGCCGATGCTCGCGGCGCGATGGCCGAGCGCGGTCCAGATCTGCCGCGTGAACGCCGCGACCGAAGTCTTGCCGCTGGTGCCGGTGACGGCGGCGATCGTCTGCGGCTGGCGCGGATAGAGCTTGCCGGCCATGAGCGCGAGCGCGCGCCGTGCATTGCCGACGCGCACCGACGCGATCCCTTTGGGCAATGAGGCCTCCGGCGGCCGCTCGGCGAGGATCGCCACCGCACCGGCGGCGAGCGCACCTTTGACGAAGCGCAAGCCGTCGGTCTTGCCGCCGGCGATGGCGACGAACACGTCGCCGCGTTTGACCGTGCGGCTGTCCGCCGTCACCCCGCCGACCTCGAGATCGGCATAGCCTGCCTCGATGACGGCGTCGGCGGGCAGAATCTCGCGTAGCTTCATTGCCGGTCCGCTTTGCGCGTGACCCGGAGGAGCGGGCGCCGGTTTTCCGAAAAAGTCATGCTCGGCCAGAATGTTAGAGCGACGATCGGTCCGCCTCGAACCGACGGCGCAATAACCGGCCCCGCCTTACCTGCTTTCCTTGATCGAGGCCAGTATTAGGGCGTCGGCCGTCGGCAGGTTCAGGCGCGGCTCGATGCCGAGAAGCGGCGCGATCCGCGCCACTACCGCGCCGCCGACCGGCACGGCGTTCCAGCCCGAGGTGTTGAAGCCGTGCGTCTCCGCGATCACCTGCGGGTCGTCGAGCATGATCAGCAGCACGTAGCGCGGCTGATCGGCCGGCAGCACCGCCATGAAATCGGTGAGCACCTTGGTCTTGGAATAGTGGCCGTTGATCACCTTGTCGGCGGTGCCGGTCTTGCCGCCGATATAGTAGCCCGGCACCTCGGCTTTTTCGGCCGTGCCCTTCTCGACATTGAGCCGCATCAGGTAGCGCATCATCTCCGAGGTCTCGGGCTTGATGACGCGCTTGCCGAGCGCCTGCCCCTCGGCCTCGCTGCGCCTGAGGAAGGTCGGCGGAATGAGGATGCCGCCATTCATCAGCGCGGCGACGCCCATCATCGCCTGCAGCGGCGCGACCGAGAGGCCGTGGCCGAAGGCGATGGTGATGGTATTGAGCTCGCCCCAGCGCCTGGGCACGATCGGCTCGGCGCTCTCCGGCAGCTCGGTACGCAGGCGGTCGAGCTGGCCCAGCTTCTTGAGGAACGACTTGTGCGCGTCGACGCCGACGGCGAGCGCGGCGCGCGCCGCGCCGATGTTGGACGAATAGGTGAAGATTTCCGGCACGGTAAGCACGCGGTTCTGCGCGTGGAAATCATGGATGTCGAATTTGCCGAAGCGCAGCGGCATGCGCGCGTCAAAAGATGATTTGAGCGTGACCTTGCCGGAGTCGAGCGCCATGGCGATGGTGAACGCCTTGAAGGTCGATCCCATCTCGAACACGCCGGTGGTGAGCCGATTGATGCGCGTCGGATCGAGCGCCTCGTGCGGATTGTTCGGGTCGTAGTCCGGCTCTGACACCATGGCGACGACCTCGCCGCTACGCACATTGAGGACGATGCCGGCGGCGGCAATCGCCTTGAACTTGGCGCGCGCGGCGACGAGCTCGTCGCGCAGCGCATGCTGCACGCGCAGATCGACGGCGAGCTCGACCGGGTTCTGCAGCCGGTCGGTGGCGAGCCCCGCCATGTGCAGCGCGGCGAGCCCGTGCCCGTCGAGCCACTTCTCCATGCCGGCGATGCCCTGATTGTCGATGTTGACGTGGCCGATGACGTGCGAGATCTCGGCGCCGTTCGGATAGGTGCGCTTGTTCTCGTTCAAGAAGCCGACGCCGGGCAGGCCCTGATGATAGATTTCGCGCTGCTGCTCCGGCGTGAGGTCGCGCTTGAGCCAGACGAAGCCACGGCGCGAAGAGAGCCGCTCGCGCAGCTCGCCGGCGTCGAGGTCGGGCAGGTCGGCGGTCAGGAGCTCGACAGCTTCGTCGACATCGATGATCCGGCGCGGCTCGCCGTAGAGCGAGGGCACGCGCACATCGGTCGCCAGGACTTCGCCGTTGCGGTCAAGGATATCGGGACGCGCAGTCGCGATCGCATCGCCGGCGCCCCCGTGATGGGCGATGCGGCTGTCGGCCACCAGCGCGAACATGACGAGACGTGCGGCGATGATGGCGTAGACGGCGGCGAAAGCGAGGATCGCCAGCCCGACCCGCGCCCGCGCCTTGGCGGCCCGGTCGATGTCGCCGTAGAGCAGGCTGCGCACCAGCTGCCGCCGCCAGGGCGGCGCCGGGGCGAGTGATAGGGTTTGCGCCAGCACGGTCATCCCTTCACCGATCCGGATCTGCCGCGGGCATCGGCGCCGGCGCATCGTTGGCATTCTCGGCCGGTGCGGCGATGCTGCCGGTCGTCGAGCCGGGTTCGTCGATATTCTCGATCATGACGCCGATCGGATCTTTGCTGTCGGGCTTGATGAATTGCGGCGGGCGATCGGGCAGCCGATCGAGCGCATCGAACTGCGTCGGCACCACCGGCTTGAGCTTCAGGTAGCGCTTGGCCAGCGCCTCGACGCGCGCCGGGTTGTCGAGCTCGCCCCACTGCGCGCGCAGCGCCGCGATACGATCGCGCTCGCGCCGCACCTCACTGCGCAGCTTGGCGAGACGCTCGGCCTGCACCGTGGAATCGAACTTGATGCGATAGACATAAGCCGCCGCGAGCACCAGCGCGCCGATCACCACGAAATTGACAATGCGCAGGATCATGCCCGTCCCCGCATCACCGAGGCGAGCGAAGGCAGCCGCGGCAGCAGCAGATCGATCGCGTCGGAACGCGGCGCGGCACCGGTGCGCTCGGCGGCGCGAAGCTTCGCCGAACGGGCGCGTGGGTTGGCCGCAATCTCGGTGTCGTCCGGGGTTTCCGGCCGGCGCGTGAGCACGCGGAACGTCGCCGGCGCGGAAGCGATCTGCGGCCGATGCCGCGAGGCAGCCGGGGCGCGGCTTCGCTCCACCAGGAAGTTCTTGACGATGCGATCCTCGAGCGAGTGGAAGGCGATGACGACCAGCCGCCCCGCGGGCTTGAGGACGCGCTCGGCGGCGGCGAGGCCGCGCGCCAACTCGGCAAGCTCGTCGTTGACGAAAATCCGCAGCGCCTGGAAGGTCCGCGTCGCCGGATGGATCATGCCCTCGCGCGTTCGCACCACGCGGGCGACGATGTCGGCGAGGGCGCGCGTCGAACCGATCGTCCGCTCGTCCCGCGCCTTGACGATCGCCCGCGCGATGGTCCGCGCCTGGCGCTCTTCGCCGAGCGTAGCGATGATGGCGGCAAGCTCGCGCTCGCTCGCGGCGGCGACGACATCGGCGGCGCTCGGACCGTCGCGGCCCATGCGCATATCGAGCGGCCCGTCGAGCCGGAAGGAAAAGCCGCGCGCGGCTTCATCGAGCTGCATCGACGAAACGCCGAGGTCGAAAACGACGCCATCGGCCACCGCCACATCGCCGCCGGCGACAATGGATTCCAGGTTGGAGAAGCGGTCTTCGACCAGTTCGAGCCGGCCCTGCGCCTCGCTCACTAGGCCGGCGCCCATCGCGATCGCCTGCTGGTCGCGGTCGATCCCGATCACGCGCGCGCCCGGCGTCGCCAGGATCGCGCGCGCATAACCGCCGGCACCGAACGTGGCGTCGACATAGACGCCGCCGTCACGCACGCCGAGCCAGGCCAAGGCGCTATGGGCGAGCACGGGAATGTGACGGGCCAGTCCGCCAGCGACAGCACCGCTGTCGCTGCCCGTCATCATTCCCGTGCTCCATGCGGCTTCGCCGCCGCCATCCGGGCGCCCAGCTCCTGCTTGAAGGCGCGGACCTTCTCGGTGGCCTCCGCGAGTTCCGCGCGAAAGCGGCCGGGCTCCCAGATTCGAAATTTGTGGCCGAGACCAACGAAGGTCGCGGCGTCGGCGATTCCCGCATGCGTCTTCAACGCGTCGGTAAGCACGACGCGGCCTTCGCCGTCGATCTTCAGCGTCTCGCTCGGGCCGTAGAGCGCGAGCGAGAATTGCTCGCGCTGATCGGAGAACGGCGAGAAGCCGGCGAGAAGCGCTTCGATCTCGGCCAGCAACGCATTGCCGCCGGCATCGAGCGCCGGCCGATCGAGCGCGGGAAAGCAATAGAGTCCGTCGAAGCCGTCGCGTGCCAGCACCGCACGGAAGGAAGCCGGCACCGAGACGCGGCCCTTGGCGTCCAGACGGAGCATGTAGTGGGACACGAACCGGTCCATCTCGCCCCTCGCCGCGCCGCAAGCCATGAAGGCGCAGCCGCCTTAGCCATTTCTCCCGCCGATCCGCCTTGACCGCCGCCGCCCGGCCGAAAGCGGTACCCGGCGTCGCAGACCAGCTTGGGTTTAAATGGGCTATCATGGGCCAACATGGGGCGTCAACGGACCGGCCGAACCGTGCCGCTCGGCCGAACCGCTCAAATCCGATTAGCGAGAGGTAAGCTTAAAGAAAGGTTGAGGTCGCGCTGCTTAGCGCGCGACCCCGCGAGCGCATCGCCCCGGCGAGGCTCGTCGGGCGCGGGCGCGCTTCTGCGCGGAGTTAGGAATCGCACAGCGCGATCACGCTTGATGCGACCGATGCGTTGCACGCCGGCAACGAGCATCGTTTTTCTTTTCGACTCGGCAGCGCGCGCGCGCAAATCGCCTTGTCGACGGCATCCATTGTCTTAAAGTTGCCGCATGTCGCCGGCCGCGTTTCAACCCGAGTCAAGCATCGTTGCCGAAGTACGGCCTTCGCCCAATCATGGCGAGCGCCAGGGCGTACAACGCCCGGACATGATCGTCCTTCACTACACCGGAATGCCGAGCGCTGCGGCCGCACTCGATCGTTTGTGCGCGCGCGGCACCGAGGTATCGGCGCATTACTTCGTGTTTGAAGACGGGCAGATCGTGCAGATGGTGCCGGAAAACCGGCGCGCCTGGCACGCCGGCGCAGCGTTCTGGTCCGGCGAAACCGACATCAATTCCTGCTCGATCGGGATCGAGATCGCCAATCCCGGTCACGAGCACGGCTACCCCGATTTTCCCAAACGGCAGATCGCGGCCGTCACCGCGCTCTGCCGTAGCATTCAGACCCGCAACGCCATTCCACCGGTGCGCGTGCTCGCGCATTCGGATGTTTCGCCCGGGCGCAAGCAAGATCCGGGGGAGAAATTCCCCTGGCACACGCTCCACGATTCCGGGATCGGCCACTGGGTCAAACCGACGCCGAT
>Ga0210394_10000783_pt1 | contig 59221 bp, 45 predicted proteins | sample IncBWC12MmetaG_FD_160121 | JGI IMG/M metagenome (GOLD analysis project Ga0210394, IMG submission 160121) | Forest soil microbial communities from Barre Woods Harvard Forest LTER site, Petersham, Massachusetts, United States - Inc-BW-C-12-M | ecosystem: Environmental > Terrestrial > Soil >...
TTTCCAGAGCATATTCGCCTTGCAAAAGACTTTCGGGAACTCTGAAGACTTTGTGCAGCTCGCCGTGGAAGAACCGGGAGCTCGACTCCGACTGGGCGACCTGCAATTGGAACCGTTGCGTATTCCAAAGGAGACTGAGCTCCAGACCCTGCAATATTCACGACGAAAATCACGTATTGGCTGATTTGTCGCAGGCTGCCGCTGAAGAAGCTACAAACGCCTCTTAAACGCCATATTCGTGACGCTACTACCTTCGATTCCGCTGCCACAACCAACCTCCCGTACGAGCAATTCCTCGACGAAAGGTACAGGGATTCCAAATTCGTGGCATGTTATGATTTTGTTTCTACCAACATGAGTGTTGGTTACCCTGGCGAATTGCTCGGCAACGATATCTGAGGCATTCGGGATGAACGTTTTCCATCAGAACCGCGGGAGTGGTAGCGCGAGTCAGACTGCCGTAGGCGGGGACGAGTGCTGTTTTCTTGACACCGCTTCCACGCTGGCTGAGATTGGCGCTGGTTTTTACCTTCGAGGCTGGGTGCTCGGTACTGGTGGCAACTTCAGCTCAGTTCTGAGTTCTGATCCGTTGCGGCTGGCAATTACTCCCACCGGGAGCCACAAGGGCGAGCTTAACCCTACTGACATTCTTGAAATCGACGAAGCGGGAGAAGTTTTAAGAGGAAGCTCGCGCCCTTCATTTGAATACATGCTGCATTTAGCTATTATTCGGGCGCGAGGCGCAGGCGCGGTATTACATACACATTCCATTTGGGCGACAATCCTGTCAGGGCGTGGAGCTCCGCAACGTGGCCTGACAATTGAGGGGTACGAAATGTTGAAGGGGTTGGAAGGGGTTAGCGATCACCGTCATCGCGAGTGGATTCCCATCCTTCCTAATTCTCAAGACATGGTTCGGTTAGGGGCTACGGTTGAAACCATGCTCGACGAGAATCCTGATGTTCACGGATTTCTTCTTGAGCGGCACGGGCTTTACACGTGGGGTCCGACGCTGTCGATTGCAAGACGCCACGTCGAGATTATTGAGTTTCTTCTTGAAGTCGTTGGCCGCACGGCTGGTTAGTGCCCGACAGTATTATCTGGAGCTACGAGAGGTGGAACATGGCATGCGTTACGATTCCCCAGGAAAACCGCTCACTAACTAACCCGACTGAAATCACCAGCTACCTCGCGTCTATCGGCATCGATTATGAACGTTGGGAGTCCGATATCAGCGTCGACATTGACGCTTCGTCTGAAGCTATTCTTGCCGCCTATGCGCAGCAGATCGACGTACTAAAGAAGCGCGGCGGCTATGTCACCGCCGATGTGATCGACGTCAATCCACACACCGCAGGACTTGAGGCAATGCTGGCGAAGTTCAGCATCGAGCACACTCATGACGAAGATGAGGTTCGTTTCATTGTTGCTGGACGTGGGCTTTTTTTCATTCACCCGCCAGGGCGGCCCGTAGTTTCAATCGAGGTCACTGCCGGCGACTGGATTAGGGTTCCACGCGGCACTTTACACTGGTTTAACCTCTGTTCGGAACGACGCATCCGAACCATTCGTCTTTTTCAAGACGTCGCTGGCTGGACCCCGCACTATTCGGGAAGTGGTGTCGACCGTGGCTTCGAGCCAACGTGCTTTGGGCCAGCCTACTTTGTACCCTCTCGCGTGAGCGCTGAATCCTCGATTGCTGTGGATGTTGAGCGAAGCTAGTTAGCCACTCGGCTAAGTTGGTTTTGCAACTCAGCAGACCGTGTCTAGCGGTTGCAATAATCGTGTTAGGCCACAGAAGAAGTGATCGCCTTATCTGATTCCTTTGCAACGTCACTGGAAATCTGCCCGTCATCGAACTTAACAACACGGTCCGCGACGTGATAGTAACGGTCATCATGGCTAATTACAAAGATGGTTTTACCTTTCGCTTTGAGTTCGGGCAAGAGCTGTAAGTAAAATATTTCTTTAAACACCGGATCTTGGTCCGCTGCCCATTCGTCGAACAAGAACATCGGTCGGTCTTCCATAATTGCTGTGAGCAAAGCCAGCCGTTTGCGCTGACCTTGGGACAAGTCGACAGTGGATAATTTCCCCTGCTCTATATTTACCTTGTGGCTCAGATTCAGTTTCTTCAGATACTGCGGTGCGTCTTCGTGCAGATTGCTTCGTTCCAGCCCTAGGAACTGGTCAAACACATAGCAGTCAGAGAATACCGCGGCAAAGTGTTGCCGATATTTTTCCCTGGTGGCAGGTTCGCTTGTCGCCGCCGTACCGCTAAGTTCGATGGTCCCAGTCTGAGGAAAGTAGAGACCGGTAAGCAGCTTCGCAAAAGTAGTCTTCCCGCTCCCATTTCCACCGGTAATGAACACCAATTCGCCTTCATGAAACACTACGTCGAGAGGGCCTAGTACGAAATCGTGCGCCTCACCCTCGCGAAAGTATGAGTGGGTTACGCCCTTGAATTGCAAGTCCCAACCGGGACGGAGTCCGAAAGCTTCAGAGACACTCGTGACTGCCTCATCTTCCAGAGTTGTGGATAACTCAAATCCAAGCTGCTGAACATTCCTCACGGCGACGTTAGCGCGCGCGACGTTAGGAGCCGCGTTCATGATGACCTGCAGAGGCATCATGAGATACAGAAGTGCCAAGGTGAAACCTGTTAGAGTCGCTCGATTCATTTCGCCCGACCCTACCACCACAAGTAAACCGACTACAACAAAAACGAGCGTCTGGCCCCAGGTCGCCGAGGCGGTATAGATTCTCATCGCCTTCTTGTTGTTCGTTCTAAAAGAAGAGGCTGCCGGCTCCAGAACACGCGCAAAGAACGCATCGCGGCGTCCGCGGTGCTGCTTCAATTCTTTAATGCCGCCGAACATCGATTGAACATGCTTCAGCACCGCGTCGGCGTCATTCCGCGCCTGTTTAAAAATATGTTGAGCTTTCAGTACCGGTAGTTGGTACCCCAATACGCCGACTACTAAGAAAAACCCGACAACAGACAACAGTTTCCAGGACAACAGACCGATATACACGAGGCAACCAATCACAATGGTGGTGTTAAGGCAGAGCAACGGGACCATGAGCACGGTGTTGGTGATGACGGGCACATCGTCCGTCAGAACGGAGAGTACGCGATGGGTACCGAGTTCCTCCAGACGACGCAAAGGAGTCGCCAGCACTTGCCGGCTTATACGAAGCCGCAGAGAATATAAGGAATCCTGCCCGAGATCGCTCAGGAGTATCTCAGAGATATAACGCGTCACAGGCAGCAGAATACAAAGCCCCGCAAAGGCCAGTAACAGAAAGGACCGCGTAACACCTTCTCGTTTCAATAGATTATTGATGACCGCCAGAAGAGCAGCATTGCAGGCTCCACTGACGACGGCGGCAACCACGCTGATAATAACGATCCGTCGTGAATAATTTAGGAAGAATTTTATAATACCCATCTGGCACCTATCGACCTGCGTGCTATTTATCGCACAAGTTTGCCAAAAATTTATCGAACTGACGCTTCGGAGGAAGAATTATAGTGCGGCCCGCGAAGTACTAAATCGGATGCACGGTTTTTTACGAAATCCGAAACTGAGCTTTACACACGACTGGAATATAATACCGTTTAACGTAGAATTAGCTATTCTGCGCACACGCCGTACGCGACTTAGAAACCACTAAACTTTTTACGAACTGAAGAGGTCGCCAATATGCTTTCTGCCAGCCAGCGCGCAACACGCCTTTTGCAATCAGAGATACGAACGATGTCCCTCGAATGCGCGAGGATCAAAGGCATCAACCTCGCCCAGGGCGTTTGCGACACGCCAGTTCCGGAGGTCGTGCGCGAGGGCGCACGCCAAGCTATGGAGCGTGGAGTGAACAGCTACACGCGCGCCGAGGGTCTGCCAGAGCTACGTTACGCTGTGGCGGAGAAAATGCGCCGCTACAATGGCTTGGAATGCGATCCAGAAACTGAAGTCATTATTCATTCCGGATCGACTGGCGCATTTTATGCCAGTTGCTTGGCGCTGCTGAATCCCGGGGATGAAGTCATCCTGTTCGAACCTTATTATGGATATCACCTGAATACGCTGGTGGCGGTTGAGGCAAAGCCGACTTTCGTCACCCTACAGAAGCCAGACTGGAGTTTCCAACCCGGCGACCTCGACAAGGCAGTTACGCCGCGTACTCGAGCGATTATGGTTAACTCGCCGGCGAACCCATCAGGAAAAGTTTTCACGAAACAAGAGTTGGAATGGGTCGCGGAATTCGCAGAGCGGAATGATTTATTTGCCTTCACAGATGAAATTTACGAGACCTTTGTTTACGATGGCAAACATATTAGCCCCTCAACTTTGCCGGGCATGCGCGAGCGCACAATCACGATTTCCGGATATTCGAAGACTTTCAGCATCACCGGTTGGCGAATAGGATATACCGTCTGTGACGGGAAGTGGGCACAAGCCATTGCTCCCCTTCACGACCTGGTTTACGTATGCGCGCCTGCGCCACTGCAGATCGGTGTTGCAGAAGGAATCTTAAAATTGCCGCAAAGTTTTTACGATGAGCTAGGGAAGGAATACCTGCATAAACGCAATTTGTTGTGCGATACCCTGCATGAAGTCGGACTTACGCCGTCCGTGCCCAAGGGCGCGTATTACGTGCTGGCGGACGCCAGCATCCTGGAGGGCAGGACGAGCAAAGAGAAGTCGATGACACTGCTCCGCGAAACCGGTGTTGCGACTGTCGCCGGCAGCGCCTTTTACCACGATGGAGGAGGGGAGAACCTGATCCGCTTCTGTTTTGCCAAAACTGACGCCGAACTGGCAGAAGCCAGCCGAAGATTAAGAATGCTACCGGAGCGCACGGGCAGAGTGGCCTTGTCATATACGTCGTAGAGTTGCAGAGGGCAGATGGGATCGACCCGCAACACTTTCTTAGGGATGTGAATCCTGCTTCGTTTGCAGTTCTTCTGCCAGCTTTAATTCGCTCTCCGCTTCTTCTTTCTTGCCCATGTCGCGGTACGTTTGACCTAGCAGATGATGAGTGATCGAGTTGTTCGGGTCCATGGTGGCGGCTCGCTGCAGGGCGCGAACCGCCAATTCGAATTCTCCTTTTTTCTCCAGAACTTTTCCCATCAGGATATAGGGCCCCGTCGAAGTTGCATCCAGCCAGATTGAGCGCTGCAGGAGCTTCTCTGCCTCCTCGAATTTCTGCACGCGGGAATACGCGTCGGCAAGCTTGTAATACGTAGCAGCGTGTCCGGGATCGATCGCCAACTCCTTTTGAAACTCCGCAATCGACTCTGGGATTCTCGACTTGTACAGATAGAGCTCGCCCAACATGAAATGCACCAGCGGAAGTTTCGGATCGAGAGCTGCGGCCTTCTGTGCATATTCTTCCGCAACCGGATCGAACTCCTGCCGTAGCAGCATGCGCGCAGTGAACAGATAAGCGGCAGCCGATTCTGCCGGCACGTCGAACATTCGCGCAAAGGCGCTGCGTGCATGCGGATAATCCTTGGTCTGGATGTAACAAACTCCCAGGATGTATGCCGCATCGACGTTCGCTCGCGGATACCATGCTTGTACCTTTTCAAGCAGTGGTATCGCCTCTGCCGGATGCCCCCCTAAGTAATAAGACAGGCCGAGCAACTGCACTGCCTCTCCGTTGTTTGAATCCTCCGTCAGAGACTTCTTCAAATATTCGACCGCTTTCGGATAATCGCTCTTCTTGTAGTAGGCCGTGCCCAGTTCCAGATTTAGTCCCTTCGCTACAGGATCGCTGCCTTGGATGGCTAGCAACTGAGTGATTGCTTCATCGCTCTTGCCCTGCTGCATTAACTTTCGGGCTTGAGCAAAATCAGGAGGCACTTCTGACACGTGCGACGCCGGCGCTTCCGGTGGTTGCTGCGCGATCGCAATCGACTGGAGCGGCCACAAACAAGCCAGTATCCACGACAGCCGGAATTTGGCAACATTTTGCGAGATTTGTATCCCAAGAAATTTAAAGGACAACTTTCTTCTCCGTACGACCCGATAGCAAATCCAATCTAACGCTGGCTCATGGCTCGCTGTAGCTCTTCCAGATTTTCTTTCGCCAGCGAATGATGAGGATCGATCCGCAACGCGCGCTCGAAATGCGACTTCGCCTCAGCGAACTTCCCCAGCTCCGCCAGCGCACTTCCCAGATTCGCCTCTGCGTTGGCATCGTTTGGTTGTTCTCGCAGCGCCGCGCGGAACTGCTCGGACGCGCCTTCGAAATCGTCCTGCGACGCCATCAGGTTGCCCAGGTTGTAATGTGCTTCGAAATAATCGGGACGTATTTTCAGGGCCGCTCTTAGGTAAACGACTGCTTGTTCGGCTCGGCCCAAGGCCAGCAGCGCCGACGCCATTGCGTTATTTACAACCGCATCGTCTGGGTGAATGCGGAGCACCGTCTCATACTCTCGGACGGCATCGTCAAGATGTCCTTTCTCCTGGAGCATAGCGGCAAGGTTGTAGTGCGCTTCGAAATCGTTGGGATTCTTCTCCACATTGTGCCGCGCCAACGTCTCTTGCAGCACCATCCTAGGGTCGCGCTGAGCGGGGTCATAGTTCACGGGCAGCACTTGCAGCCAAAGGTGACACATCTCATCACTAGACCGGTTGCCTGCCAATACCCGCTGTGGAGGCTGATTCGGGTTCAGGGGATTTTCGTCTGAATTGTCGTACACATAGCGCAGTGTGACCCTTGTGCCCTTCGGCAACAAAACCGGTTCCGCATAACGGTACACCGCTTGCCAATTGAGGTTCCACTGAGGAATATGGATCAGCGTCTTGCTCGTGCCATTGGGCAGGACGGCGAAAGCCTGGATATCTTTCCCCAGATAGTGCGCATGCGGATAAATCGCGAGCAGTTGAACGTCGACCGGCAGCGTAAATTCGTCGGTCACTAAAAAACCTTTCGTTCCTGCAGGAATATCAAGCTTGGTGTCGTTCTCGAGTTGCAGCAGCATCGGCAGCTTGGTCGCCGGCTGGGACGTAAAGTAGAGGCCGATGCTCGGCTGAATGATCTCCGGCTTGCCGGAGGGTTGCAGGTGCGTGTTAAGAACAAGGTCCGTGCCTTTATCCAAGCGCAACGCCATCCCGTCCGGCTCAACATAAGGCACCGTTCCAGGCTTCCAGAAAAGCAAGTGACTATCCGGGTCGAAGACCTGCGATTCGATTCGTAGCTCCATCCCGCCGAAGCCTGCACCCGGCTCCGCTTCCCGACGACGCAATAATTCACCGCGATCGATCAGAATGTTGGCATGGTGCACATAGCGCTTATCGCCGGGACGAATTTCAACCGCCTTCACCCAACGCATCTCTTGAATCGGTATTGGAAAGACAAAATTCCAATACGTATCGGTCCCCTGCGGGGGCAAAACCAACGGCTTTTCTGCGGTGAGAATTAAATCGGGAGTGCCGAGTTGCCATCCCTCGACGAACTTCGGCTGCGGCGGCGAATCGGAAGCCGCACCCTCCACCGCACCATCGTCTACCCATTTCTGGATCAGGGCGATCTCCGCATCCGGCAGCCGCATCTCATCGGCGAACTTCAACTCTTGCGGCGCGGGCAGCCATGGAGGCATGTTTCGAGTGCGCGTAACCTCGGCGATTTGGCGCGCGTGCTTCTTCACATCCGTGAAAGTCAGCAGCGAAAATGGTGCCGCTTCTCTCGGGCGGTGGCAGTTGGCGCACGCATGAAAAATGATAGGAGCAATGTCACGATTGAATGTGACTTGCGGCCGATTGGAATTTGCTGCCTGCGTCGACTGCGCCGCTCGCCCTCCGAAGGCTGATGCAAGAATGCACGCTCCTACAGCCAGACCCGACAACCACCTCGCGCAATTTGACCGGGAGCTATTCATTCCAGGTCTGAGATGTAGCATCCCACTCCCTTGACCGCGCTCGGAGTCATCGGCTTGCCAGCCAGAGCCGCTTCGATCGCGTCACTCAGTTCGTGTGTAGTTGGCGCTGGTCGAGGCCGGCCAAACTCTACATACCAATTATCAATCCGCCCGTGATAAACAAGATGGCGATTATGGTCGAACACCGCGACCTCCGGCGTCGTCTCCGCTTGCGCAAGCTTCACCAGCACATGCTCCGGATCCCGCAGCCCTAGCAATCGGTATCCGTAATCCTGCAGATACTTTTGGATTGTCTTCGATGTCTCCGTCTTGTTGGGAAAAACCAACCAGAACCTGACGTCGTCCTCATGTTCAGAACTGATTTTCTGAATTATGGGCGCATAGCGGCTGGAAACAGGACAATCCCGGCGCAAGAAAACTAGAACGACAATCTTTCCGCCTGCCGCAGCAAGCGGATCCACAGATTTCCCTTCAAGATCAAATGCCGTTTGAGCTTGAACTAGCCCCGGCTGACCCAGACAGGCGAACAGCATCGCCGCAAATAAGCCGCTTACCGCGATAGTTGGTCGAACGCGCATCTTAAGCTTGTTCAGTTTGCAAACCGATAAAATTCCGAGGCTACTACCTCTTTCGTCCAAGTGCGCTTATGGGCTGCAACTCGGTGGGACGTGGTTGAAACCCTTCAGCATCTGTTTGGCAGCGGTCAGGTCCGGGTTAAATTCCAGCACGCGGAGGATGTAATTCCGAGCTTCAAACAATTTTCCTTCTGCACAGTACGCGCGGGCAAGGTTGAGCCCGATGCTACTTCTGTCGGGCGCATTCTGAAACGCCGAACGCCAAAGCTTGAGCGCATCGTCTACTTGTCCATCTTGCGCCTTGATGACACCAAAATTCGTCTCCGCATCGATCAGACCCGGATCGAGGGACAGCGCCTTTTGGTAAAGCTGGTGCGCATGCTCCGTTGCTCCATGCTTTTGCTCGATATATCCTAACGACGATAGAAGCGCCGGATCATCCGGTGATTCTTTGATCGCTTTGGACAGCCGTTCGCGCGCCTCAGGCTCCGCTTCCTTCATGCCACCTTCTGCCAGGGATGCCCAAGCCAGCGCAGCGTCACGAGCATCCACATCAGGTTTATCAACGGAATAGAATGGAACCAACTGGGGTGCAAACGATTGTGGGCTCGCATCCTGCAGAAGTTGCGGCGAGACCTGCGGCTGGCGCGGAATGCGATGATCCGTCACCTGCGTGTGCGCTACGTCTGCGCTGGGCGAGGCTGGCATGTGACACGCGACGCAATCCGGATGGTCCTCATGATGCTTGTCAGCGAATAGCACGCCGTGGCAAGCCACACACTTGCCGCGATAGTATGCGACTCGTTCCTCAGCCGACGGCGAACGGTGCGGATCGTGACAGCTCGTGCAAGACATCGCGTCCCCCGATTTTTTCTTGCACTGGCTTTGATCGAGCGCTTCCACTTGGCTCACCGCGCCAATCGAAGATGATCCCTGCGATCCCTTCAACACAAAATAGCGTATGTAATCGGAAAGATTTTCTCCAGCTTGGTATTCATACAGATGATGGCCTGCGCGTTCGATCGCAACCTTGCCCTCGAGATGACACTGCATGCAGATTTCATCGCGGCGTGCGGGCTCCAGTTTCGCGGGGTTCACGATGGTTGAACTTGCAATTATTGAACTTACGACTGTTGCATTCGCGACTGCCGCATTCGCGCCCGTTGTGCCTGCATGTGCGGCTCCTGGGCCGTGACAGCGTTCGCAACTCACTCCGTTCTGGGTAAAAGGCGGATCGGGGTAACGGTTCTCGGTTCCCTTCATCGGCGGCTGCATTCCGCTGACATGACAGTGCAGACAACTGGTATACGCTGGAAGATTCAGCGGAATCTCGCGATCCGATTGGTAAGCCGGGGCCGTGTCCCACATTTGCTTGTTGGCGTACCAATTCACCGGCGATTCGAACAGGAAGCCGTTGGTCTTAAACAAATACGTTCTTCCCCGCCTTCCAGAGCCGATGAAATAGAGAAGTTCGCGCCTGCCTTGCGCCTCGGGATCACCGGGACGATCGAAGCTCAACCAAACGCGCCGGCCTTCAGAATAAATTCGATAGTGGACCCCCGATTCTTTGTGCGTAAAATCAGCGGGAACAAAAGAATCGAGAGCTGGGCCACTCGCGTGAGCCATTGCGGTCCGCCGGTAAGACTCATAGATGGCTGCGTGGCACCGTGCGCAAGCTTCATTGCCAACATAACCATTTCCGCTTGCAACAACTGAAGCTGGCGGAGGCAATTGGCTCGTCGCAGGATTCTGGCCTGCCCTGGCGAACGGCAACAGCACGAGAAAAAATAATCCCGCCGTCCTCGCTTGCATAACCTGCGCCGGCACAGCCTGCCGTTCCCACCGAATCACGTGTCTCCCGCCTGCCGATTCCGGGCCTTAATTGTATGCGATAAATTGCATGCGATAAAAAGAGGGAGCCCCGAAGGACTCCCTCCGACAAGAATCTCTACCGAACCTTAGAAAATGAACTTCAGCGCAAACTCAAGCTGCCGCATACCGGTTGCGGAGCCAGGGGTCGCGTCGCGCTCAATGTCCGTGATGATTCCGTTTCCAGAGCAGTCGATGCAGGTTCCGCCATTCTGATTATTGTTGAAGCCAAGCACGGGATGGTTGAACACGTTGAAGGCATCCATGCGGAACTGGAGCTTCGCGCGTTCCATCAACTCGAAATTCTTCAAGATCGACGCGTCTCCAAAAAATACTCGTGGACCGCGATAACTGAAGACGCCGATGTTGCCTAGCTTCCCGTTCCCTGGGTCTGTGAATGGTCCACCAAGCGAGGTTAAGGGAGTGAAGAATTGCACGAACGGAGGAGCGTCCGCTGGGTGCTGAAGCGATCCAGTACCGATAGGGAACGACCCTGTGCCCTTGTCGGGGCGGCAAACTCCCACATCCTCTTCGCCGCCGCACTCGTTCGTGCTTGGCGTCCACGGCAAGCCGCTGCCCCACGTAGTTGTGCCGGTGATCTGCCAACCGCCAACAATCAAATCCTCAGCCCGGTGCGCATTGGAGGCAAACATTCTTCCCTTGCCGAAGGGTAGTTCGTATACGAAATTGTTCACCCATACGTGGTTTCGGACCTGATCGTCGGGACCGTAAGCGACTGCCGGGTCATCGGGATAGTAGGAACTGTCGTACTTGTACGCATGCGCAAAGGTGTAGTGCGAAAGGAACTGCAAGCCATGCGAGAATCTCTTCTCCACCTTTACCTGGAAGGCGTCATATTTGCTGCTGGCATCGTTGCCTAGATAGTTGCCTTCGTCGATAGAGCAGCATTGCAACACGCCAGGCACAAGCCCTGGAGCCCCCGGAAAATTGGCCAGCGTATTTGTCGGGTCAGGGTAGCTCGGATATGTAAAGGCGTTGTGGTACGGGCGCCGATACGCCTGGGGCGTCTTAAGAGCAGGCGAACATGTGGGGTCTCCGCAATATCCCACCATCGAGGGGTTGTTGACATTGTACGTGGGCCCGTCGCCAGCGAATACGTGAGTACCTTTGTTGCCAACGTAGGCGACATCAACAGAAATCGACTTCGTGACCTGGCGTTGAACAGTTGCATTCCAGGCATCGAGTGTGGGCAGACGCTGAGTAGTTGGGCGGATGTGCGGCTGCACGCATAGCTGGGTATTCTGCCCGGCGGTGTTGAAAACCGATTGTTGATAGCAGTTTGGCCCTGATACCGGAAGAAGTCCATTCGATGGAATCGCCGGGAAAGTGAAGATGGGAGGACCTTGCGCCAAGGTAAACGCGGGCACCTCCTGACTGGCGCCCTGTGCCAATTGAGCGGCAAGCACAGGCAGAGTCTGGGTTACAGTGTGCCCAAAGTTTGAACCAAAAACTCCCATGTCAAAACTACGGCCATAACCGAGGCGCACGACGGTCTTCTGATCCACCGCATAGGCGACACCGAACCGTGGCGCGAATGCGTCCCAAGCATTGTTTATATTTCCGTTCAACCCAAACCCTCCCTCACCAGCTATGCGGTCCTCACCCTGAGTCAAGTTGGCAAACCCGCCTTTATCCTTGCCGTTCACATATTCGGGGAAATAAACTTCCCAGCGTAAGCCGTAGTTCAAAGTGAGTTTGGGAGTGATTCGCCATGTGTCCTGGCCGTAGTAGAACATGCGATGCTGCCGCTCGGCCGCGTTTAGACTGGTACTAACGTACCGGCTGACCTGAGTTACGTCTCCCAGCAGGAAGGTCCCCCAATCCAGACCTCCTATGCCAGCGTTCGACGTCGTGCGGTAATCGAAGGTGTAATCTCCAGTGCGGCCGGCATCGCTCGGCACCCGCAGGTTTTGCGCGTACCTGAAGTCGGCGCCGAACTTGAAGATGTGGTTGCCACGGGTCTTGGTTATGTTACCCACCCATTGAAATTGCTGCTCACTCTCGGTCAGAGGACAGTTGCAGCGGGCAACGCCCAAACCGTCGCCCCAATTGATGGTTGAGGCTCCAAAATTTCCACCGTTGCCCGAAGAAGCCGAGGGCGTCTGGTTCAAAATAAATCCTCCCCATCCCGACGTCTCCTGTGCCTGGCTTCCGGTGAGGTTTGCGTTCGGGATGCCGACAGCGGTCATCGGGGTCGTTCCAGCATCGGGCTTGGAAGCAACAGGATTGTACTTGAAATATCCGAAGCGGAAATCGCCCAGCAACGAGGTGCTAAACGTCTTCGTCACACCTGTGGATAAGCTGTAATTGTGAGTGATCGAACTGCCAGACAAGCCGCCTGGCCCGAATCCTACGCCTCCCAGTGCGCCATAAGATCCTTTGCCGGCTACGTTGAAATAGTCGAGGCTGAACCGGCCAAAGACTTGAAGAGTTGGAGCGGCGTTGAAATCGATGCGCGTGTCAAAACTGTTCTGGCTGTAAGAACCCGATCCCGACGCCACATAATTGTTGAAGACTTGAGAGTTGGTAGGTGCCGGAAATAGTGCAAGAATGGCCGCAGCCTGGGGAGAAATGTCCCCAATGGGAATCTGATTGTTGGCATACGCAATACGGTTGTTTCCGCCGTCACCCGGGACGGGTTTGAAGATTTGCCCACCTAGTATGATGTCAGCGGCAGGGCAGTTTGCCAACGACGTGTTCGGGAGTATGCAACCGCCCCCCTGCTCAACCTTCAGATATTGGCTGAGATCGCAAACGCCAGTGGAAGTCGCCGGATTGCAAGTCTGCTGAACTTCGGCTGTTGGAACCGTCAACAGATTCGTCGCTCCATTCGTTTCGCGTGTTGCCTGATAATCGCCAAAGAAGAACAATTTATTTTTTATTATCGGACCGCCAATCGTACCGCCGAACTGCTGCCACCGGTCCGAAGGAATAAATTTTCCGGTCAGCGGATTGGCAGCAAACTGCGTGAAGGGATCGCGAGCCGCAGTCGCATCGGTACGCCGAAACCAGAAACCTTCTCCGTGAAAATCGTTGCTTCCGGACCTCGTCTGTACGGTGACCACTCCACCCAGAGCCTTGCCGAACTCCGCATCGTAATTCTGCAGATCAATCTTGGTTTCCTGGATCGCATCCAGGTTCGGATTCACAACGATAATGCCGAGGATAGGATCCTGATTGTCTGTGCCATCTAGTTCAAACGCCGTACCGCTAAAATGCTGGCCGTTCACAAAAATCTGCTGGCTGCCCTGGGGATTCTCCGTCGCGGCGTGGCTCCAACCCACCATTTTCTGCGTTCCGGGTGAGAGCAGTTCGAACGAGGTGAAGTTCCGGTTCATGATCGGCAGATCTTCTACGTACTTCTCATTGAACTCAATCGATACATCAGCCCGGTCGGTCTTCAGTTGCTCAGCTTCAGCCGTGACTTCCACCTGCTCACTTGTCGAACCAACCTGGAATTGTCCATCGATATGAGCTTGAGCGTCTGCGGAGACATCTATGTTTTTGAACTCGAGCACTTTAAAGCCAGCTCCCTCAATGCGCACGGTATAAGCATCGGGGATCAGATGGGTAACCGTGTAGTTGCCACTTTCATTCGTGGTGGTCTGATCGGTCGTCCCTTTTGCCTGGTCGACGACCGTCACTTTTGCGTTCGGAACCGCCGCGCCGGAGGGATCTGTAACCGTACCAGCAATACTGCCGAAAATCGCCTGACCGATAGCGTTCGGCGTCCACAGGCCGCAGAGAATTACGAGTGCTGCCACGGCTGCGAGAGCTGACCTCTTCATGAGACTTCCTCCTGGCATCTGAAGCAATATCCCCAAAACACACGGATATCGTTGCTGCGTTGCGTGCAAGTCGTAGTACAAAAGCACTATGTAATTAAGTTTCACTAGGTCTGATACCGTTAAACGGTGTAAATTATTGTTGTTGCAATTAGATAGAAAGCCAGTTACCCCTCTGTCACATGGCTTTGACCCGCAGTTACGCCGCCGGCCGGGAGCAATGCTTCCAGCAAATAGATAAGCTTATTAATAGTCATAGCCTCCGTGGCTCGGAGTCGCTATGCAAGCTGCTCCGCTATCTGGCCGAACACTCGCTTGACCATCCGGGCGCAGCTGTTAAGGAATATCAAATCGCTACTGAGGTTCTGGGCCGGCCCGGCGGATTCGATCCGCAAAACGACTCGACAGTGCGGGTGCAAGCCGGACGTCTGCGTTTGAAACTGGCGGAGTATTACTCGCACGAGGGACCCAACGACCCTGTCGTTGTGGAGTTGCCGAAAGGGTCCTATGCTCTCGCCTTCCATGTCCGCACTCCATCTCCTGTTCTGACTGAGGTAGTTCCTCGCGGTCGGAGTGGTGATCGCAGAAAGGCAGGGCAGCCCTCGAACCGTGGGTGGGTTATTGCCGTTGCAACGCTGTCGGTTTTCCTGGCAGCTTCAATGGTGACGAGCGTTCTGCTGCTTGCGACCCGCACCCGAACTCCGGTTGTCGCGAGGACATCGATTCCAGCCCCATACCGGGTATTCTGGGGCCACTTTGCCACCGGCTCACAGCCCCCATGGGTTATTTTCAGCAACGCGAACTTCGCAGGCCGGCCGGAGACTGGCATGCGGTACTTTGATTCCTCCTCCGATTCGCCCGGCGTCGCCCTAGATCACTATACCGGCGTGGGTGAGGTATTGGCCGTTCATCAACTCGACCACGTCTTCGATCTTTTCAGTCAACAGCTTCGCGTAAAACGCGGCAGCCTGTTTTCTCTGGACGATGCTAAAAGCAACGACCTCATTTTCGTAGGCTCGCCGGCCGAGAACCTTACGCTCCGCGATCTGCCCGGAACTCAAGAATTCATTTTTAAGCGAATCGAATCCGGACCGCGCAAGGGGGATTTGGGGGTCCTCAACGCCCACCCTCAGCCTGGCGAGGAACCGATATTTCTCGCGACCCTTCCCAAACTACGAGTCGTGGATGACTATGCGGTGATCGCCCTGGTGCCTGGCATCGACCCCACCCGGTCGGTTCTTATTCTTGCCGGAACCACGACCTTCGGCACTCAAGCGGCAGCGGAATACGTCTGCCGGCAAGATTCTCTTGCGGAGTTGTTGCAGCGCTTAGGCATCTTCAAATCTGAGGACATGAGTCCGTTCGAAGCTTTGTTGCACGTCAAAGTGGCACACGGCGTTCCGGTGATTACTGATCTGGTCGCAGTACGTAAGCGAGCGAACTAGGATTGTCGCTCACGTGTCTGTGCATCATAAAGATCTTTGTCCCAATTACTGAGGCGCGGGCGGAGCCAGATGTGGATCCAATTCGGCGGCTTTTCGATACTCCTTCCCAGCTTCATCTTTTACGCCTTTCTGTCTCAGGGCAGAACCAAGTTCGTAGTGCGCCAGCGCATACGACGGCATTACGCGAATCGCCGAACGGAACTGCAAGATGGCCCCATCAAGATCACCCGCAGTCAGCAGTCGGTGTCCGGAATTGGTGGCGAAAGTCGCGGCCTGCAGATCGGTCTTTGCTTTGGTCATCTCAGCGCCGGCCTTGCTTTCCACCGCAGCCTCCGCAGAATCTCCCAGTTGCCGCAGAACCGCTGCCAATGTGGTGTGTGCTCCGGCGAAGTCAGGATCGAGGCGAATCGCCTGGCGCAAGGCGTCGGCCGCCTCTGGCAGTTTGTTCATCTGTTTCAGAACCGTGCCTAGTGTGTAATATGCTTCGGCATACTCGGGCTGAACTTCGATGGCATGCCGCAACTGCTCCGCCGCAGCCGCGAAATCTCCCGACTGCCACAAAGTGACTCCTAGGCTGTAATAGGCGTCCGCAAGATTCGGATCGAAACGAATCGCCTCCTTCCATTCTGCAATCGCTGCCGGCAGATCGTCGGAGAGTTTGAGCGCCAGCGCGAGATCATGATGCAAGCTCGCTTTTCCAGGATCGAGCTTCAGTGCCGCGCGAAACTGCGCGATTGCTCCAACGAAATCCGTTTTCTGCAGATAGGCCGTTCCCAGATTTCCCTGGAACCCGGCATCGTCTGGATAAAGCCGGATCGCTTGCTGAAATTCCTTGATAGCTGCGTCCGCCTCCCCACGTTGCAGCATGGCAAGCGCAACATTGTTGTGGGCCTCTGCATCGCCGGGGGTCAGCGTCACTGCCTTGCTGAATGCAGCCACAGCACGATCTAGATCACCACGCTGCTGGAGCAAGGAGCCCAAGCGCGTTTGCAGCGGTGCAGCATTCGGCCGCAGTTCAACCGCGCGTTCGTATGATCGCAATGCCTCATCGGAATTGGCTTCTGCTTCCATTACGATCCCACGGTAATACCAGGCCATCGCGTCCTTTGGATCGAGTTGTAGAGCATGGTCGAGCGTTTCTTTTGCTTTCTCATTTTCCTTCTCGCCCGAGAACGCCGCACCGAGATGAAAATAGGCAGATTCATCGTCTGGCTTTAGTTTCAGCGCTTCGCGGAATTCATTTTCCGCGTCGGCGAACTTCGATTCCTGCGCGAAGAGGGATCCAATTTCATCATGCAGCTCAGCCTGCTTGGGATCGAGAACAATGGCCTGTTTGAATTCAGCGATGGCGTCTTCTGTTTTATTCTGCAAACTAAGCGCACGCCCGAGCGCCTGATGCGCCTGCCATTGTTTGGGAGCGAACTGCACGGCGAGACGAAATTCAACCAGGGCATCATCGAGTCGGCCTCTGGTTTCGACCGCTTGCGCGAGATAGGCATGGGCGATGGCTAAAGAGGGCCGCAGTTCGACCAGAGCGCGAAAATGAACGATAGCGTCATCCACATTTCCCTGCTGCAGCAATACTTGTCCTAACATGTTCTGCGCATCGGCATTACGCGGGCTGTCGTTCACCGCTTTCTCGAAAGCTTTTCGAGCGCCTGGCAAATCACCCCGTTGAAATGCCTTCACGCCCTCCTGATACGCCGCAGCAGTCGCGCAGCCCGCGCCCTTTTCTTGCAAGGCAACAGCGGCATCGCAGACAAGCGACAGCATCAGCAAACCGGCAGGAAATAGGAAGGCGCGCATTAAAGTCAAGACTAAAGATAGTGCTTCTGATTCTGAACCCACAGAATAGCGCAAATGAACGGCCAAAATCCGCGCCACGGCATTGACCCCTGTAGTCAATCAACCTAACATCGAAATCGGACCATGCCGCCGCAACGTGCCTGTGCTTTCGCTCTCAAGCTTGCTCTCCACAAACTTGTGCGAAGTTCTGTTCTCTTGTCTCTAAGCCTCATTTGTCTCGTTATTTTCTTGTGCGGTGGGCAAGCCAAAGGCGAACACGCGACTGCCGCGAACTCCACCCCAGTCAAACCCATCGCCGACTTCACCGATGTCGCCGAAAAATCTGGCCTCACCATGCAGGATATCTTCGGTGGCGCCGACACAAAGAAGTACATCATCGAGACCACCGGCACCGGCGTGGCCATCTTCGATTACGACAATGACGGCTGGCTCGACATTTTTCTGGTCAATGGAACCCGCCTGGACGGCCTTCCCGCTGGACCGCCGCCGAGCAATCACCTCTATCGCAACAATCACGATGGAACCTTTACCGATGTCACAGTGCAAGCTGGTCTCACCGCAACCGGCTGGGGACAAGGGGTTTGCGTCGGAGACTACGACAATGACGGCTGGGAAGACCTCTATGTAACTTATTACGGAAAGAATCGGCTCTATCACAACCAGGGCGGCGTCTTTACCGAGGTTGCCGAGAAAGCCGGCGTCGCAGGCTCCGGAAAAGCGTGGGGATCGGGCTGCGCCTTTGTCGATTTCGACCGCGACGGCAAACTCGACCTCATGGTCGCGAATTATGTGGACTTCGATTTGTCCACTGCGCCAGCGCCGGGTGAGCGTGCAAGTTGTGTATGGAAAGGCGTTCCCGTGATGTGCGGCCCGCGCGGGCTGCCGGGCGCAAAGAACATTCTCTACCACAACAAAGGCGATGGCACATTCGAAGACGTAACCACGAAGGCGCACATCGAACGCACAGACGGACATTATTCGTTGAGCGTTTCGACCCTTGATTTTGATGAAGACGGCTGGCCTGACATCTACGTCGCATGCGACAGCACCCCCAGCATTCTCTACCGCAACAACCATGACGGAACATTTACCGATGTCGCCGTCACTGCGGGGGCGGCCTTCAACGAAGACGGTCGCGAGCAGGCGGGCATGGGATCGACCATCGGCGATTACAACGGTGATGGCCACCTCGACATCTTCAAGACAAATTTCTCCGACGACACGTCGACGCTCTATCGTAATAACGGAGACGGAACATTTACCGACGCCACTACAGCCGCTGGGCTGGGGCTATATGCGCAATATCTGGGATGGGGCACGATGTTTTTCGACTTCGACAACGACGGCTGGCTCGATCTGATTCTTGTGAATGGGCACGTCTATCCCGAAGTCGACAAACAGCATCTCGGCAGCGCCTTCAAAGAACCGCGCATTCTTTATCACAACAACGGCGACGGCACTTTTAGTGATGTTTCCGCTGCAGCTGGGCCCGGCATCACGACTCCCGCATCGTCCCGCGGTCTCGCGATCGGCGATTTGTGGAACGATGGAAAACTTTCCGCGGTCATCAGCAATATGAACGCCGCCCCAAGCCTGCTTGTGAATCAACTTAGGACGTCCAATCATTGGATCGCGATTCACGCCGTCGGAACGAAATCGAATCGCGACGGGATCGGCGCGCGCATCTCGGTCAAGACCGCGACCAGGACTCAAGTTGACGAAGTCCGCAGCGGATCAAGCTACGACTCGAACAACGATATGCGAGTGCACTTCGGACTCGGATCGGCGACCAAGATCGAATGGGTGGAAATCCGCTGGCTCAGCGGCCTCGTCGAGCGATTTACGAATCTCGCGGTAGATACCATTCATACAATAAAGGAAGGAACCGGGACATCTGCTCCGCTGGATCCGAAGCAGCACTAGCATTTATTTACGTTCTCTGAGCCTCAGCTTGCCTGAGCGAAGTCGAAGTCGAACGGTGTTCAAGATTTGTTGCCCTGCGCTTTCTTTTCCAACTGCATCGTTCGCACAATCCCCTCGCCTTCCTTCACGAAAATCAACTGATTCGCCTTGATGTCTTTGACCGTGTCGACGTGCCCACTCGGCCAACGAATTTCGAGCACATCCACCTTCTCTGCTTTCCCCAGCCCGAAATGCACGCGCAAGTCGCTCTGCGAAATATAGCTCCCACCGCTGCGGACTTCATCGATCTGTTGATGCGGTTTGCTTTCGTCCGGCAAGTGCGCGATGCACTTTAGCCGTGCGCCAATGCCACTGCGGTTGGATTTCGTCCCAATCGTGCGCACCTTGATCCAGTTGTTTTGCAGCGTGGAGTCGCAACGCAACAGCTGCGGATAGTCGTTCACCGTATTGACCACCACATCAATGTCACCGTCGTTATCGAAATCTCCGAAGGCGCATCCTCGCGCGGCCACTGGATCGGAAATGCCGCTCCCCGCGTTCAGAGAAACATCCGCAAAATGGCCGTTGCGGAGATTGCGATACAGAAGTTTGCGCTGCTCATATCCCGCCTCTGTCTTGAGTTGCTCAACCTCGGGATACACGTGCCCATTGCAGATCAGAATGTCAGGCCAGCCATCGTTATCGAAATCCAGGAATCCGCAACCCCATCCGAGAAATTGCGTGTGCGCGCCCAGGCCCGCGGTGAAAGTTGCGTCTTCAAAGTTGCCGACGCCCAAATTGTGGTAAAGCGATGGCGTATCTCCCGCAAAGTTCGTCTTCACCAAATCGAGGTTTCCGTCGAGGTCGTAGTCGGCGGCTGAAACACCCATTCCAGCTTGCGGCTTGCCATCCGGACTCAACGCGCATCCCGCCTCAACGGCAACGTCCTCAAACGTTCCGTTCCCCTTGTTGCGATAGAGTGCGCTCGCGGTCGAATCGTTTGCGACATAGATGTCCGGCCAACCGTCGTTATCGAAGTCGGCGGTCAGCACACCCAAGCCATAAGTTCCATTCGCGCGGAAAATTCCCGTAGCTTCTGAAACGTCAGTAAACGTGCCGTCTCCATTATTGCGGTAAAGAATGTTCTTACCGCCCTGCAGTCCCGGCGGACCGCAAGCCACCATCACGCTCTTGTAGAGGCAGGGCCCGGACTCGGGCACCGGCGCCGTCGCGAGATCCATGTCAATGTAGTTCGCGACAAAAAGATCGAGACGTCCGTCGTGATCGTAATCGACAAACGCGCAGCCTGTATTCCACCTCGTTCCTTTGCCGGCCACTCCTGCCTTCTGGCTTACGTCGGTGAAGGTCCCATCGCCGTTATTGTGGTAGAGCACGTTCTTGCCGTAGTACGTAACGAAAAGATCTTCCCAGCCGTCGTTGTCGTAGTCGCCAATGCAAACTCCTTGCCCCCAACCAGAGTGCGCAACTCCAGCTTTTGCGGTCACATCGGTGAACGTGCCATCCCGATTGTTGCGGAATAGATGCGACGTCGGCTCGCTGCCCGCGGGGAAGCCCTCCAGCCGCGAGCCGTTCACCAGAAAAATATCGAGCCACCCATCGTTGTCGTAATCGTAGAAGGCAACGCCACAACCAGTCGTTTCAAGCAGGTACTTGTTTTTGTGCTCTCCTCCGAAAATAGTCTTCGCATTCAATCCAGATTCACGGGCCACATTAATGAAACTCACACTGAGATCGCTGGCCATCGTTTTCTGTTGTGGTTTATTTTTATCCGTATCCGTGCCGGTCGCCGCGCGCAACCAACGCGGTCTCGCCATTGCAAGCACATTTTCCAGGGACAATATGAGTGCCGAACGGCTGAGAGACTTCAGAAATACGCGGCGTGAAGGGAACAAGAGGTGCACCCGGCCCACTCGGCTCGTGCTAGAATTCGCCTGCTCTTATATATCCGGTAAGTCTTATACTTTGCAAGCTTCGGCCGGGAGTTGCTGATCACCTCCGGCAATCGTCGGTATGCCGAATCGCTCGTCTGATCGTCGCGTTGCTTATTTTCTGAGCTCCGCTGTTCTTGAGCTGATCTCTCTAGTCCCGTTTTCAACGGCCCAGCAGTCACCAAAGCACCTCGAGTTGACACGCACTGTGCGCACCTGGGAGTTCCTTCCCGTCGTCGGCCAGCGGGCTGGGTTATTCGGCAACGAGACCGGACGCATCGAGGCCTGGGTTTACCCCCTAAAAATCTTCCGCGACTTCCACTTAACTTTTCACATTGGCGGCCGAGCGCTTCCGGCGGAAAGTCTCGCGCGCACGCTGACGGTCCGGCCTGAATCCGCTAGCATTCTGTACGCCGGAGATTCGTTTCGCATTACCGAGACTCTGTTTGTTCCCGTGAGGGAGCCGGGAGCTGTAATCCTGTTTGACATCGAGAGCGCACAGCCTCTAGATGTGGAAGCCACCTTCACCGGTGATTTCGCCCTCGAGTGGCCCGCAGGACTCGGTGGCACGTATACCGATTGGGATGCCGCGAATCACGCGGTCGCCTTCGGAGAAGAAACGCATAAGTTCTTCGCGCTTGTTGGCTCTCCAACCGGGGAAGATCCGCATCTTGCCTACGAAACAAACTATTCCGCGTCGCAAGAAACCAGCTTTCGTCTGGGAGTCACGCAGAAAGGCCGATCCACCAAACTAATTGTGATCGCCGCCTCCGTCGCGGGCCGCGACGAGGCACAGAAAACTTACGATCATCTTGCGTCTTCCTACGCCGAACTATTGCGCGAATCCGCCGAGTACTACAGCAACTACCTCGAACAGACAGTCAACCTCGAACTGCCCGATAATTCTTTGCAGCGAGCGTACGACTGGGCCCGCATCAGCGAAATTCAGGGGCTCGTGACCAATCCATATCTCGGCACCGGTTTGGTCGCCGGATACCGCACCTCGGGAGTGAGTCAGCGTCCTGGATTCGCCTGGTTTTTTGGCCGCGATTCGCTCTGGACTTCATTCGCTCTGAACGCTGCAGGCGACTATGCAACCACGCGCACCGCGCTCGACTTCATCGGCAAGTACCAGCGCGACGACGGCAAGATCCCTCACGAGATCGCGCAAGGCGCGAATTTTGTTTCCTGGTTCAAAGATTTTCCTTATCCCTACGCCTCCGCTGATGCCACTCCGCTCTACATCATCGCGATGAATGACTATGCCGCACAGAGCGGCGACCTCGCCTTCGCGAGCGACAAGTGGCAGAGCGTCTGGAAGGCCTACCAGTTCCTGCGCTCGACATACAACGCCCAGGGCTTCCCGCAGAACGCCGGCGTCGGACACGGCTGGGTTGAGGGCGGTCCGTTGCTTCCCGTCAAGACTGAGTATTACCAGAGCGCGCTCGGCACTGAGGCGTTGCACGCGCTCTCCCACTTGGCAGGACTCGTCGGCAAGGTCGACATAAACAAAGAATTAGTTGCGGAATTCGACCACCGAAAAATTGCGCTCGACCAGGCTTTCTGGTCCCCCGAGAAAAAACTCTACGCCTTCGCGCTTGACCAATCGAACCAGCGCGTGGATGAGCCCAGCGTGCTTTCCGCGGTCCCGATGTGGTTCGGCCTGCCCGACCCGGACCATGCCAACGACATGATCGACCAACTCGCCGACGTCGACCACCAAACGGATTGGGGCATGCGCATCATCTCCTCGCACTCCAAGGTCTACGACGGCTCGGGCTACCACTACGGCGCGGTCTGGCCGTTATTCACGGGGTGGGCTTCCGTCGGCGAATATCGGTATCACCGCGCGCTGCCTGCGTACACCAATTTGCGCAGCAATGCCCTGCTCGCGCTCGACGGCTCGCTCGGCCATTTCACCGAGCTTCTCTCCGGCGATTACTACCAATCATTCGCCACCAGTTCTCCCCACCAGATCTGGTCTGCCGCGATGGTGGTTAGCCCGCTTTTGCGCGGAATGTTCGGATTGCAGACCGACTCCTCGAACCACCAAATCACACTGGCGCCACACGTACCCGCCGATTGGAGATCGTTTGCCATTCGCAATGTCCACTTGGTATCAGCGACCGTGGATTTTCAATATCGAAAAACTTCCGACAGCATCGTGCTTGAAACGAAACGCTCGGGGTCAGGCGATTGCTGGATCGAATTTTCTCCGGCGCTCACCCTGCGAACCGGAGTGATTTCCGTCGAGATGAACGGCCGCCAGCTGCCCTTCAAAATGCAGACGAACGCCGAGGACCAGCACGTATCAATAAGATTCGCCGTCGATGGCGGAACGAACACCGTGGTCATCAAACTGAAAAACGACTTCGGACTGTCGCTAACCAATACTCTTCCGCCGCTCGGCAGCACCAGTATCGGCCTGCGTATTCTCTCCGAACCCTGGAATTCAACCCGTACTCAGTTGACGCTAAAGGTTTCCGGTCTGCCGAATGTACAATACGAAATCGCAACCTCGAATCCCTCACAGATCGCGTCCGTTGAAGGAGGCACCGTCACTCCCGCTGGAATCCGCATCCAATTTCCCAGCGGGCAGGATCAGCAATACGTGCGCGAGGATATAGTCATCCATTTCAGCAAACCGAAATAACGGCGAAACCTTCTGCGGCACCGCCGGAACGACGCGCGATCAGCGGGACATGAGGTATTTGACTTCCTGTTCAATTTCCGAAATCTCGATCGGAGCGAAACCATCCTCAGTCAGTTTCCGATTAAGCTGGGGCAATTTCGTTTGCTTGAATGAAGTCCACGCTGCGATACCGGCTTTGACGCCTTGGCTGGATTCTTTATAAACCTCAATTGCCTGCGAAGGTACGGCACGATCCCCGCTTTCCACGACACGCAATGCTGCAGCCAAATTCGTAAAAGCGACTCGCAAGCCACCTGCCTGCGCTGACGCTTCCTTCTTCTTGAGAATCTCAGAAATCTCTCGCTGGGCATCCGCCAGAATCGACTTCAGAGCCGCATTCTGCTCACCAAGCTTCTGCTTGATGGCCGCCAGTTGTTTCTCGACGGAACCAGCCTCAGCGAGTGCCCGACGCGCTTCCATCGTTTCGGCGAAGATCTGTCGACCAAGTTTCAGTTGCTGCTGCAGTGTCTCGGCAGTCGCCGGCGAACGTGGATCCATAGTGACTTTCAGAGATTGACTCTCCGTCCGTCCATCTACCGTCAGCCGAAGCTGATACATTCCTGGCACAACTTTCGGACCACTCGGACTGCTGTCATCCTCATCCAGGCTGGGCTCTCCCGAACTGCCCCAACTTAAATTCCATAAAAAGCGGTGTGTTCCAGGGGTCGTCGACAGTGCCTCTGGCTTGGGGAACCAGCGCTCGGCAATGGGAAGAGGCGCGTGCTTTTCCGAGTGTCGATCTTCCGAGGACAATCGCTGGACGAGGTTCTGTTGCGCATCGAAAACCTCCAGCTTTACATTGCTCGCTGCAGACTTTAGGAAATAATCAATCACCGCGCCCGCGAGAGGATTCTCCGCGGTCGGTTCCTCCGGCGGAATTGGCGTGCCGGGAAATGAGTCGTTATCAATGCGAACCGCTGTCGCGGGGTGGTAGAGCCAGAACGCGTCCGATTTCTTCGCGTCCAAAGTCTGCCTCAGAGGCGTGATGTTATCGAGAATCCAAAACGAGCGACCATGCGTAGCCACGACGAGATCATCGCCATGAATCGCCAGATCGCGCACCGAGGTGACCGGCAAGTTGAGTTGCAACGATTGCCAGTGGTCGCCATCGTCGAAAGAAACGTAAACTCCGAATTCAGTTCCAGCGAAGAGCAGGCCTTTGCTCTGCGGATCTTCGCGAACCGCCCGCAAGAACGCCGGAGCCGCAATGCCGTCGGTGCTCGATCGCCAGGTGGCCCCATAATCGCGCGTTCGATATAGATAAGGAGTGCGGTCGTCGAGCCGGCTACGATCGACCGCCGCATAGGCAACGGCAGGATCGAAGTGCGAAGCTTCAATCAGCGAAATCTTGCTCCAGGCTGTCAGCCCGTTGGGCGTAACGTCTTTCCAGCTCTTGCCTCCGTCGCGGGTGATGTGAATCAGTCCTGTATCGCTCGCCGCCCAGATCAGGTCACGGTTCACAGGCGATGGCGCTATCGTGAACACAACTCCCAAACCGCGCTCTTTCGCGTTCTCCACCGTCGCCGGCCCTTGCGTTTTACGATCTCCAGTCTGCGGCATTGCTCCCGTCAGGTCTGGGCTGATGGTCTCCCAATGCAAGCCGCCGTCAATCGTTTTCATAACATACTGCGTTCCAAAATAAAGCGTCGTCGGATCGGCGGGAGAAAAAACCAGAGGCGGAGTCCAAGGCGCTCGATACTTGCGTTCGTTTATCTCAGAAAGACCAAACGTCGGCACTGGCCACGGACTTACGTTCTGGCTGAATCCTGTTCGTTTGTTGAACCGGTCAACCGTCCCATAAGCTCCGCTTAAGTAAATAATGTCTGGATTTTTGGGATCGGGCGCCATGTATCCGCTCTCGCTTTCGCCGGATACAAACCAGTCTCGCGGCGTGATCTGGCCATGGTCCGTGCGACTCAGCACCGCGGCGCTACCGCTGTCCTGCTGCGCGCCGTAGACGACGTAGGGAAACTGGTTGTCGGTGATCACGTGATAAAGCTGTGCCGTGGGCTGGTTGTACCAACTGCTCCACGTCTGCCCGCGATCGAGACTGACTGTGGTGCCCTGGTCCGTTCCCAAAACCATACTGGAAGAATTCTTGGGATCGATCCAAAGCTGATGGTAATCGTCGCCGCCCGGCGCGCCCCGGACCACAGAAATTGTCTTTCCTCCATCTTCCGATCGGTAGAGAGCCACATTCGGGATATAGATCACATCGGAGTTTTGCGGATCGATCGTGATCCTGTTGAAATACCATGCCCGGCTGGTGAGCCGCGGGTCCGCATTCTCCAGAGTCCACGTGTCGGCGCCGTCGTCGGAGCGATACAGGCCAGATTTCTTCGCTTGTATTAATGCGTATACGCGTTTGCCGTCCGCTGCCATGTCGACACCAACACGTCCCCAATCACCTTCGGGCAGCCCGTTTCCGCTGAGACGAGACCAAGTCTTGCCGGCATCTCGGGAGCGGTAAAGCCCACCCCCAGGTCCATCGATTGGACCATAGACGCTCCAGGGTGGCCGATGCGTGTGCCATGTGCCGGCGAACAACAGTTGTGAGTTACCGGAGCAAATCGCCAGATCGGAAACGCCAATCTCGGCTCCTTCATCCAGCACTTTGCTCCAATGCGTTCCACCATCCACGGACTTGTACACGCCACGTTGCTCGTTTGGTCCATAAGCATGGCCGAGCGCTCCAACGTAAACGACATTCGCATCCTGCGGATCGACCACGATCCGGCTTATTTGGCGAGTATCCTCCAACCCAACAGGCAGCCATGTCGATCCGCCATCCGTCGACTTATAGACGCCGTCCCCCGAAGATAAATCCGAACGAATGTCGGACTCGCCGGTTCCCACATAGATGGTCCGGGGATCGGAAGGCTCAACGGCAATCGCGCCGACCGACCCGATTCGCTGATTGTCAGAGATTGGTGTCCAGACGGTCCCCGCATCGTTGGTTTTCCAGACGCCACCGTTGACAGCACCAAAGTAAAAAGTCGTGGAGTCACCCGGCACTCCAGAAACCGCAACCACACGACCACCTCGAAACGGCCCGATTAACCGCCACTTAAGCCCATTCGTGAGTTCGGCAGGAATCGACTGTGTGATCGCGGAGTGCGCAACTAATAAAAGAGAGAGAGTAATGACAACGTGACGAAAGCACGACCTGACATTGTCCAAGCGGGGTTCCTCGTGGTAGCCAGTTTACTTGAGGCAGGGACCGTTCTTGAAGTGGCCGATACTGAACCAGGTTCGGGCAGCAGTTTATCTGGCCAAAAACCGCTTCCCCAATTGAAACGGCAGATCGATTGTCTTTAATTAATCAACCCCACAAGTGAAACGGTCGGGCCTCGAACGTCACTATTGATTATCACTTGTCTGCGAGGATTGCTTCGCACCCGCATGTTGCCGGGAAGTGAAGCACCATCGTTTCCGTTTGACGACACCAATCTGCGCAGTTGAGATCGACTGTGAAAGGAAATTTGAGACACATGTCACTCGAAAATGCGACTAGCGCATTAACAGCATGACGCAGTATGGTTCAACAACTCGCTCGTGTCGTCGACCTGTTCAGAAAACGAGACACCTGCTAATTGGGGCTAAGTACACAACAAGAGACTCGCCTGGAACTCCCGTTCCAAGCAACCTTCCTGTTACGCCGGAGAAACTATGCGCACCAGCCCGGGCCCGGTCAAGACCAAGATCCAGTGCGATAGCGAGGATATGTATGTGGATGACGCCTTTAGAACACTAGTGGGTTTGATCGAAAAATCCTCGGCCTCGGCCTCGGCCGACAGCGGTGGGGAAAACGTGCTGGTCGATACAGAAGTAGAAGGTGCCCGTTATCTTCTTGTGCGTATGCCTCAGGTAGAAGGCGTAAGGGTTCAACTGAGTCCCCGCGAACAGGAAATCGTGCGCATGGTCGCGAAAGGACACCCGAACAAAGTGATTGCCGATGTTTTGAATATCAGCGCCTGGACCGTCTGCACCCACATGCGGCGAATCTTTGCAAAACTCGGCGTCGGCTCGCGGGCAGCAATGATCGCGCGGCTCCTCGAACTAGGAATCCTGAACCGGCGATCCCCGACGGAACCGTCGTAAGAGCTTACTTGGACCCACAATCGAAACACTACTTCTAACCCTGGCCGGCGATCTGACGACATTCAACCCGCGCTTCGAGTTGCACTCCGAAGCGTATCCAGCGGTCTTCGTGTAACATCGGCTCCACTTGCGCGCAATAGCCGCGAAATGTTGCCGCCGAGAATTAAAGCCTCGTTTTCTGCAGACAGTCCCAGCAGACGAATTTTTGCGATCTCGACTCCGGGATGAAGCCACGGCCCATCGGAGCCGAAAAGAAGCTTGCGTGGCCCAGCGCGTTTGACCGCCTCGACAATGTAGTCGAACTGGCGCACGGCCGACGTGTCGGCGAAAACGTTCGGGTAACGAGCCAACTGGTAAGCGACTTGCTGATGCGCACGGAAATCGTCGGTGTTGCTGCCTAAGTGCGCAATGATGAAATTGACGTCGGGGTATTGTGGCGCGATCATGTCGACAATCTCGGCGCGGCTGGTGACATCGACCAGCAGTGGAACCCGAAAAGTTCTGGCGGCCTGGCAAACCTCGCGAGTGGGCATAGCCTCATGACCGTGTATCTTGATTCCGCGAAAAGACCATTTCCTCACGGCGTCGCCCACGATCTGCAGAATGCGTCCCGCATCTCGAGTGCAGTGAACGAATGCAAATCCGATCAAGCGCCCAGGATGGCGGGCTACAATGCGCGCGAGTTGAGCGTTCGCCACGGCATAGTCACTGTGAAACGGAGCCATCACGATGGTCCGGTCGATTCTGGCCGCGTGCGCACGGCGAAGATAGGATTTCAGAGGAGCATGAGTATTCCACGGAGAAGTCATCTTGTCGCCGAGGCCGGCATGACAATGGCAATCGATGATCATGTGTGCCGATCATGCACTCTGGCCCGGAAGGGACGTGCTGTATCGGGAGCGTGAGAAATCGTCATACCGCTTCCAGTCAGGGGAAGGTTCAGCCGGCGTTCAATGGGGATTAACAGCGCGCGGTCCTTCATCGTGGAACCCAGCTTCAAGCGCGAGCGCGGAACGCCCAACACGGCAACATGCATTCCCGGTTTTACCTGAGGCGATGCGAGGGGGAGAGAGCTTTCGAAATCGAAGACCGTAATTAAATCAGGAAATGAGGCTAGACTCTTCCGCTCTTTTCTTAGGACGAGATACTCGTTGCAGACTCCAACAGCACACTCACCGCCATGCCGGTCCTGCAATCGGATATGTCCCACAGTAAAGCCATGCGACTCCGTCAGAGAAACAGAGTTGACGCGTCCGGCGAATAGAATCCGGCCTCCCATGAAACCAACAAGTTGTTGGAGCAGGCGGTCTAGTCCATGTTTGATTTCGCGCAACACGATCGCACCCACTAGCGCCGCGTATTTTAGCCCACCAATCGCAGCATGGTTTCTTACGTAAGAAGCAGGAAGAAGATTGCGTACCACGGCGAGTGGAATGCCGGAACTAGCCGCGGTGCCGCGAATCATTTTGCCGGCCTTGGCCGCCGAAGCTCGAAGGCTGAGATGCACATAATTCGAACCGCCCGCGTTCCCGCCGACGGCGACCACTCCGGCAATGTGCGAGGGGTTGCGGTGGAGTCCGAGCGACCCCATTACGCCCAACGGATGAGCGCGGCCATTGCACGGCGCGTCAACGATGGGAATTCCGGCAATTGCTGATTCGCGCCAACCGTAAGTCACAGTCTGCGGCCCGACCTCACTGGCAATGACGGCGCCGATATGCTTCTTCTCCAACTTCGCGAGTCGACGTAGCGCCAATCCGTGTTGCGGACGAGGCTGAACGCCGGACGTGCCGCCCATACTTCCGACAATCGACAAAGTGGCGATTAACGTTGTCGGAGCGAGTTCATCGATCCCCACCAGTCGAGGCGAACCTAACGCAAGCCCTTCCCTGCCCGCTGCCATGCCAGCCTCAATCGAGCCGCCACCCCCCGCCCCCAAAACGGCGCCGCCATAAACCAGTTCCCGCAGACGCCGTTCATCGAGGAGTTCCATCGTGAGTCCATGCCCGGACCATTACCACTCGAACTCCGCCTCCATTTCGCGTGCCGGCATACGGGCCGGGGCGCGTTTGGGAACACAGATCCCCGGCGGCTTGCCGTTCTTCGAGTGCGCTGGAGTCGGCTGGCTCTGCTCCCATGGCAACACCCGAGCCGTTGCAGGACGCCCCGCCAGGTTCATGGCTTGCGCGCTGGTCAACCACTCTTCCGATTGCTCTGCGATCTCCAGCAGCAGAGTCTCAAACTCGGCGCGCGTAGTTTGCAGGATGTGCGGTTGCGACAGCCACCGCAACACTTCGCGCCCGGTAACGCCCATGCGCTGCCGAGGCGAAGTGACGAGCCGCTCGTTGTAATAGCGGATCAAAACTTCTTCCACTACGTCCCACGCATTGTCGGCGCCGAACAAGCGCTTTACGTCGGCCGAATCAAGAATCTTGAAAGCTTCTTCCAGAAGCTGCATAACTTCTACACGCAACACGTTGACATGGCCGAACGACAGCCACTTGAGATTGTTGCGCAAATCGAGGCCAGCCCGGCGCACAATCGCGATGGAGCCGAAGCTCGGATCGTAGGCGCGTTCGCGAATTACATCGGAGATGCGCTTGTCACGCCAGAACAAAGTGACCTGGTGGATGAAGTGCGCGAACAGTTTGTGGAAATCGGTGTTGGCCCGCGAGCCAGATGGAACCGAAGCGCCGCCGTAGTTGAACAAACGTTTGTAGGCGGCCATGCGATCGCGATCGGTATAGCGCAGCACTTCGCGGCGATCGAACTGGTACAAGGCAAAAGCTCCGGCGCCGCCGGAAAGGCGCACCGTGCCGGCCTTGAACAGCTCCTGCAATTTTTGCACGACGCGGAAAACTCCGATTTTCTCGTGCTGCCACAGGTAATACATATCGCCGACGGCCACGATGCGTTCGGAGGTGATCGTTTCGTCGTAAGCTTCGACGCCCTGTGGAATCCGGGTAACGCCAAAATCTTTCGCGGCATCGGGGCCCACGCCAGCCAGCGCTGCCAGACCTTTATCCGGTGGTGGCGGAACGTTGCTGTCCGCAGTCTCGGCGCTGGCCAGCAGGTCGTCAATCTGCTTGGTAATAGCGTCGGCGAGTTGTGGATTGCTGATAAGGTCCGCCGAAAGCCGGCCCGCCACTTGTTCCCGCAATGCACCTATGCGGTCAAGTAGGCTTTGATAATCTTTTTCCGTCGCCATCGATGCCCCTCCTGATGATATTCACGCCGCCACAGCTCTCAAAAAGTGGAGAGCCTCACTTGATGTTCTGGGCCAGCTGCACAAGCTCGTTTAGATCGTCGGCGAGTTGAGCCAGCGCTTGCTGTACACGCCCAGTGTGAAAGCCGGCTGGCAAGCCGAGGTTGGCGGCATTTGGATCCAGACATCCGTTTGCCATTGCGTAGAGCTGCTGTGCCACCGGGAGGAAGGTAAATCGCACCGCATAGATACCTCCGTCCTGAATCAGCGGGGGAGCCTCATCCGCTACGAAACCCTGAACCCACTTGGCGAAGTCTTCGAAGAACAACACCACAGGATTGCCATTGGCGTCATTGCCAAAGTTGACCTGGAGCGTTTGTCTCTCCGAGGGGCCGATGTATACCGAGTCCATGGTGAAGCGGACTTCATCTACATCTTCCGACACGACCGACAATTGCCGTGACAGCAGGACCAACTGCGTGCCAAAGAATGGAGTCAATGTGTTGAGCCCGAAGAACGGAAGATTGTTAATCCAGCTGAGAGCCAATGACGTAATGTAGTCGGAAAGAACTCTGAAATTGGTAGTATTCTCTTCGTCTCCGACACTGTTGATGAACGGATTGGATATTGCCCCAGGATAGCGGAGCGTGTAAATGCCGTACAACTGCCGTAACTGCCCCAGACTTCCATTGATCTGGTCAGAATCGGTTTGCATCGCGGCTGCAGGCAAAGGGAAGGCTTGTCCGAGTAAGAGCGAGAAATAGGTGTTGACCCTCGGCACTCTGGGGCCACCCAGGAACCCGAACTCATCGACCAACTGGGTCAACTGAGTGGTTACGACGTCGCGATAGGCAGTTACATCTTCAGGGTCAGCTATGGGATCCAGCGCGTAGAGTCCATTGAGCAAGGGCAACGACTGATCAAGAGCTTCTTTAGCGCGGGTGTAAATGCTGGCCTGCGCGCCTGTGATGCCGCCCGAGAGATCCGTCTGTACGGCGTAGCTGCGCGGCACCCAGGTTGACTGAACATGGCCCTCTACCTCGGTCAGCGTAAAAGATTGAGTCAGAGCACCAACAAACGCTGCCGGGGCGTCATTGTTCAACTTCCATCCCAGGACGGCGCTGATGGCTTGTGTGGCCACTTGTCCGATAGACCCGCCACCGCCAGACATGCCCGAGGAGCCGCGAGGTGTGCCTAACGACGGCTGCGAGTAACTAACGTCCTCCGTAAGGATGGGAAAGGTGGGGGCATTGAATGCCCCCGCGACCGCGCCGGCGGCATTATTGATCGCACCAACGACGCTGTTGTTTCCCGGTCCGGAGATGGCTCCGGTCACCGCTGTGGCGGCGGCGCCTACCGCAGACCCGACCTGGTTAATCGGCCCAGTGGGGTTCAAGGATTCCATCATCTGATTGAACAGCAAGCCCACTGCTTCCGGCTCACCCTCGCTGACCACACCATCATAAGGAGCAGACTGGTATCCAGCCTCATCCGTCACAGTGAGGGTGAAGGTGCTGCCGCGCGTTGGCTTTGGTGACGGCAGATTTGTGATGATGGTCGAGGGGATGGAGGGATAGAAAGTGATACTTGCGCCTGGGCTCGAGAGGTCCTGAGGATTTGCTGCTCCAGCCAGCGAAAGGCTGAAGCTCCCGATGGGAGCGCCCGAGGACTTGAAATCTGGCGCCGGAACGCCCGAGTACGTCACCACCACGAATTTCCGCGTAACAATGCAATTGGCGATAGTCCAAGCCATGGGTAATCTCCTCTCAAGCTGACGCACTCGACTCTTTGAAGCATTATGCAAACCAAGCGATCGGATTTTCGCCGCACGCGCAAGCGATACTCCGAGGCGCGCTCCCTTTCAGGTCACGCCCTGTCTTTCGAATCCGCGCAAATCGACCGGGTCGGAGACAATCTGTTGGCCGATGTTATTGGCCTGCACGGATACATTGGTCGTGCCTACGTGCTCCGCAATCTCCTGCCAACAGGCAGCGAGTGCTTTGGTGACGGAATCGATCGGCAGGCGGCATTGCTCCAACCCGTGCTTCACACTGCCCGCCCACGAAGCCCACTCGCGCCCGCGGCTTTGGCTCACGCTGGCCAGATCGCGCAACTTTTCATACGAGATTAACTCTTCCGAAAATCGCTGCGCAGCCGAATGAAAACGATTCTGGCACGTGGTCAGAGCGCGGCGAGCGCGGTCGAGATCCAACGGAACTCCAACCGCTTTCTGCGCCGCGTGGGCGCTGCTCAGGCATTCGTCGAGCAATCCCATTGCGTCTACAATGCTGTCTTCTAACTGATCCACCAACGCCGCTTCTCCCTTCAGCGGCTTGTCCTCGGCCACGGTCAAGCGAAGCGCGAGTAGATTATCCTGTAGCTTCTTGAGCTGGCTGTGCAGTTCGCGAAATGTCGCTTCCAACGCCACGGTCTTATCTCCTGACCAACTCGTTGTAGAAATGTTTGGTAATGACGCCGGGACGAGCCAGGCGCCGGTTGAGCGCAACCCGCGCCGCGCCGATCAGGTATCGTTCCGGAATAATGCCGGGATCGACGCCGGCCGCCATGCGCCGCGACGCTTCTTCGATCATCTGCTGATCTTTTTTCTCGAAGCGGATCACTTGCGCCAAACTCTTGTTGCCTAACGACGGATACGGACGATAGCACATCGTATCCACAGCCAGCGCACAGGCTTCTGGAAAAGTGTCCAATATCCCGGCAGGGATGCTCCCATTGCGCGGGTTGGGATACATCCGCTTCCACACTCGCGCATAGCGTCCAGCCTCCTCGGTGAATCCCATCCGCCGCAGCAGTTCGGCGCTGATCAGCAACCGCAAATACGGCGTCGGGTGCGGACCGCGCGGATTGAAAGCAACCACGGCGGCCGGCGCGCGCCCAATCACGTCCATGAGTGAACCGACGACTTCGGGCCCCCCGAGAAATAGCGCGCTCATGTCGGCGAACATCTCGCGATTCCACCGCGTCCATATCGAGGCGACCTTCTTCCCAAGATTGGCTTGCAAGAGCCGATGCGCAATACTGCGCGGCACATCCTTACTCAGTCCGAGGTCGCTCTGCAAATTGTGACTGACCTCGTGCATCACCGCACCCAGCGTCCAGGGATTGATCATGCGGTGATACGGCAACTGCACCAGGGGAAACGGATTCAGTTGTTTGCCCAATTTCGTCATCGGGATGCCCCGTCGAATGGTCGCGGGAGCAAAGCCCGTCCTCATATAACAAAAAGGCGGGGGAGCCGGGATGGAACGAGCCGTCCCAATACCCGTGTAAGCAACTTGATAACAATCCATCGCGATGCGGTCGCAACCCAGCAGCCAGTTGCCGTACTTCGATTGCCGCTGGCCAAACAGCTCGAGGTAAAAATCCCATATCTTTTCGATTCCCTGCACCCACTTGTGTGCTTTATCTTTCCCAATGACCACGCGCTGCAAGTTCGCCGAGCTTGGCTCCTCGCTGGCTTGGTCGATCGAAGTGGTCACCTTTTCCGACATCTTCAGAAGTCCCCGCCGCAACGTTGAAATCAACTGGTTCACGACCTGAATGTGACCTTCTGATGGAGCGGCAGCATCGGTGCCGAATTCCTCGCGCCGAAACGGCCGGAGTGCGGCGGCGTGCCGCGTTACGTTGATGGATTGAGCGCGCAGCCAAGGCAACAGTACGGCGGACTTTGTTTCGCCCGGCCTGTTTTTGCCGGACCTCATCTTTCCGGATCTGATCCCGCCTTCACCGCGCTGGCGGCGGGAAGCCGACTCCGGCCGTACTGTTGTCTCGGACAGCGTCTCTGCAAGGCTTGCCATGGTCCTTACCTCAGCACCTGGCCGCAGCAGCGGCAGTAGGCTGGAGTTGCACAAGTGCATCGGCCACCGGATACTCGCCCGTACCTTACGCCGGGTCCGCCCACCGGGACGGCGCCGGGATGTGGCACACCACGCACACCACCGACCCCAACGTGAGTTGGCCCGCCGTAGGTGGGCCCGCCGTAAGTGGATCCGCCATAGCCTCTGCCCCACCGGTAATGCGGACGCACCATGCCTCTTCCCCAGCGGCCATGGAAGCGCCGCTCGAGCGCGTTGTGCCGGCGCAAGGCGTGAACCCGATGTCTCGGTGTTCCAAGCACGCGCCTCGTCTGGTGCGCCAGGGTTCTTACCGCTGCATGAGGAGTTACGGTACGACCCCGCGCTGCTTGCTTGGCAATGCTGCCGACGGTGCGGCGAGCAACGCTCGGCATGGCCCGCAGCAAGTGCCGTGTCTGCGGAGTGCGATGCAGAGTGCGGGCAATTTTCCCCACGCCCCTGGTTAGGTGTGGAGTGACGCGCGAAACAGTCTTCGCGAGCCGGGGAAGCGCCTTCTTCGCCATGGGAAGCACGGCTTTTGCCACCACCGGAAGCAATTTGCTGGCAGCCATTCCGATGAGAGGGAGGAAATGTTCCGCAGCTTCCTGTTCCGTTTCCGATTCTGCGGCCAATTCTCCGAGGTGCTCCATCATCGCGTCGGGATAGATTTTGCGAATTGGGTTTTCGAACTCAGTTTCGACCCCCCCTTCGAATTCTCCCTCGCCTTCAAACTCGCCCTCACCCTCGCCGAGAAGGCTGCCTACTGCGTTGCCGATGGCGCCCAGCCAGCCTTCGCCTTCCACTTCCCCTTCGAACTCTCCCTCGAATTCTCCCTCACCTTCGAATTCGCCTTCGAGTTCGGTTTCGAATTCATACTCGGACTCGTATGCCATGATCCTTCCTCCTTAAGTATTGTGGCGGCCTGTGAGTGAACGCGGTTAGCGCACAGCGCGACGGCGTCGGCTGGTTTGCGGACGTTTATAAGCGCGGCTGACCTTGACGTTGCGTGCCAGCGCCGCGCGGCACGCCTTGTGGCTGCCGAGCACTTTACGAACCTGTTTCGCCGCCTCGCGGCCGGCGCTCTTCCGCGTGATGGGCATTCCCTTTGCGGCTTTTTGCTTCAAAGCCTTCACGGTGCGCCGCATGACGGTGGGGACGACGCGAACCAAAGGCCTGGTGCCGCGCCGGCGACGGAGAATCTTGGCGAGGACCGCGCCGCCGCGCACCAGATGCTTCATGATGCGGCGAAGAGCGCGTCGATCGGACGGCGAGAGCACGGTAATCACCGCCGCTCCGGCCATAGCTTCTGCTTCCCCTTCGTGCTGTTCGTGAGAAGCCGCTTCGGCCATCATCTCGGCCATTGCTTCGTTGTGGGTGAGTTCATGAGAAGCGATCTCGTGCGCCATTTCCTGTTCTCCCTCGAACTCACCTTCACCTTCAAACTCGCCTTCGAATTCGCCCTCACCAAGGGCAGAACTCGCGGCCTGGCCGAGGATGGTCCCGAATGGGCCACCAATCGCCGTGCCCACGATGGGCGCCGCGACCTTCGCAATCTTTTTTAGAAAGGGCGCGGCACGCTTCAGAAACTTGCCAATGCCGCCAAAGAACTGCTCAGTTTCGAATTCACCTTCGAACTCGCCTTCGAATTCGAATTCGCCTTCCCCCTCAAATTCGCCTTCGCCTTCGAACTCTCCTTCGAATTCACCTTGGCCTTCGAACTCGAATTCACCTTCCCCCTCGAATTCGCCTTCGCCTTCGCCAAGAAGGCTGCCGACGACATTGCCGATGGCGCCGAGCCAACCCTCGCCTTCTACTTCGCCTTCAAACTCGCCTTCGTGGAATTCCTGCTCGAGTTCCTGCTCCAGTTCGCTCTCCTGCATGTCCGCCATGTTCAGCCTCCTTGTAAATAATGACGACGCTCGTGAACTTAGCCCGCAACCAAGAATTCGTCTAGTCACATCTTGTGGGGAACTCGGTTTAGGGTCACTCGAATGGGCGACACGGAGGGACTGGAAACAAAAGATTCGGAAAGGCGAGAGACCTTCTTCGGCGGTCCCGCGGAGGATCGTCCCGACACCGCAAACTGATTTAATGTATTGATTTTTTGCTCGAAGACCTTTGGGCGGGAATTTGCTTACGGCGTTTCCTCTTCCACTTCGAGCGCATCCACGCTTGCGTAGTTAACGTCAGGGACGAAAGAGACGATTAATTTTCCTTGAGCATTCGGCCGAAGGCCATGATAAGTCTTGACCAACGCACGTCCAGCCCCTACCGCTCCCACAATATCCAGATTGCGAGTCAGTGCGATGCCATTGCAAGAGATATCGAAGACGCGGCTGCCGATTCCACCCCTCTTCGAGCCATCCACTCCCCAGTATTTTTCAGAAAAATATAGAGTCAGTCTGTAAATCCCCTTATCGACGGGAAGGGCGTAGTCGAAGTTTCCGTACCTTTCACCGGCATATAGGCCGGGATCCGAAGTACCGCCGATCGAAACCTTATCGGACGCAAGCTGGCCGCTGCTGTAGTAGGTATCGGGCATCCACAGATTGCCTGCCGCATCGGCGAAAAAACTGTTCTGGGCCACCATGCGAATCGGGCGCAACCGGTGCGGCAGTCCGGGTATAATTTCAATCGCGTTGATGATCGGCAAGCCCAGCGAACCCGCAAAGTCGAGGTGAAGATAGCCGTCCTTGTTGGGAGATATATCGCGAAATACACGAACGTCGGCAGTATTCGCTCCCGCATCCGAAACAATATCGAATTGCTTCAAGAGCGGGCTTCCATTGAGTTGAATGTCGAATACGCGGCTGTTCTCCCCGCCGCCGAGCGAACTGGCAGGACTATAAGTAGTCTCAGCGAAATGAAGGCGCAGTTCATACGTGCCTTGAGCGAGAGGTATCTTGTACGAGAAGACTCCCGTTCTGCCAGTTAGATACAACTCCGGGTTTCGGGTTCGTGCGATATGCTGGTTGGGAAGTTCTGTGAGAGCGCCACCGGCGAAATATCGATCCCCTGTCCATACATTTCCTTCCTCATCCTTGAAGATGGGACGCGAATATCCGCATCGAATGCGAATCTCCGGCCCCGTGGCTATCGCAGAGATAGGAGATGTCGGCGTATGAGTAGCATCATTGGCGCTCGCATGACCGTGGTGCTTGATCCACCACAACGTAGAAGAGCCAGCTACGATGGTTAAAATCGCGACAATGACTAGAAATCCCCGTAGGCCCAACAGGCGCTTGCGTGCCTGGCTCGGTGGGACCGCTTCCAGATGGACGCGATCTCTTCGATCGCCGTTTTCTCTTTCCCGAGTCCAAGATCGAGCCGGAATTCGATCAACAAACTCAGGACGATAATGCCCAGTGGCCACCACAATCTCTATGGGTTGATCCGCACCTTCGCCCTCATAGAATTCTCGCAACTTCTTCCGCAGCCGAAAAAACTCCACCCGGACAATCGAGTCTGTAGCCTGGTCGAAGGATTGAGACCGGCCAAAGACGTCCGTCGCAATGGAATATTCCTTGATGGCGTCGCTGTCGCCATCAAAATGTTTTTCGCAAATGTATTTAAGCAGGTTGGCTAAACGCGGCTTGTTTTCGAAGTCGGCAGAAGTCAATACCGCATATAAGGCTGCGCGCTCCTTGGCCCTGCGGCCCGGATCGACATGGTCCGGACGAGGAATCGTTCCCCGAGTCGTCATCCGCAAAAATCTCCGCTGCTTGCTGTCGACGATTCAGTTTCGCCCGAGTCGTCGATTGAGTGCGCTTTCAAATCCGGGCTTCTTGGCCCGCAGCACACCTCCTCGAAATATATACCGCTCATAACACCCGATGTAACGTCAGCATTTAACCGTTACGAAAACCGGAAGGTAACTCAGGCTAACGTTTCGCCGGTATCCCCCGTCGCCTACATTTTGTAAATTCGCGAGACACGCCTGATAGAAGCACCTGCGCGTTCCACAACCGTCCTGGCGTTCGCGGTCAAGTTCAAAACGCAGCAAAACAAACCAACTGAAGGAATAAGGGACCACAAATGAAACCAAGAGCAGACGTGAACTTCTCCACCATCTTGGCCGCCTTGTGCTTATTCATGGCGCCGTTGATCCTGACGTTAACCCCACGGCCTGCTTTGGCGCAGGTCGTCGTGGCTATCAACTCCGCCGGGCCGGCTGTCAGCAACTCGGGCGGCGGCGACGCAAGCTATGTTGCCGATGAGGACTTCTCGGGCGGCACCGCGTCCAGCTTTACCGCGGCGGTGAACACCTCCAATGTGACCAACCCAGCGCCCCAGGCCGTCTATCTGACGCAGCGGTACGGAAATTTCACCTACACGATTCCGGGGTTGACGGCTGGCGCGAGCTATACGGTTCGCCTGCACTTTGCCGAGGGCTACTGGGACGCGGCCGGCAAGCGCGTCTTCGACGTCAGCATCAACGGCACGCAGGTGCTAACCAACTTCGACATCTTCGCCACGGCGGGCGGCGAGAACATAGCCGTTATCGAGCAGTTCACAGCGACCGCCAACAGCTCGGGCCAGATCGTGATTGTCTTCACCACGGTCACCGACAACGCGGCGGTCAACGGAATCGAGATCGAGGGATCTACTTCCAGCGGCTGCGGCACGGATGTGCTGGACATCAACTCCTCCGGCCCGGCGGTCTCTGGAACAGCCTGGGTAGCGGACGAAGACTTCTCGGGTGGAACCACTTCCAGCTTTACCGCGACGGTGAGCACCACGGGGGTGACCTGTCCGGCGCCGGCTGCTGTCTATCTGACGCAGCGCTACGGAAACTTCACTTACACAATTCCCGGGCTCACGCCTGGCGCAAACTACGAGGTTCGCCTGCACTTTTCCGAGGGCTACTGGACCGCGGCCGGCAAGCGCGTCTTCGACGTCAGCATCAACGGCACGCAAGTGCTGACCAACTTCGATATCTTTGCCACCGCAGGCGGCGAGAACAAGGCTGTGGTCGAGCAGTTTGAGGAATCAGCCAATACCTCTGGCCAGATCGTGATTGTCTTCACCACGGTCACCGACAACGCGGCGGTCAACGGAATCCAAATTCAGACTGCTGCCCCTTGCACCACCGCTCCTTCGGCTCCAACCGGCCTGACAGCTACGGCGACGTCGTCCAGCTCCATCGCCTTGAGTTGGACGGCAGTAACTCCTCCGCCCAACTGCGCCATCAGTTCCTACAGCGTCTACACCAGCGCGGGCACGCTGGTCGCCAGCGGAGTGACGGGCACAACCTACACAGTGACCGGACTTTCGCCGTCGACCACTTACACCTACTACGTGAAAGCAGTCGACTCTGACGGCACATCGCCGGCGTCGGCTACGGCCAGCGCAACCACGCCAGCGGGCGGTGGCGGGACCGGCAATTGCTCAGGCGTCTCCAACATCACGGTCGCAGGAATCACCTACACTCCGCAATGGTGCCAAGAGTTTAACGGTGCCGTAGGTTCTCCCGACACCACGGTGTGGAACTTCGATCTTGGCAACAACGGCGGCTGGGGTAATGGGGAAGCCGAAGTCTACTGCGGGCCTCCGGGATATTCGGGCAATCCGTCCGGGTGTCCCACAACATTCAGCACAGCCACCAGCAACGCCTACATCGACGGCAACGGACATCTCGTGGTCCAGCCCTTGGAAGTCGGCGGAACGTGGTATTCCGCTCGTATGCAGACAGAAGGAAAACAAAACTTCACCTACGGTATTTTCGAGGCCAGCCTCCAGCTTCCCAATACCACCAACCAAGGCCTATGGCCCGCATTCTGGACTCTGGGCAGCGACATCACAACCGTTCCATGGCCCGGCTGCGGCGAAGCCGACATCATGGAGAACTGGTCGCCGCAGGTGGATGGCGGAGCAGGTACGACTGGGAACAATTCCACCATCCATACGGCTAAAACCGGAGGGTCCGGCATCGGAGCGCGTTATACCTTCCCCGCTGGCCAAGCCACCAACACGGCCTTCCACACCTACGGGATCATCTGGACGCAGAACGAGATGCAGTTCTTCGTGGACAACGCATCCGCACCGTTCTTCACGGCTACGCCCAGCATCCTTCCTTCGGGAGATACCTGGCCCTTCAACCAGAGTATCTTCACCATCTTGAATATCGCCGTCGGTGGCACGCTCGGCGGATCGATCAGCGGCCTGTCGAACCCCGCCGGGGTCATGATGGTGGATTACATTCGCTGGTACGTGCCGAATTAAAGGCGTGTTCCACCGCTGTCCTGCACTCGCGATCAAGTTAGGCTGCAACTCCTGCCGGCTTGGTCGCGAGTCTTTTTCGCACGCTCAGGGAATGCGCTTCGAAGGAAAAATTCACTGGTGAATCGTGGAATGATTCGAGTGGTGTCCTAGAAAAAATCCCGCAAAAATACCCCGTACACGGCAAGCAGAATGGAAACAGTTTTCCAGGTCGCGTTCCGATTCACACTGAAAAGACTGGAGGTGACGGAATCGGTGAACGCTATACCTTCCCCAGCGGAGAATCTGCGGACACTGCCTTCCATACCTACGGAGTGGTCTGGACGCAGAACGAGATGCAGTTCTTTGTGGACTACGCATCGTCGCCGTTCTTCACCGTTACACCCAGCAGCCTACCCTCGGGAGACACTTGGCCATTCAACCAAAGTATTTTCACAATCTTGAATGTAGCCATCGGTGGCACCCTGGGCGGATCAACCAGCGGCCTGTCCAATCCGCAGCCCATGCAGGTGGACTATGTTCGTTGGTATACGCCGCAATAGAAACGCCCTCGCGGTCATTTTGCGAAGGCAAACGTCAGCTGTCACCACTAACGGACATGAGACAAAGGCATTCGTCGAACAACTACGACGAATGCCTTTATCTTTACCTGGGTTGTTATTCCTGTTCCGCAGGCAATGTCGTAATACTACCGCTGTCCGGGGATGCGGCTTGACAGCCTTCAACGACGGGAATATATGTATCCATCACACGACAGGGGCTGCCTGCCTCCACTCAAGCGATAGGGCTATTCGTAAGCACGCATCTTTTCCACTTTTCTGGCCGAGGAGGCCCGCGATGGCGGCAGTTCCAGTCTCGACGTCAGAGGTGAAGCTCGAAATTGTCAAAGCGCCGGAAGGGATTCGCGTCCGCTGCTCCGGCAAAATCACATCCGCCAGTTCCGGCACGCTCCGTGCTGAAGTTCGGAGCGTAATTCCACAAGCGAAGCGAATCGTATTGGACCTGGCTGACGTAACCAACATGGATAGTTCCGGTCTCGGTGCGCTCGTCAGTCTTTATGTTTCTGCCAAAGGGCAAAATTGCGAGTTCAAGGTCATTCACCTCAACCAACGATTGCAAGAGTTGTTTCGGCTTACGAAGCTGGCTTCAGTATTCCAAGGACGCGACGATTTACCTTGGGGATGAATAACGATTAGCGCCGCTATGCGATCTCAAAGATTAAAGATAACGACATGGGATGGGCGCAGCCGACCATTTGCATACACTAACGAGAAGCGAGTGGTGTAGAAATGGCTGAGTTTTTCCGCTCGGACGCCAAGCGAATCGCACGTAACTGGCCGGCACTCTCCTTGCTGAGCGCCCGTGTAACCGACTCCCTCTGCGCAACCTGTTCGTAGGGATACCATCCAGTCTGGGTCCATTTCCTCGCGGCCGCAACGTTGCGCGCATACGCTTTATGAAGATCCGCGCCTCCCGCCCAACTCCGCATCAGCAGGTGCGCTCCCTGCAAACCGGGTTTCCGATTGCCACAGAACACGGCGAACTTGGCTAGAGTCCGCAGAGCCCTTCGCGATGAAGACAGTTTTCTATTCGCCCAATGTTGAAGCTCGCGCATATCCTCCGCACTGATATGCGGATGGTTCCACACAAGATTCCTGGCGTTGTACCTGCTTAAATTGGTATCTGAAATCCCGTATTTTGCCTTAATCGATGCACATTGTTCAGTGTTCGGAAACGGAGTCAGCACCTGAACCTGGACGACATCGATATCGAAAGCCGCGAGGCGATCAATGTCATCTCGAACCGATTGGACCGTATCCTGTTCGAAGCCGAGAATATAGAATGCTTGCACAAACATGTGCTCTCGCTTCATCCTCTCCAGGAGCCTGGAGCTGTCGAGTTGATCGATTTTCTTCGTAGCGCCCGACAAAGAGCCCTGGTTGAGGCTCTCAATTCCCAAATGTGCGCCGAACAGCCCGCGCGCTTGCCAATAATCGAAGTTTTTCAAAAGGGTATCCACTCGAGTCAATGCAATCCAGCGCATTTTGTAGTGGTGTAGAAGGTCAACGACCGCCCGCGAGTGGCTGGTAAAAGTGCCGAAATTCTCGTCCAAAATGTTGATGCCCGTTACGCCGCGGCGGTGATAAGTCCAAATTGCCTTCTCGATGGCTTCCAGTGAGATCTTGGCCGCCTTGCCATAAAAATCGGGCGTTTGGCAGAAGCTGCATGTCCAAGGACAGCCTCGGGAAGTAAATAAAAGCCCCGAGAAGAGCATTCTTGGAAAAAGATTTGTACCGATCACGCCATACATTTCTGGATGAATCAGATTGTCCGCTGTGATTGGTGGCAAATTCAAAAGCGATGCCACTTTTCCTTCTCCCCAGCCGTTGATCGTTCGATCAAAAACTCCCTCAAGGGAGGAATAACCGCCGTAGTTTCCGGCCCAGACCTCCTTGACTCCGGCGCGCCGAGCCACATCCACCATCTTCAACACCAACTCCGTCTCGTTGATGTAAAAAGAAAAGCCCACGACGTCGGGGCGCATGCTCAGCGCCGCGCAATATTGCTCAAGGTCCGGATATTCAAGAATTGTGCAAGGCAGGTTTGCCCTTAAGAACGAAAGACCCGGGTGGTTCAAGAATGACATAGCCACGCGCACTCGATGAGGAGACTTGTCCCAGCCATATACATTCGGAGAACAACCGCTTATCGGTTGAACTGGCCGTGAACAAAACTTTCGGATTCACCCCATGCGACATTGTCATTACGCTCAACCTTCCGACTTCGGCAAAGGAGGCTACGAGCGAACCAGTCTTATACCCATCTTCTTAATAGTGTCTGTAGCTCGACGACCGTTACGTGACATGGATAAACCGGCAAAAATCCGCTGAAAAAGCGAGCTAAGAACCTCATAAATGTAGGTGGATCGCTTATCCGCCCGTAGAGCCGAAGGAGACGCCTTCTTTGTTCGCCGACCGCCCTAAACGCCTTAACGCCCGCAGCGACTTTCTTTGTAAGGTTTTGCGCCCACATGAGACTACCTGAATAGAACGGCTAGGAAATCGAATCACAGGTCAGAGCGGGGAATTCGAGGTTCGTGGTGCCCATCCATCGAAAACCACGATAGATAGGGCAGCCTCACCCGTGGCGATGAAAGGTGGGCTAGCCCCCATGTATAGTGCACGAGATTGCACTCCGGCAAGTGTTGAATTTTTCAACAGCGGATTGAATTCTGCGCACTCTCAGCACGCCGGCCTAATACCTGTCCTTTCTACTCATCACGATCTTCAGTTTTAACGTGACTGCAATGGAATCCGCAGTATAATCCCGCCACCAGTAAGGCGCTCGGCGCCGTCATCCTGTTTTATTCACTTGGGGCGAACAAACATGAAAGCACTCTGGGCATGCGCAGTGGTGTTGGCGGCAACAGTCACGCTTTCGGCGACGCAGTATTCCTACAGTAACAGCGGCGGGACTGTAACACAGACCACCACGACCTTGACCATCAGCGGGACCACGCTGGGCAGTCCGGCGGGAACGGTCTCCATGAGTTGTAACCTGGCGGTGGTTTCGGAGACTGGCGACAGCGAGACTTGGTCGTGCACAAGCGGCACTTTCTCGGCGCAATCGAACGACGGCACGGTTAACGTTAGCGGCGGTACCTTCACCTATGGGCTTTTTATAGAGACCATGAGCGAAGTCAACCGGACGTTCTATTACAACTACGCGCTCTACGCGAATTTTTCCGCATCGCAGACGGTTAGCGGGAAGACCGTGGCGGGGGCCGGGGCGGTGATGGAAACCCTAGCAACCCTGACCGCACCGCTGGGGACCGGGTCGATTTCAACCGGACTGATTGACTTGAGCCAGCAGTATGAGCCAGTCTATATCGCCGACACCGGCAACAACCGCATCGTGCAGACGGCCGATATTCTTGGCTCGAACTGGACAAGCTTGGGAAAGCTGGGATCGGGCTCCAAGCAATTCTCCGCGCCGTACGGCGTGGGGCTGGACGCAGCAGGAAAGATCTATGTTTCGGATGGCGGCAACTGCCGCATCGTGCGCATGGATAACATGACTGGATTGAACTGGACCTCCTACGGTACCTGCGGAGCAGGTACGGGGCAGTTCTCCAATCCCGAAGGCATTTGGGTGGATTCAAGCGGGAAGATTTATGTTGCCGATGCAGGCAATAATCGCATTGTGCGGATGGATGACATCACCGGCACGAATTTCACCGCGCTTGGCACGCTAGGGAACGGCACGGGGCAGTTCAGCAGTCCGGCGGCAGTGACAACCGACACATCAGGGAATATCTATGTGGCCGATTACACCAACGCGCGCATCGTGGAATTTTCCGACATGCTGGGAACGAACTGGGCCGTTTGGCAATTTCCGGTGAACTATGAGACTCCGGATGGGGTGTCGGTCGATTCGTCGGGAAGAATCTATATAACGGATTCGCTGCAGAGCCAGGTATTTCGCGCCGACAACATTTCCGGAGCGAACACAGTTTCCCTGAGCGTGAACTTCCTTGGCTATATCAACGGAGTGGAAAAGCCGTCAGGAATTTTCGTAGATGCCAATGGATTGCTTTTCATCGCCGATACTAACAACAACCGCGTCGACCAGCTCTTCGACATGAGCTACGACGACCAGATCGTTCTCGGCACGGTTGGAACGGGAATAGGAAACCTGACCTCCCCGCATGCGGTGATCGCTCAGCAAATCACGAAGAGCGTGGCCGTGTCCGCAATAACACCGCCTAGCTTGGCTTTCCCGACCGAATTGGTGGGTAACGCCAGTCCGACTCAGACAACGTTGCTGAGTAATATTGGTACGGCGTCGATGGGAGTAACCTCGGTCGTTTCGTCGCTAGCAGATTTTCCCATGACCAACAACTGCCCACCAAAACTCCTCGCGGGGCAGAACTGCGTGGCTACAGTGGGCTTCCAGCCGACAACTGGCGGCTTGCGCAAGGGAACTGTGAAGTTCACAGTGAAGGCGGCCTCGAGCCGGTCTACTTCGGTAACCGGCGACGGCGCTCTGGTAACGCTCTCCACCAATTTGCTCATCATGTATGCGTGTGCAGACGGCCAGGTCACGGTGACCAATCCGCTGAACTCGAGCACGTCGATCAAATCCGTGCGGGTGACCAAGCCATTCTCGGAAAGCAACACTTGCAGCACGCTGGCTCCAGGTGCGAGTTGTACCGTAACTGTGCACTGGTGTTCGTCTACGCCGATTACGGGCGTTCTCACCGTGACCGACGTTTCCGGCACGCCGCAGTATGTTTTCCTGACCGGGGAACAATGAGGATGGTTAAGGAACCCTGCACTCTTTGATCAGACGACGAAAGAGTGCGTCTGTGCGGCCGTGAGCCTTACTTTCAACAATGTTTGCTGCAAACAAAACGCCCCAGACCGAAAGGTCATGGGACGTAAGTCGAGCAGCCCTCCCCCGAAGTCTGCTCAAGAAGGAGGATAACTGCTAGGCCTGTGCCCGGTCTAAACTGTCAGGGATGCCCCCGGCCATTCACGGGACCTTAAGCACTAGGGCGAGCAATCCAGGCCGACCACAACAACGACCACAAACTTTATTTTCGGGGGCGAAGATCCACACATCAGATGCACAGAAGAGAGAGCCCTCAATACAGCCCTTTCTCCCCCGGCGGTCGCGTCTTCCATCTGCGGTGCACCCACAACCACTGCTCGGGATACTTCCGCACGTACTCTTCAATGATCGAAGTAAATCTCTGCGTGTTGGTCTTGATGTCGGCTTCCAGATCATCGGTCCGCACCAGCTCCACTGCCGGATCGAAGCGCAGCCGGTATTTCCCCAGATCCGCATCCCAGATGGTGAACGTCGGCACCACCGCTGCATTTGTCTTAAGCGCAATCCGCGCCAACCCACTCGCTGTACAAGCCGGGATGCCGAAAAAATCCACGAAGATACCCTGCGGCGGAGTCATATTCGTATCCATCAATATACCGACCACCTCTCCAGCTCTCATCGCCGCCAGTAATCCGCGCACGAAGTCATCTTTCTCCACAATCTGATTGCCGTGCATCGTCCGGTATTGGCGAATGAGCCGGTCGAGATAGACATTGTCCATCGCGCGCACCACAACGTGCATCCAGTGGCCATGCAGAGAGTGCGTAAACGCGGAGAGTTCCCAGCCTCCGAAGTGCGCGGTGAGGAACAAAACACCTTTGCCGCGCGCGTAAGCGTTCTGGTAGTTTTCGAGCCCATCATAGACCACCACCTGCTCAACGTTCTCCCGCGTATACCTGGGAAATAGGCAGACCTCCGCCAGTTGACGACCGAGCGATGCGAACTCCCCACGCAGAATCCGCGCACGCTCAGCTTCACTCTTTTCCGGAAAAACCATGGTGAGATTACGCATGCCTACCTGCCGCAATCGCACGTGCAGAAGATAAACCACCCAAGCCAGGCCTATGCCCGTGGCGCGGGCCAGCGCCCGTGGCAAAATACCCAGGATTTTGATGAACGGCCAGGCTGCCGCGTACTCAAGTCGCTGGCGCATTAGAGAAGCGTGAAGTTACCATTGCAGAAAATTATTTGCAATCAGCCAAAAGAAGATTGCCATCCTGAAACGAGCGCTCTTGCGAGTGAAAGCCTGCCCTGAGCGAAGCCGAAAGGGGATCCAAGCAAGCCGCGCGATTAGGAGCCTGCCCTGAGAGAGCACAAGCGACCGAACGGCGTGTCTGGCTTGGTCCCTTACTTCGCCGCGTCCTGGGCCCACTTCGCCAGCGATGTCAGGAATGCATTCGCGCCCGCGGGCGGGTCGATCTCGCCTATTAGCGATGTCCGGAACGGCACCATGCGCCCATAAAATTCGCGCGTGCTGTCTTTATCCTGCTTGACCACAGCGCCGTTCAAACTCACTCCGGCAAACAGGCCGCGGGCTCGCGAATAGGTCAGAACCTCCGCCCGCATCTTCCAATCCGTATTTCCCTCCGCGTGACGTCCCACCGGACCTGCGGCCACCGAAGCGTCGGCCCCCAAGGCAAACTCGCTCGACAGCAGATGCTTCATTCCGTCTTTATTCATGATCAGCATCACCAGATCAACCGCCTGACCGCCGATCTGGAAGCCGACGCTGCCGCCGCTCACGACAAAGAATGCCGGCGCGCTCCATCCCTTGGGCGTACGGCAACTGGCCAGCCCTCGACCATACTTGCCGCCAATGATGAAACCGCCTTTCAGCATCGACGGCACCACCGCAACGCACTCCGCTGAACCCAACACTTCCTGCGGAATGCCTTTATCCGGAGCACCTTGAATATCGTCGAGCACGTCGGCTGCGGCCTGCACGCGGTCCGAAGCCTTGGTTTCCCTTGGCTGATCATCCGCTGCAAAGCCGAAAGCACAGAGAGACACAAGCAGGGTCAGCAGCAATAGCTTTTTCATGGTTCCTCATCCATCTTCATGTGGGAGCGATGACTTGGATTGTAAACGATGCGTCCGAAATTTGTGTCGAGACCGCCAGGACCCGATAACAATGGATTGGAGCTAAGCAAGAATCAGCAGGAAAGACCCGGCGGAAGGGATACAACTTCGAAGACAAAAAAATCGGGGTTAAAAGTAGTGACCCTAATCGCTACTCTCAACCCCGTCTCCCAGGTTCTGTGGTAGGTGAGACGAGTATGCCCCGCACCCGCAATCGCTACAAGATCACCAAGGTCAGTGTCCTGAAGTAACGAGCGTCAGGTCTTGGGTCGCAGGTCTCAGGTCTCAGGTCTAAGACCTAGCACCTAAGACCTGAGACCTGCCTTTACTTAGCGGCCACCAGCGAATGCGTAATCGCATGCACCGATAAAGCAATCCGGTTCTGCACGCCGACCTTCCGCATTAATTTCGCTACATGCGCTTTTACCGTGCGCTCTTCGATTCCTAATTGAGATCCAATCTCTTTGTTGGAGCGACCGGCCACCAGCATCTCCAGCACTTCCTTCTCGCGGTCGGTAAAGGTCACGCGTCCCGCGGGGAAGATTCGCCCCGGCGACGACGAGACTCGCTCGATGAACATCGAAAGTACCCTTCGCGGCGCCCACACCGAGCCCTGGCTCACGATGCGGATCGCCTGCGCAAACTCCGCTGGCGAAGCCGCTTCGTCGACATAGCCTTTGGCGCCGGATGCGATCGCTTTAAGAATCGTCTCTTCATCCACGCCGGACCCAGTCACAATGATCCGTAGATCGGGCCGCGTAGCCTTCAGGCTGGCCATCACATCAAACAGGTTTTGGCCGGAGCGGTTTCCCAGAAGGATCAAGTCGACGCCTTGCAGCGTGGAGATCTCGGGCAGGCTGGCGGAAATTAGTTCGAACTCAGGCTCCGTGTCGAACAGGGCGCGAAATCCAACAAATCTTAATGGATCGCTCTCGACAACGGCAATTCGAATGATCGGCTTTCTCGCTACGGCTGCTTTCATAGTTTTCCCTTGTAGGGTTAGTTTCTTACAAAGAGCATAACGGCAATTCACCGCTCTGCAAAGAGAACGTGACCGAAGGGAAATTACGGGAGTAACATGAAAGAATAGCCTGAAACCGTGGCCCGCAGGATCGGTTGCCGGTAACAGCCCTCAGGTTACGCCGGAAATATGGAAGCACTTGTACGCCGAGCCGTGCCGGAGGACGCGGAAGCGATTGCGGCCCTGCACATTCGAAGCTGGCAATTCGCGTATCGCGGACAGCTTCCGGATCAGTACCTTGACCAGCTCGGCGAGCAACGGGGCCAGCGCAGCGAGTTGTGGCGGACCCATATTTCTACCCCGCCCACGAGCAAGAACGAGGTCTGGGTGGTCGGCACCGAGACGCGAGTGGATGCCTTTGCCGCGATTGGCCCGGCGCGAGAGGCCGACCCAAATGTCACCGGTGAACTCTATGCAATTTACGTCGATCCCAATTGCTGGGGTCACGGCCTGGGCCGGACTCTTTTTACCCATGCGACCGGCCGCCTCAGAGCTCTTGAATACGCAACGGCGATTCTCTGGGTGCTTGCGTCAAATATCCGAGCCCGCCGCTTCTATGAAATCGCCGGATGGTCCGTCGACGGGGGAACTAAACTGGAGAACCGACCTGGCTTTGAGCTGCGAGAGGTAAGCTATCGCATATTATTCCGTCGACCAAACGAGGAGTCATGAAAAAACATCCCCTGCAGTTTCTGTTCATCGCCACTTTGGCCGTCTTTACTCTAGCCGTCACGATGCCTGGGCTGGGTCGTCGATCGGTCGACCAACTATGGCTTGCTCAACAAACTTCGACCTATACACCCAAATTTCCCGGCGATCCCGCCCGCTCCGATTCCGAAGCCGCTGCCCTCGCCTACATGCGGGTGGTTCTGCGAGCTCAACACCGTTTTCAAAAACAGTACGGCCATTTCGCTGTCACCCTCGCCGAACTGGTTCACTCCGGCTCCTTCACCAAGCGCATGGTCGACCCCAACCGCGGCGACTACACCGCCGGCTTCAAAGGCAAGAAAGATAGCTTCGTTCTCACCATGACCCCGAAGCAACTCGACGCCCAACACAGGTCCTTCTACGCCGAAGACGACGGCAAGATCCGCGGCGACCAAGAAAAACCCGCCGACGACAAATCTTTAATTTTAAAATGAACGTTCCTAACGCCAGCCGCTAACGTGTCATCCTGAGCAAGGTCGAAGGATACCTTCCACCCATGGCCGCGCATCGCCTCGGGGGGGCATTTCCACAACCATCCGCTCTCTAAGCCGTCATCAGTTTAGAATGTGTGTGGAAATCATCCTAAGGAACTCACGGAGGAACTCATGGCAGCAACCGTCGGCGCTCCCGCGCCCGAATTTACCTTGAAAGATCAAGATCAAAAGGAAGTAAAACTCAGCGACTTCCGCGGCAAGAAGCCCGTGGTTCTCGTCTTCTACCCGCTCGATTGGAGCCCGACCTGCACCAAGGAGCATGCTTGCATGGTCAATGACAAAAAACAGTTCGAAGATCTCAACGCGCAGGTCCTCGGACTTAGCGTCGACAGCACATGGTCGCACAAAGCCTATGCCGACAAGATGGGCATCCACTACCCGTTGCTCGCCGATTTCCACCCGCGCGGCGCCGTCGCCGCCAAGTACGGTGTTTACCTCGAAGACAAAGGCATCACCGGCCGCTCCATCTTCATCATCGACCGCGATGGTAAACTGGCATGGCGCAAGGACTACGACATCCCCGTCGTGCCCGATATCGCTGAAGTCTCGAAAGCGCTTGCTGCAGTGAAGTAAAGAAATTTTCATCCTGCGCGAGGATTGGTTCTTGCGCCCGGCGCAAGAACCAACCGCAGTCGAAGGATCTCTATAATCACAGAAATCACAGACTCCCCATCGTAAGGGCGTCAAGTAGTTCTACGTCCCCGGCTTGATCTCCGCCGCTTTCCCGTCGCGATAATCCACCACCAGCGGTTTCCCTCCGTTCGGATATCGCACCGTCTTCTCCCCCGATGTCGCGCCCGCATCCGGGACGCCCATACCGATCGCAAAATCCGCCTGCAGTTCATCCATCCCCGGCTTCACTTCGTGTTGCGCGATTGCCTGCCAAACGTCCGCCGGCCAGAACTTATACAGATCATGAGGATCTTCCACGTAGAAGATTTCGTCGGAATAAATCTTGTACCGGTCGTCGCTCTCGAATCCGATCGGGACGGCATAGCTGTGTCCATCTTTTTCAAACGTCGCTACGATTTGCTTCCTTCCACCCGGAGCAGCAACCGCGATTACGTCGTTGATATGCAGCCGCTCGATCGGGCCCAGCAATCCCGCATCGTGCGCAAAGTCGACCCTCTTCACAACCGGGACATAGCGATAATAGGTGTACCTGTATCCCTCCTTCACCCAAACCGGCTGCAGGGTCAACTGCTTCGCCGAATTCAAATCGAACGGATGCAACTTCTTCGGCGAAACATAATATTCCGCATTCGAGTAGGCAGCGCTTTTTGCCTGCTGCTGCTTCTGCGCCGCGAGATTGTCCTCGTGCCGCCGGTAAAGAATGTATCCCGCGCGCAATCCGGCCACCACCAGGGCCAGCGCCAACGCCACTTGAATCCTCTGCTTCGCTTCCTCACTCATCATGCGGAAAAAACTCTATCAGATTGCTGCGAGATAGGTAGGATTATTCCCCCCGGCAGCGGCTGCGTTACACTGGAACTAGATAGATATTGGGGTTCGAAACTGGGAGCCGAAACCCGGACACCGCGGAGGAGACCCAAATGCCCACCGTCACCGAAGAAGATGTCCTGAGCGCGCTGAGAAGTTGCTACGACCCGGAAATTCCGGTCAATATCGTTGACCTCGGCCTCATCTATGGGGTAAACTTTGCGCCCGTCCCTGCCGAATCGCCAGAGGAAACCAAGCAGGATGTGACCATTAATATGACCCTCACCTCGCAGGGCTGCCCCGAACACGTCAATATCAGCGCGCAAGTGAAGTCGCGGCTCGAGCAGTTACCTGGCATTCGTAACGCCGCAGTAAACGTTGTTTGGACTCCGCCCTGGACTCCGGAGCGCCTCAGCCCAGACGCCAGAAAACAGCTGGGCATCGAGTAGGGCTTCGGGCGCCGGCTTTCGGGCATCAACCAAACTGCCAGTTAACGATCAGGGAGAGGGTGGCTGACGAAACTTTCCGGGCGACTCAAGCCAAATCAATCCACCGTAAGCGTCAACGAATTATCGAAGCCCGGCGGCTGATGCCCGAAGCCCGCTTCTCACCCACTCACTTCTTCCCACGCATCGATCGCGCTTCGCCCTGCCGCGTCAGAAATGCGCTTGCCAGCGCGCGCCGCCATCTCCATCACTCGCATACTCCGCTCAAAGTAATCTGGCAACGACTGCCGCACTTTCTCAAATTTGTCTGGAAATTCCGAGGCCAGCACCGCCAGCCCCACGCCTGTCGCCAGCACCCCTGCTGGATACTTCTTTTTCAGAAATAAAACCGTCGCCGCCCCAATCGCTCCCGCCACCGCGGCCTTCTTCCAGTTTTCCATGTTCCCCCACGAAAATTCTCTAACTGGGATTGTACATCCAGGGCATTCAATTATTCGCGATTGCTGCTGGACCTTGTCATTCCCTCACCGCAAAAATACGTGCCCCGCATTCTCCACATGAATGCTCGATTTCCGCCGCGCGCTGCTTACAACGTCATAAGCGACCAGTAGGTTTCCTTCGACAACTAGAATTTCTTTGTCGCTGATCCAGCCCACCAGCGTGGCATGCGGCAGGAACGCGATGCGCCGCGGCGAGCCGTCACCGCTCTTGGCTTCGATACTTTTCACCACGACCGCCGGCAGATCGAGCAACGCCTTGCGAATGCGCTGTGACTCTTCCGGGCTCGCCTGTCCATCCTGAGCGAGTTGAATCGGAGCATTTGCTTTAGCGGTGGCAACGATGGTTAGCGCGACAATCGTACGGTCGGGCGAAAGCTTGCCGTTCTGCGTATAAAAACTAACATCGTAATCAGGATTCTTGTACTCACTGCGCTCGTCGAACACAGTTAGGGTTTGGCCGTCGAGGCGCAGCAAAGTCTGGTCGTCACTCTGGTTCGCCCAGCCGCAACATCCTGTGTCTGGAATCGCTTCCAGAATCGCTCCCGTGCTCGCTGCATCCAACACCTGCCGCAGCGGCGGATCGAGTGACCGCGCACTCCATTTGCCCGCGCTCTCCTCATACGCCGAGGAAGCCTTATAGATCGACTGATCCTGCACGGCGACAACCTGATTCAGCAGAAAAAACTTGCCAACTCCATCGTCCGGAACCCACGGTACGCCGTAAGGGCAACTTTCCTCGCAACCCCCCGTGGGGCACGAACAATCGGGCAACGTAACTGAGGCCACATCTTGGCGCGCGCCGCCGGCGAGGTCCGTCTGCCCGATCGACCATGTCGTCTTGGTGGAAAGATCGACGCCGTCGCGTTGCAGCCGTCGCGCTTGGTTTGCCAACCAATACAGATGCTTCCCGTCTTCTGCGAGGACAGGCGCGGGCGCCGACTCTGTGATCGCCAGGTTGGACCCAGTGGTTGCCGTGCTTCGCGTCCCACCGAGCGCAAGCGTGATCGCTGCGTGGCCGTCCCAGAACCAAGCCTTCCCCTCAGCGGCGAGATCCCCTTCCGCGAGCGGCAGCGAGGCCGGTGAGGCGAATAGCATTTGTCCAAGATGATTTACGGAAAACCTCTGCGGCGAAGCAATCGCATCCACCGAGACCTTTACCGGCTGCATCGCAGCAAACGTTGCCGGGTTGTATTCCACCGCCTCGCCCGGCGCGCGCAGAACCCAGAGGCGCTTATGTTCTCCTGAATTCTTATTCTGATTTTGATTCTTACCTTGCTCCTGCGCGGCGAGCGAAGCGGCCAGCAAAAGGAAAACAAGAAATGAACGAGGCATCTTGCTGAACATAGCCATGAATGACGTGCGCCAACCTGATCGCGAGAAATACCACCACGATTGTAAACGCTGAACTCGCCGCTCTCGCGCCGCTTGCGTACAATGGTTGCTGAAACCAGATGAGCACACGTCCCGAGAATCCGATGACTGCAACCACCTCTACTCCCGTCCGGCCGCATTCAGCCTCCGCAGAAATTCCCGAGGTTCCACTCACCACCGAGGGCTACAGCGTTTTACATCAGATGATGCGTTTTCGCCGGACCGCATGGCGAGCGCTGCCTGAAGCGACCAGATCGGCCATCGCTAGGGAAGCCGAGGCGGCCCTCGGTGAAATGGAAGAGAAGCCCGCAGGAGCCGGTCCCGCCGGGCAATCCGCACTCTTTTCTATGATCGGCCACAAGGGCGACCTGATGTTCGTCCACTTCCGCAACTCATTCGCCGATCTCAATCAGGCCGAACTCAGGCTGGCCAATCTGCAATTGAGCGACTATCTCGAACCTACAACGTCGTATCTCTCTATCATCGAACTCGGGCTTTATGACTCGACCCTGAAGATTTACAAAGAGCTGACGGATCAAGGCATCCAGCCGCACTCCGACCAGTGGAAGGCCGAGATCGAATGCAAGCTCAACCGGCATCGCGAAGCGATGCATCCGCGGCTATTTCCAGAGATCCCTCCGAACCGTTACATCTGCTTTTATCCCATGGACCGGAAGCGCGGCGAAGATAAGAACTGGTACACGCTCCCCATCGAAGAGCGCGCGCGACAGATGAATGACCATGGCATGGTAGGCCGCCGTTACGCCGGGGAGGTGAAGCAGATCATCACCGGCTCGATTGGCTTCGACGACTGGGAGTGGGGCGTTGATCTGTTCGCCGACGATCCGCTGGTCTTTAAGAAGCTAATTTACGAAATGCGCTTCGACCACGTTAGCGCCGTCTACGCCTTGTTCGGCCAGTTCTACGTAGGAGTGCGCTGTCCCGCGGCGGCGTTGGGAAAATTGCTGAGTGGGGAATTGCCGAAGTAGCCGACCAGCATTGTCAGAAACTTTTCACCACAGAGACATAGAGTCACAGAGAAAAACAAAATCTAAGAAAATCCCAAGAAGGTTCTCTCTGTGACTCTGTGGTGAACCGACTTCTTAGGAGTTACCCATGTCAACCCTTGGACTCATCGAATACAAAGACGCCAACCCGGAAGTGCGCGCCGTCTACGACGACATCATGGCGACGCGCAAAACCGATTGGATCAATAATTTCTGGAAGGCTATTGCGCGCGATCCTGCAACGCTCAAGCGCACTTGGGAAGATATCAAACAGATCATGGCTCCCGGCGCCCTCGATCCGCTTACCAAAGAAATGATTTATATCGCAGTGAGCGTGACCAATCAGTGCGCTTACTGCATCGCTTCACACACCGTTGGGGCGCAGAAGAAAGGCATGACCGATGCCATGTTCAAGGAACTAATAGCCGTCATCGGCATGGCAAACGAAACCAACAAGATGGTCACGGGATATCAAGTGGAGATCGACGAACAGTTCAAGAGCCGTCGTTAGCGGTTAGTTGTTGGTCGTTGGCTACAAGCGAGGCCGTGCTCGAGGTGAGGATGACGAACATCGACAACCGAGATCCTAACGATCCGGTAGCAGTTTACATCCTCGAAGCCAGCAAGCTTGAGCCTCTGAGTAAAGCAGAAGAGACGCGACTATTTCGAACACTTGGTCATTCGGGCGATTGGGACGAACAAGGGGAGAATGTCGCGAGAAGATTGATCGAGAGTCAGCTGATGTTGGTCGTGAGGATCGCAGAAAAACACTCGGCTTCTGGTGTACCACTGCTGGACTTAATTCAAGAAGGTAATATCGGTCTGATGAACGCCGTCAAGAGCTTCGCTGAGAGTCCGATTGGAGACTTTGCCACCCACGCCGCCGATTACATCGAGGGCAGCATCACGAAGGCAGTTGGCAAATCAACATAGCCCGATTTAGTTACGGATAGATCGCCATTGCAGCAGCAATTCGGGGATTTTAGTTCCGTCGACCCGTGCGCGCAAACTTGAACTCGTGTGCTTTCATATCCACCTTGCGCCCGCGGAAGCGCACGCCCTCAGCTCCCAGCCGAAAACGCTGCTCCATCGCCGAATCCCCGCGAAGCTTGATTTCGCCACTGGCTCCTAACACGCGCTGCCAGGGCAGATTGAACCCGCGATGTAACACTTGCGCCACTTGCCGCGCCGCCCCGGGAAATCCCGACACTCGAGCGATCGCTCCGTAAGTCGAAACCTTGCCTTTTGGAATGCGCCGGATCGTGGCCTCAATGCGCAGCCGCATCTTCGACGCCTGGTCCGCTGATGATTTTCGTTTTTTCACAATCCAATCCATCCAATGCGAATCAGCCACAACGATCCCACAGAAACGATCAGCCACAGGATCACTCCCTGCAGCAGCGGACGATGTCCTACCTGTTTAATCGTCGCCATCGAGATGCCGCTGCCAATCAGAAACAAAGTTGCAGTCAAGCCGATCTTCGCAACTTTCACCGCAATCGCGTAGACGTGCGCCCCAGCCGGCAGATAGGTGTTGCACACTGCGGCAAGACAGAAAAGTCCGATGAACCACGGCCACTGAATCTTAGCCTTTGCGCCGCGCACGACTGCGGTGGCCACTGAGAGCGGAACAATCCATAAAGCGCGCGCCAATTTCACCGTGGTTGCAATCGCCAGCGCCTGGGCTCCATATTTCGCGGCCGCACCGACCACTGAACTTGTGTCATGAATGGCTAGAGCCGCCCACAGGCCAAACTGCGATTGCGTCAGTTTAAGCGCCGCTCCAATCGCAGGAAAGATCAGCAACGCCACAGAATTCAACACAAAGACCGTTCCCAGCGAGATCGCCATCTCTTCGTCGCTGGCCTGCGTAATCGGCCCAACCGCGGCAATCGCGCTTCCCCCACAGATCGCAGTCCCCGTAGAGATTAGAAACGCAGGCACGCGCTGAACTCCGAGCAGCGCTCCAAGGCCCATGCCCGTGATCAGCGCAAAACCGATGCCCAGCACTGTGTAAAGGAAGCCGCTTCGTCCCGCCCGCACCACCTCGTGCAGATTCATCCCGAAGCCAAGTCCCACCACGGATGCCTGCAGCAGAAACTTGGAAAATTTCTTCGCTTCTCCCCCGTAAGGATGCGGAAAAATCAAACCGAACACCAGTCCCATCGCCAGCGCGACCGGCGGAGAGACGAAACCACTGGCACTCACCAGCAGGCAGAGAAGAAAAACGATGCGAGGAAGCATTCGAGAAAGTCCAGCAACGCAGGAGGGCCATGCACTGCGGCTGTCGACTCCAGCAGCGCACCCCCGAGTCGCGTGCGGAGCTATGCCACCTTACGGAAGGATTCGAGGGCTTCCGCCTCGGAATTATAGACGTCAAAAACAGTGAGCAGTTTGGTGACCTGCAGCAAATCGCCTACGCGCTTGGTCAAGTTCGCCAGCTTGATCGTGCCTCCTGCGTTAAGCGCGCTGGTGCGCAGGGCAACGAGCGTACCGAGTCCACCAGAATCGATGTAGTTGACCTCGCCAAGATCAAGCAGGATGCGGTTGTTCTCCGATAGGGCCGTCTTGAGTTTCTCCCGCAACAAAGTAGACTCCTCGCCAAACACGATTCGGCCACTGCAACCCACCACGAGGACTCCATCCTTGGTAGTTGTTGCCAGCTTCAATTGCATAAGCACGCTCCTTAATCCGGTAGAACCCCTCATTCCTGCCGCTGGAACCAAATCTCAAGACGAAATCCCTTGGCACAAGTCTGTACAGGACGCACTAGCCTATCGCTTGTGCGCGCTCCTTAGCAAGCCCATGCTCGGGGGTAGGCATTTTTGGTTGCGATGACGCTATACCCAGAACACCCTACATTACAACTCTCTTGGCTGTATGAATGCCGCCCCACTTCGAAACTGGATGCAACCGCTGTCTCCTCACTCTTCATCCAACCTACGCTTCAGGAGCTTTCGCGCCATGGATTCTCGATACAAGTTCTGGTCGACATTGTTGTTGGCCGTTACGACTCTAAGTCTGACGGGTTGCGGGAGTTCGGGGACAAGCACGACCACAACTCCGCCGCCGCCGACCCCTAGCTACCAATTGTCTGTCGCGTCGCCGCCTGCAAATGCGGGAACCATCACCAGCAACCCAACCGGAATTAACTGCCCCACGACGACGTGCTCCGCCAGTTTCGCGCAGAATACCAAGGTCACGTTGACGGCAGCGCCGGCGGCTAATTACACCTTCGGCGGATGGGGCGGCGCTTGCTCCGGCATGACTCTTATCTGCCAGGTCACGGTCAGCGCAGCCACTAGTGTCTCCGCAACATTCACCGCCGTTATCGGCCCAACGTTCAGTATTACCGTGACCACTGCTGGAACGGGCACCGGCACAGTGACCAGCAACCCCGGCGGAATCTCCTGCACCTCCGGCTCGAACACAGCTTGTTCTGCGAGC
>Ga0210394_10000784_pt1 | contig 59214 bp, 52 predicted proteins | sample IncBWC12MmetaG_FD_160121 | JGI IMG/M metagenome (GOLD analysis project Ga0210394, IMG submission 160121) | Forest soil microbial communities from Barre Woods Harvard Forest LTER site, Petersham, Massachusetts, United States - Inc-BW-C-12-M | ecosystem: Environmental > Terrestrial > Soil >...
CCACAAAACGAACACGTTCATCCATAACCGAACACTCCTTCCAAGGCATCACTCCCTCCCCTAAAGGGAAAAAGTGTCACCCATGTGTCCGGTACAAACTGTCACCTATGTGTCGGGCCGCTCATTCGGAATCTCAGCAGTCAGTTGTCCTCAAGCCCGGAGAAAATTGCAACTTTCACGCGTATTTCAAAATCGCCATGAAGCCAAAGTCCATATGCAGTTGCTGATGGCAGTGGAAGAGAGTATTCCCGGGATTGTCCGCCGTGAACTCCACTTCCGCGGTCTTGAACGCGTTCAATACCACGGTATCCTTCATCACCCCCGACGTCGGCTTCCCGTTCATCTTCGTCAACTCGAAGCTGTGCCGATGCAAGTGCAGCGGATGGGCGTCGTCGCTCTCGTTTCGAAAGATAAAACGATATCGCTTGCCCTCTCGCACCGTTAGCGGACCTGTTTTTGGATACGACTTGCCGTTAATCGTCCACCGGTTGAATCCCCCATGCCCGCCCGGAATTTTCTTGAAGACCAACTCGAACTGTTCCTCGACCGGGGAAGCTTCCCCAGGCTCACGACCGAACAACGTGTAGTCCCACAAGGTTTTCTCTGGTTTTATCCACTGCGGAGAACCCTTCCGCCCCGCATACTCCACCGCAATCCCAAATCCATCCTTCCGATCGTCGTCATCCGTCGTTCCCAGAATCCAGACGCCCGGCGCATTCATGGTGACGACCGCATCGATTCGCTCCGCCGCGCCGACCTGCAGCACTCTCACTTTCTTCGGATTGGGAACCGCATTGCCATCCAGCGCAACCACTTCAAACTCGTGCGCCGGCAGCGCCACATTCACGGTTTCAGTGGCGCTGGCGTTCAGGAAATGGAAGAGGACTCGTTCTCCTTCTCGAACTTTAATCGGCTCCCCGTGACCCAGCGCCTTGTCATTAAACGAAAAAGCCCGGTACCCCACTTCCATCCCATTGTTTGGCGGCGGAGGCGCGCTGCCTTCGTCCGACTCCTGCATGTCCGCGCTGTAATACGGCTCCCACTGGTGCATGGCCAGAAAAACCTCGCGGTCATATCGCCCCGCCTCGCTCTTCGGTTCGATGTACACGAAACCAAACTGCCCGCTGTACAGCCCGCGGTGCAGGTTTTTCCCTGCGAACGCGTGGCTGTGGTACCAGCGCGAACCCGCCGGCTTCGGAATAAGGCTGTAGCGCCGCCGCCCATGAGGCGCGACCGCCGGGCTGCCTTCTTCCACCGACCCGTCCGCCTCCGACGAAATCATCTGACCGTGCCAGTGAACAATCTCCTCGTGGCCCGTATCATTGAACACATCCACGGTGACCGCCGCTCCTTCCTTCATCCGAAGGATTGGCCCCGGAACTTGCCCGTTGTAGCCGTACGTATGAATCACCTTCCCCGGCGCAATCTCGAAGCTCACCGGAGAAATCCGCAAAGTTACATCAGCCTTTTCCTCCCCAAGGATGGGCAACGCACCGGAAAAGGCCGCTTGAATGCCCAGTCCACACGATGCCAGTGCTACGGTTTCCAGGAATTTCCGGCGGTCTTCCCGAATTTTGCTTGGTACGGATGTCATACCAGAGAACTCCTCGGGTCGTCGTCTTCCTGACGCTTCCGTCGAACAGCGTTTGTTTCCAGCCTCCGCCGTCCGCGTCAAAGATCTGATTTTACACTCGCGGCGCCTCGAGGGCCGGGCAAAACGAGTCCGACCCAGCCACCCAAAAGTCGTGCAAGAAATTCCGTCCCCACCGTTCTACCTACAGCCCGTACCGGCAGTCATATAGCGCGCGACTGACCCGGCACGAAAAAACTATTTTATGGAACAACCATCTTCAGCCAGTGCGACATCTATCCCTGCAATTGCACTCTCCATCCCCGGGTCGCACAAAAATCTTATTTGTCTGTCTTTGCGATGAGGAGGCTACCCGTATGCCCGCTCGAACACAATTTACCCACACGTTGAAAACAGCGCTCGGATTGCGGTTCTTCTGCGCACTCTTGCTCATAGGATGCTTTTTTCCTGCGAACAATTCCCACGCACAATCCGCCGCACACTCTCCGGGCTGGGTGGTTTTGCCCGTGGACGAGTACCGCACCCTTCACGCCCGCGCCTATCCCAGCGAGCGTGACCCGGAACCCCCGCCCGTCGAAGCTACGCTCACCCGCGTGGATTACGATCTGCGCATCAACAGTGATCTTGCCTCCGGTCGCGCCACTCTCACTGTTGATGTCCTGAAAGACGGCTGGGTGCGCGTCCCGGTTCCCGCGGGTCTGTTGGTTCGCGAAGCCCGGCTCGACGGAAAGCTAGTTTCTCTGGTACCCGGCGTCACGGGCAAAACTGGCGGCCAACTCTCCGCGCTTCTTTCTCACCCGGGCCGTGCCGTTTTGCTTCTCGATATCGCTCTGCCCGTTGCCTCCTCGGCCGGAGAGGAAAGCATCTCTCTCCCTGCAACCTCCTCTGGCGTGACCCGCGCCTCCGTTCAACTTCTTCGCCAAGGCGTGGACATCAAGCTTGCCGGAGGCCTTCTCTCCGAAAAATCCGAGTCCGCCACCGAGAGCAAGTGGATCGCGTATGGCCGCGGAAACGAACCACTCACATTCACCTGGCGGCGAAAGACTGAAGATCACCACACCACGCTACCTCTGCGTATGCGCGGTTCAATTACCCAACTTCTTGGCCTTGGCGAGGATACGACCTCCATCAATGCCGAAGTAAATCTGGAAGTCACCCAGGGCGCCGCGCACGAAATCAAAATTCAAATCCCCGACAAAATCACCATCAACCAGGTTCTCGGCGCGATGGTGGCGGACTGGGAAGTAAAGTCCGGCGAACTCTCCGTGACCTTCCTCGAACCCGTCGAACAGCGTGCCCGTTTTGTCATCACCGGAGAAACGCGCAGCCCTCGCGAAGGCCAAATCGAAATTCCTCTTCTGCGCCTACTCGACGCCGAGCGCGAAACCGGTGGCGTCGCCGTGGAAGTTCTTGGCGCCGGCGAGATCAAGGACGTCAAGTCCGAAGGCCTGGAAAGCGCCGACGCCACCGATCTCGGCGAAATGGTAGCCAGCCATCAATCGCAATCGCTTACCGCATTCCGTTTCCGCCCCGGCGCCGCGAAATTGACGAGGTCGCTCAGCGTGGATGTCGCTCGCTACACGCCGCAAGCCGTCCTGTTGGCCAATGTCGAAGAAGCGCGCTATCAGGTGCTCATCAGCGGCGAGGGAAAAATTCTCGTGCAAGCCCGCTACGCCGTTCGGAACAATCAGCGCAACTTCCTCAAAATCACTTTGCCTCCAGGAGCCACTCTTTGGAGCGCTTCGCTCGCTGGCAGAGCCGTTCGCCCTGGGCAGTCCCCGGATGGCGCACTCCTCTTGCCTCTCGATAAAGCGCGCTCTGGCGAAGAAGCCCCGGAATTCGCCGTCGAAGTTATATATCTCGCTCGCGGCGCCGCATGGAATGACAAAGGCCAATTCAAACTCGCCTTGCCCGCGCTGGATCTGCCCGTCTCCCGCACCGGACTCCTCGTCTACCATCCGCCGCTTTTCAAAGTAGCTCCGGAAACGGGCGCGTTTCGAACGGCAGCGTACGAGAATCCCGCCTCGGCCGCTCTCAATCCTCCCGCGTCGTTCGCAGGCGGCGCAATGGGAGGGGCTGCTCTTTCTTCTCCGCAGCCAGCACCTATGGTGATGGAATACATGGCTACGGAAAACAAAGACGATCTCAACTCGAATCGCGCGCGGGCCGCGACGCAAACACTCCTCGACAAATTCAGGGCAGACTCGCTGGCAGGTAAGCGCGCCGGAATTCTTCCCATTCGCGTCTCCTTCCCGGCATTTGGCCCATCGCTTTATCTCGTTTCCGAATTGACCGCAGAAAATCAGGCTCCAAGCGCTGGCTTGAACTATCAGCACGAAAAAAAGGCAGGTGGCAAATGAAAAGGATTCTCTCCATCGTTTTGGTTTGGATGTTGGTGCTACCAGGATTTGCTTCAGCAGGAGAAACGCCGCTTCCTCCCGTCCCCGCGACAGGAAATGTCACTCTCCCGCTCGACGAATACAACCATCTGCTCGAGCTTGCGAACAAGCCCATCCGCAAGCCGGACGCGCCGCCGGTCGCTTACACCATGAAGCACGCCGATCTGAAGTTTCGCGTCACCGACGAATCGGTGCAGGGAACTATCCAACTGCAGGGCGAAGTCCTCCACAAAGGCGCCACAAAAGTTCCACTCACCACCGGCATGGCCATTCTCGATGCCCGCCAGGAAGGGAAGAGTCTTCCGCTGGAGTTGGAAAATGGCACGCACACCGCCGTTCTTCCCGGTCCATCCGAATTCACGGTCAGCCTCGACGCCGGGATGCCGCTCAGCATCGAAGCGGGTAAAGCCTCCTTCATTCTGCCCACGCCCTCAGCAAGCAGCGTTCGCCTCTCTCTCATCGTTCCCGGCGATCGCACCAGCGTTCGAATCAGCCCCGGCCTCATCACCGCCAGGTCCTCCGAAAATGGGCAGACATTCGTCGAAGCCACGCTCGTTCCCGGCGTGCAAGCCAACGTCTGGTGGACCACTCGCGAAGTCGCTGCGCCCATCGTTCCCAAGGAAACGCGCTTCCTTTCTGACGTGAAGACTCTCGTCTCCGTCAGCGAAGCAGACATTCGAATCGCCGTCCTCGCTGACATCACCGTCGTGCAGGGCGAACCTTCTCAATTCGAAATCGATATTCCCGCCGGATACGAAGTTACCGGAACCACCGGCGCTTCCGTGGAATCCGCCGAAGTGGATTCGAATGTTTTGACCTTGAAAGTCAGCGCCCCCGCGCAACGCGCGCACGAATTTCTCATCTCCATGGAAAAATCCATCACCGCCACCAAAACCGACGCTCCGTTTCTAAGTTTCAAAAATGCCCAGCGTGAAACGGGCGAACTCCTCGTCGAAGGCGCTGGAACCGTCGAGCTCACCGCCACCGAAGGCGGCGGCCTCAAGCGCATGGATTTTAAGGAAACCAATCCCTACTTGCGTTCCCTCGCGCGTTTCCCGATGCAGGCCGCGTTTCGTTATCACAAGCAGCCGAACGAAAAGCCCAGCCTCGCCCTCGAATGGACGCGCTTCCCGGACAGCAGCGTGCTCTCTGCCGTCGCCGAACGCGCCATCGTCACGACTCTGGTTACAACGGAAGGAAGATCACTGACCGAAGTAAAACTCATCGTCAAGAATCAGGCGCAGCCATTCCTAAAAGTGTGGTTGCCTGCCGGGGCGAGCATTCTCACCGCGGAAGTTGCCGGTGAAAAAGTAAAGCCCGTCGAAGCCCCCGACGGAAACCGCATCCCGCTCGTGAGGCCCGGCCTGCGCACCAGCGATTCCTACACCGTTTCCTTCGTGTTTATGCACGCGGGCTCGCCCTTCGCAAAAAAAGGCGGGTCCGATCTCTCGCTCCCGAAAATGGAAATCCCTATCGACATTTTGCAGTGGGAAGTCTTTCTCCCCGAGCAGTACAAGGTGAAGGATTTTGGTGGTGACGCCATCGCCGCCAATCTCTTGCCGCCCGCGTCAGAGGATGTTTCCGGCGCGGAATCTGGAGGAGATGTCATTGGAGGAATTCCAGCGGCAGCTCCCATCACCAATTACGAATCGGTTTCGCTGCTTCCCGGCCAATTGGGCGGCATTCTCGTGGATCCATCAGGAGCAGTCGTTTCGAACGCGCGGGTGAGCGTTACGCAGCTCGATACCGGCGCGGTGCGCAGCGTAGTCACCGATTCGTCCGGCCGCTGGTTCGTTTCGAATCTGCCTTCAGGCCGCGTCCGGATCACTGTTTCCGCTCCCGGTTTCAAGCAACTCGTCAGCGAAACCAACTACGACGGCAGCAGGCCCGCTCCCGTCGCCAACACACTGAATCTCGCCGCGGCCACGGAAACAGTCGAAGTCATGAGCAGCAACGGCGCCATCGATTATCTTGCGCTGCAGCGCGACGCAAAAAAGGCTGCCCAGAAGGCCGCGGAGAAACAACAAACCGTGGCTTCCGCCAACGTGACCAATCTCCAACAGCGCATTTCCGGCGTGCTCCCTGTTCGCGTTGACGTCCCCAGGGCAGGGAACTCGTACCATTTCGTCCGGCCGCTGGTCCTCGACGAAGAAACAAAAGTGAGCTTCACCTACAAATCCAAGTAAGGCTCACGAACGTGCGGAAGAAGCAGGCTCGCGGTTGGTCGAGTGCATCGCGCGATCCAGAGCCTGCTTCTCTTCGCGTTCGAGCGGGCGCGTTGCGCCTTTCGCCAGATCGCCCAAGACCAATGGCCCGATCGCAACACGCACGAGCCGCAAAACTTCAATTCGAAGGTGTTCGAATATTCGCCGAATCTGCCGGTTCTTTCCTTCGTCGAGCACAATCTCAATCCACGAATTGCGCTCGCCCTGCCGCAGAATGCTTGCGTGCTTCACGCCCAGAAACTCACCATCCGCAAGCCGAACGCCATTTCGCAACTCCTCCACCAAGTGTTCATCCGCAATCGTTGCAACTTGAACGTGGTACGTCTTGTCCAAATGCGTCTCCGGCGCCGCGATGCGTGCGGCCCACTCCGAATCATTCGTAATCAGCAGGAGGCCCTCGCTCGCTTTGTCGAGTCGCCCCACCGGCGCGACCCACGGAAGCCCAGCAGGCAAGCATGCGTAAACCGTTTCGCGTCCCTCTTCATCAGAAGCGGAAGTAATCACTCCGCGTGGTTTATTCAGCACCAGATAGATCTTCTCGCTGCCAGCCAGCGGCTGCTCATCAATTTCAATCCTGTCCTTCCTGATGTGCACCGGCGTTTCCGGATCGCGACGCAGTGCTCCATTCAATCGCACGCGCCCCGCTCGAATCAGTTCCGCCGCGCGCGAACGCGAGCAATAACCGAGTTTTGAAATAGCGCGCGCCAGTCCAACTCGTTTAAGCGGACCGGCATCGTGTTTGTTGTTGCCGATTCTCACGGACACATCATAGCGCTTGGAAGAAATTACAAAGGCCGCGCTATTTTGTGGGAGCGGTCGGCGCAGGAGTGGATGGTGCCGTCGCTGCTGGCCCAGCCGCAGAACCATTGGCGGCGGGAGCCGCGGATGGACTGGCCGGAACAGGATCATGTTTCACAACGCCGTATCGCGCCGCCAGCCAGTCTCGGACTTCCGACGGTTTGTAATTGAACGGCCCCATTCCTCCGCGATACGCGATGTGCCCGCTCTCATCAATAATATAAAAGCGCTCCGGCCACGCCGCATACGCGTCATTCGCCGCATTGTTCATATCATCCACGCCAAAAGGCAACGGATACTTGAACCGCTTGGTGAAATCATTGGCGATGGCCATGCGCTGCTCCAACGTTTTTGGCTGCGCGTAGCAGACATCATCCTTCACGTTGGACTTCATCTGCCACTCGTCGGTGGGATGCGCCTCGCGGACGTAAACCGTGAGAAAGTCAGCGTGGTCCTTATAATCGTTGTAAATCTGCACGACGTCGTCAACCTGGCGGCGAAAGGGCGGTCATGTAAAACTCCCAAACACGAGAACAAGTGGCCGAGGGCCGGTGCGTTCGCGAATGTGAAAGCGGCTTACGCCATCGAGTTCCAGCAGCCGCGCATCCGGCGCATCATCGCCCACTTTCAGCGTGCCGCGGTGCATGTGCGGAAAGGCGTAACGCACCATGCCATACGCATCTTTCGGACTTCCCGCCATGAAGGACAAGACGGTGAAGGCCGCAACCAGCAGCATGCCAAAAATCCCCGCCATCCATTTCCAAAAACGCTTCACGTCATCTTGCTCCAGAGAATAAACTCAGCGATCCATATAAGAGTTACCGCGCGCAGAGGCGGCACACCGTTGCGCCGGACGTCCTCAGCCGGCGCAAGTTAGCATCCTCATCCGCTCTAAGAAATAGTGCATTTCTACTAGCGCTGGTGCTTAGCGCGAAGCTTTTCCCTCTGGTCTTTGTACCGCGCCAAAGACTTTTCGATTACGTTGACCGCCGCATACGCCGGCCGAATGTCATCCACCTGGACCTGCTTCCCCTCCAGCTGTTTGTAGTCTTGAAAAAATCGCTTCAGCACCAGCAAGCGGTGCGGCGGCAATTCATTCGCCTCCACATAACTGTTGAACTCCGGATCGTTCGTCGCCACAGCGATTACTTTGTCATCGCTCGCGCCCGAATCGATCATAGTCATCAGCCCGATGGCACGCGCCTTGATCAACGCCAGCGGCTGCACCGGCTCCTGACACAAAACCAGCACATCCAGCGGATCGTTATCCTCCGCATAGGTCTGCGGAATAAATCCGTAATTTGCCGGATAAAATACCGCCGAATGAATAATGCGATCCACTTTCAAAAGCCCGCTGGCCTTGTCCAACTCATATTTCACATTGGACCCCAGGGGAATCTCAATCACCGCTTGAAAATCCCGCGGCAACTCGTCTCCCGGTGAAACATCATGCCAGGCGTGCATCATCACAGACCTCTCTCCGTCCCTCTCGAAATTCCTTCGAACAATCGATCCATCGCGCCCCGGCTCAACTCAGGCCCGCGCCTTGTCGATCATCTCGTCCCATATGCCTTTGGATCTGAGGATAATCTCGACGAGTTCGCGCGCCGCTCCTTTGCCCCCGTCGGCCTTGGTCGTGTAATGCGCGGCCCGGCGAACCTCCGCGGTAGCGTTGTGGACAGCGACCGCCAGTCCCACGCGCTTCATCACCATCAGGTCCGGCAGGTCATCTCCCAGATAGGCGACTTCCGATTCGGCCGCGCCGGTCTTGCGCAAAACATCTTCGTAAGCGGCGATTTTGTGTCCCTGCTTTTCGTAAACAAATTCAATGTCCAGCTCTTTGCAGCGTCGGCGCAGCGCGGCGCTGCCGCGTCCAGTGATGACGCCGGTGCGCAATCCAGCCGTCACCGCCAGCGTCAGCCCCTGGCCATCGTGTGCGTCAAACGTTTTGCTCTCAAGCGCGGAGCCATCGGACTGCGACAGCAGTGTCACGCTGCCGTCCGTAAGTGTGCCATCCACGTCCATGAGGACAACGCGAATCTGTTTCGCGCGCCTCGCCAATTTTGTTGGAACCTTTTTTCCACGCTTGGCCAATGCCGTCTCCTCTTTTCTTCTCTGCGTCTTTCTCTGTGTTCTCTGCGTCTCTGCGTTATCCTTGCTCTTCTCCCACTTCAGCCCTACATCAACTCCAACGTCCACAGATCATGCAAATGCACCACCCCAAGCACTCCCTGCGCCTCATCCACCACCACAATCGAAGTGATCTTGCGCTTCTCCATCAAGTTCAACGCCTCACTTGCCAGCAGATGCGGGCCAATCGTCTGCGGATTCTTCGTCATGCCATCCGCCGCGCTCATCTCCAGCACCGCCCCGCGATGCTTCTCCATCAATCGCCTCAAATCGCCGTCCGTCAAAATCCCCGCTAATCGGCCGTCCGGTTCTAATACAGTGGTCATCCCCAATTTCTTTGCCGACATTTCGTGAAACACATCCGGCATCGGCGTATCCTTCGAAACATGCGGCAGCGCCTCGCCTGCATGCATCAGGTGCTCGACGCGCAATAACTTCTTCCCGAGCCGTCCCCCAGGATGCAGCGCCGCAAAATCGTCATGGCGAAAATTGCGCCGCTCCAACAACGAAACCGCCAGCGCGTCGCCCACGGCCATCGCCACGGTGGTGCTCGCTGTCGGCGCCAAATTCAGCGAGCAAGCTTCCTCTTTCACGCTCACGTCCAGCACCACGTCGCTGGCCTCGGCGATCGTCGACTGCGGCTTACCGGTCAGCGTCACCAGCGGCATCTCCAGCCGCTTCAACGCTTCCAGCAGACGAATAATCTCTTCGGTTTCGCCCCCGTAAGACACCGCCAGCATCGCATCGCCGCGCGCAAGCATTCCCAAATCCCCATGTAGCGCCTCCGCGGCGTGCAGAAAAAACGACGGCGTCCCCGTGCTGGACAATGTCGCCGAAATTTTCCGGCCGATCAATCCAGATTTGCCCATGCCAGTAACGACAGCACGGCCTTTGCAGGCGAACAAGAGATCCACCGCTTTTTCGAAGCTCGCGTCCAGCCGCGCGAGAACATCCTGTATCGCCTGCGCTTCGATCTTGAGCACGCGCCGCGCTGTATCGAGGCTCATTGCGCGCTCCAACGGCGGACCATCGCACTCAATTCTTTCAATTTCGCCAGCAGAGCAGGGAGCTGCGCGAGCGGCAGGGCATTCGCACCGTCCGACAGCGCCGCCGCGGGATTGTCATGCGTCTCCAAAAAAATCCCATCCACACCCGCCGCCACTCCCGCGCGCGCCAGCGGCTCGATAAACTCCGGCTGGCCCCCGCTGGCGTGCCCCTGACCGCCCGGAAGCTGTATGGAATGCGTCACGTCAAAAACAACGGGATAACCTGTTTTTTGCATGACCGGAAACGATCGCATATCCACCACAAGATTCTGGTAGCCAAACGAAGCCCCGCGCTCCGTCAAAATAATCTTAGTATTCCCAGTGCTGGCGACCTTCTCCGCAACATTCCCCATGTCCCACGGCGAGAGAAACTGCGCCTTCTTCACGTTGACGATTCGCCCCGTCTTCCCCGCAGCCAGCAACAGCTCCGTCTGCCGCGCCAGAAACGCCGGAATTTGCAGCACGTCGCAAACCTCAGCCGCCGGCTCGGCTTGCGATGGCTCATGAATATCGCTAAGAATCGGCAGCTTCAAATCGGCTTTGATTTTGCCGAGAATGCGCAAGCCTTCCTTTGCTCCTGGTCCGCGAAAAGCCTTGCCCGATGTGCGATTGGCCTTGTCATAGGAAGCCTTAAAAATGTACGGCACTCCCGCATCGGCCGCGACCTTCGCAACTTTCTCCGCCATCATCCGCGCGTGCGCCTCGCTCTCAATCACGCACGGTCCGGCAATCAGAAAAAGAGGATTGCCGCCGCCGAGGCGCAGAGACCCAAGTGCAATTTCGCGTGTCGTGCTCATTCTGGATATCGTAGATGCAGCAAGAGTCTTAGGCTACGCAGCTAGCGTTGCGTTTGCAACGGTTTACGCAGTCACGTGAGGGGCCACGCGAGCGGCCTGGGCGTGCGCCGGTTCAGTGGCTGGGCGCATTTTGTTTTTTTTATTTTCCAATGCCGCGCCGATGAACGCCGCAAAGAGCGGGTGCGGCTCAAGCGGCTTGGATTTGAATTCCGGATGGAACTGGCAGCCGAGGAACCACGGGTGCTCTGGCGCCTCGACGATCTCCACGTAATTTTCGTCGGGCGTGCGTCCAGTAATGCGCAAGCCAGCAGCGACCAGCGCCTTCTCGTAATCGCGATTAAATTCATAGCGATGCCGGTGGCGCTCACTGATCTCCAGCTTTCCGTATGCCTTGTGCGCAAACGATCCGGGAACCAGCTTGCAAGGCCACGCTCCCAGCCGCATAGTCCCGCCCATTTCATCTACCCCGAGCAACTCGCGCAGCTTATAAATGACGCGATGCGGCGTCTGCGGATCGAATTCCGTGCTGTCCGCCTGCTTCAATCCCGCCACATCGCGCGCATACTCAATGGTGGCGCACTGCATCCCCAGGCAAATCCCGAAAAACGGCACCTTGTGTTCGCGCGCGTACTGAATGGTGTACACCATCCCCTGAATCCCGCGCTTCCCAAAACCGCCGGGAACGAGAATGCCATCGTAACCGTGCAGACGCGCCTCTGCCGTCGCCGGAGAATCAATCTCCTCCGCCTCAATCCACTCCAAAACCGTTTTGTGATTGTGCGCCAGACCGCCGTGCAGCAAGGCTTCGCGCAAACTCTTATAAGCATCTTCCAGCTGCACGTACTTGCCGACCACCGCGATCCGCGCTTCCCCCGCCGGATGATGCATGCGCTGCACCAAGTCCAACCAAGGCTTCATGTTGGACGGATTGTCCTTCAGCTTCAGCAGCCGCAAAATTTGCGCGTCCAATCCTTCTTTGCTCAGCTCCGCAGGCACCGCGTATATCGTGTCCACATCTTCCATCGAAATAACGCACGCTTCCGCCACGTTGCAGAACAGCGCAATCTTCTTCTTTAGTTCGCTCGGGATGTGGTGATCGCTGCGGCACAGTAGAATGTCCGGCTGAATCCCAATGCTCAGCATTTCCTTGACGCTGTGCTGCGTAGGTTTGGTTTTCAGCTCGCCAGCCGCGGCAATGAACGGAACCAGCGTGACATGTACAAAAAGCGTATTCTCCGCGCCCAACTCCAGCCGCATCTGGCGAATCGCTTCGAGGAAGGGAAGCGACTCGATGTCGCCGACGGTCCCACCAATCTCCACGATAACCACATCCACGCCATCCGAAACCTTCCTGATGGTGGCTTTGATCTCGTCAGTAACGTGCGGGATGACCTGCACGGTTTTTCCCAGATAATCGCCGCGCCGCTCTTTGGTCAGGATCGTTTCGTAAATGCGGCCGGTGGTCCAGTTATTGTCGCGGGAAAGTTTGGCGTGCGTGAAGCGCTCGTAGTGCCCCAGATCGAGGTCCGTCTCCGCGCCGTCTTCGGTCACAAACACTTCACCGTGCTGGAAAGGGCTCATGGTGCCCGGATCCACGTTCAGGTACGGATCGCATTTCTGCAGGGTGACTTTGAAACCGCGACTTTCGAGGAGACAACCTATCGAGGAGGCTGCTACGCCTTTTCCCAGTGAGGAAACAACTCCGCCGGTTACAAAAATATATTTTGGCGCCATCCTTATAGCCCGCGTTTCTGCGCCGGGCTTGTTTGCCCTCCACAGGATTGACGTACATACAATTATGGTCGGAACCCGCCCTTCTGTCAAATGCAACTCTTCGCGCTCGTAAAACGGAATTTTTTCTGCCCGCCCGAGCGAAACCTTTTTTCCGGGAACGGGTTGGTAGCAAACGGGGAATATCTATTGAGGAGTGACGGTATTCCTGGATGGCGGAGCGCGCGCAATTCCAACACTGTTGCAGTGCAGGAAAAGGCGCGCTCAAAAAGAAACCGTTACCGCGGGAATTGCCATCTAATAAATTCGAACCTTCGCTTTGCGCCTCGAATCGGCCCTTCGCATTTGAAAAGCGGGCCGGCGTTTGGTCCCCGCAACGCGCAAGAGTTCGGAGTGGTTCATTCGCAAGTGGGAAGGGGAAATGAAACTGACTATTCGAAATGTAGGTGTACCTCTCATGCTCGCCAGCGCGCTGGCATTTTGCCTTTCCGCTGCCGCGCAACAAACTGCATCATCCAGTGCGCAGCAGCTGCAATCCTATGATCTCAGGCGGGAAGTCTCGCTCGTTGGAAAGGTCGTTAAATTCGACGCGGCTTCCGGCGTCGCGCCGATGGGTGCGCACGTACTTGTTCAGACTGGGTCCGGCCAGGTGGATGTCCACCTCGGTAACGCCAAAGTGCTCCAGTCCAGTCATTTTGAATTGAACCCAGGCGACAGTGTCCGCATTGTTGGCGAAAACCTCGCCTTCAGCGGCGGCACGATCTTCGCCGCTCGCGTCGTCCAAAAAGGCAACCAGGCAGTCATCGTCCGTAATGAAAAAGGCGCTCCCAAAATAGTGGGCGGAACTCTATCGCCGGAACAAACCGAAGCTCTACGAGGTGTGCGATGAAGCGCCTGCTCTTGGTTCTCGCTTCAGCAGCGGCTCTTTGGAGCGCCGCCTGCAGCAGCGGCGGCGGCACAACTGTGCTCCCGCCTCCCGCGGGCAAGTTTAGTAATTCCAGCTTGAACGGCACCTACGCGTTCGTGAGTAACGGGGAAGTCGCCACCAGCGGCGGCACCGGGGTTCTCGCCCGCACCGGTAGTTTCACCGCGGATGGAAGCGGCGGGATCATGGCGGGCGGCGTCGAAGACACGGTGACCCAGTCGGGCACTGGAACTCTCGTCAACCCGGACCTCACCATCACCGGCGGCGGCTATTCTGTCGGCGCGGACGGACGCGGATCGCTAACACTGAATATTTCGGGGCTCAGTCCGACCACCATTACCTTTGGGATCGTGCTCACCTCTACGGGCGGCGGCCTCCTGATCGATGAGACCTTTACCAACACGCAAGCTTCCACCGGCAGCGGAAATTTCTTTAAACAGACAACGGCCGATTTTACGAACCCTGTTCTCCCGACAGTTGCCACCTACGTTTTCGATTTCTTTGGCCTCGATGGAACCGGGGCTCCGGCCTCTCTGGTCGGCGAATTCACGGCAGGCAGTGGATCCGTTTCGGCGGGATTCGAGGACGTTAATGATAACTTTACGCTCACGAACGGCAACATTGCGGCCGGGGGAACGCTTGTTGCGGATCCCGCTGCCCCTGCAACTCTGACGAGCAATGGCCGCGGCCTCGCGACCATCGCCGGTGAGCAGTACTATTTCTATGTGGTGGATACGACGCGAATCCGCTTCATAAGCATTAGCGGCGGGGTGATGCTTACCGGCGATGCCGTTGTCCAGACCAACCCGCCGGCCAGCCTCAGCAATGGGTTTGCGTTCCTCGTTGCTGGGAGTTCCGCTCTCGGGGGACTAACCCGGGCAGGCCGGTTCTCTGCCAACGGCACGGCCGTCACCAATGTCCTCGTGGACACCAATAATAATGGTTCCTTTGTGCAAACCTCGGGAGCTACCCAAGCCAGCGTAACAATGGACCCCGCAAACCCTGGCCGTGGAACGGTCACTTTCCTTGGTAACGGGCTCGGAACACCTTTCACTTTTGTTTTTTACTTGAGCTCCGCCACGTCTGGCGTAATTCAGGAGACAACTCAAGCGAATGGATTGGTGGCAGCGGTTGCCGACGGCACCATCGGCGGCCAAACCGGGAATCCGTTCTCCAGCTCCAACATCACCGGCACTTACGCCTTAAACTGGACCGGTCTCAGCCTGCAGTCCGGGGTCGCTGACGAAGAGGACGTGGTCGGCCAAGTGACCGCCTCAAATCTTGCTCTTACGGGCGCTGCGGACATTTTCCAGTTCCAGAACGTCAACGGTCCGCAAACCGACAACGCCGTCACCGGTTCGATTCTGTTTAACGGTGGCGACGGCACGGGCGGGGATGGGAAGCGAAGCACGATGGCGGTCACACTGACCAAGAACGGCCAGGCAACCACCGTCAATTTCGTAGTCTACTTCATCAATCCACAATTGGCCCTCTTCGCGAACACCAGCACCAGCTCGACGCGCATCGTCGCTGGAGCCTTGGAGTTGCAGCCATAGCACGGTCCTAATCTCCAACCAGTTTCTCTTTCTGATATCGGCCGCCCGGCGGAGTCCCCGCCGGGCGGTGATGTTTTCCTTGATTTTTCCCACGGCAGCGATACAACATTTCTCAGGTAATTCTGCACCGGCCCCGAGGTCGTTACTCGAACTCTCTTCTCACGCACTCTCTCGTGCGTACCCGCAGGTCAGAATACGCTGCAGTAAGTCCTGTAGAAGCAACACTTACAGGCCGTCCGTAAGTGTTGAAACCAAAAGACTTACGGAAATATTAAGTTCTTTATAATCAACACTTACAAAAACCGGGGGGGCCCATCTCCCAGTCCCAAAATGGGAATCCGGCCTTCAAAGCTGATTCAGTGTTGAGCCTGTAGCAGTTTCTCTACCCGCTCCACGTCTTCCGGAACATCCACACTCACCGCATCGTGCTCCACTTCCGCCACGCGAATCTTCCACCCGTTTTCCATCCATCTCAATTGTTCGAGCTGCTCAATCCGCTCCAGCTCACCCTGCGGAAGAGTCGCATACTCGAGCAGCGCCTCCCGCTGGAAAACATAAAGCCCCAGATGCTTGAGGTGGCGAACCAGGGTTTTGCTCGCAGTATCCCGCACCCACGGAATTGGCGCCCGCGAAAAGTACAGCGCATTCCCATCGAAATCCAGCACTGTCTTCACCACATTGGGATCCATGATATCGCCCGGAGTCTTGATCGGCGTAGCCACCGTGCTGATTGAAGCCACAGGCTCTTCCAGCAGGGAAGCGACCGCCGTATCCACCGCTGCAGGGTCAAGCAGCGGCTCGTCCCCCTGTACGTTCACGAAAATGTCGCCTTCCACGTGGGCTGCAACTTCTGCAACGCGCTCCGTGCCAGTGCGATGATCCGTGCGAGTCATGCGCGCCTCGCCGCCGAACGCCTCCACGGCCTTCACGATGCGTTCGTCATCCGTGGCGACAATCACTTGGTTGGCCTGCTTTGCCAGCTTGGCGCGTTCGTACACCCGCTGGATCATCGGCTTACCGGCCAGCTGCACAAGCGGTTTGCCCGGCAACCTCGTCGAACCGTAGCGGGCGGGAATGACGACCACGACCTTTGCCAAGCGTATCTCCTCTTTCTTCAAATCACTCGGAATAACCGCTCTTCGGGCTCAGTCTAACCCAGCGAGGGAGGCTCCCGTGCGGCGATGCTACCACAGGCCACTCGCTCAGGCGGATGCCTCAGAGTGTGCGATATTGCACATCAAGGAATTGCGCTTGTGTTCAGAAAACTGAGTGGTAGAATCCCTCTCAGTCCGAGTCGCGCGGCCGTCCCGGCAGGTCGGGATGATGGGGGTGCCGTGAAACGCTATCTTTTTTGTTCCTACCGAGTCCTGCTTCTTGTTTGCCTTGTTGTTGTGCACAACGCCTTCCTGTCCACAGCACGATCCACAACGGACGATGACAAACCCAAAGGGGAAGCCCCCCAGGACGAAGTCAAGAAAGTAGATCTTAAGAGGGATTCTCCGGGGACGCCGTTTAAGCCCGGGAGCACGTTGCATTACGATGTGGACCTGGCGCTCATCAACGTCACGGTCACGGATCCTTACAATCGTTTGGTCACCGGCCTGGAACAAGATAATTTCCGCGTGTTCGAAGACAACATCGAGCAGGAATTGGTCACCTTTTCTGCCGAGGACGTGCCCATCTCCATTGGCGTGATTTTTGATTTCAGCGGCAGCATGGCCAACAAAGTCGGCAAGGCTCGCGAAGCCGCCGTGCAATTCTTCAAAACCGCGAATCCGCAGGATGAATTTTTCCTGGTCAGCTTCAACGAGCGCGCGGAACTGACCAGCACCTTCACCAACAGCGTCGAAGATTTGCAGAGCCGCATGATGTTGATGGCTCCCAAGGGACGAACCGCGCTGCTGGACGCTATCTATCTGGGCCTCAGCCAGATGAGGGGTGCACACAACGCCAAACGTGCCTTGCTCATCCTATCCGATGGAGGCGATAATCATAGTCGGTACAACGAAAGCGATATCAAGCGGCTGGTGAAGGAAGCCGACACCCAGCTCTATGCCATCGGCATTTACGACCCGCTTGGTTATCGGAACCGGACGACGGAAGAACTGAACGGCCCGACGCTTCTCAGCGAAGTTACCGAGATGACCGGCGGGCGGACTTTCTCCGTGGAGAAGTTGGACGACCTTCCGGACATCGCTTCGAAAATCGGCATGGAGCTGCGCAACCAATATGTCCTCGGCTATAAACCAAGCAACAAGGCTCACGACGCGCGGTGGCGCAAAGTCAAGATCCGTCTGCGCGCACCCAAAGGGCTACCGCCTCTCAGCGTTTATTCCAAGACAGGCTATTACGCGCCCAGCCACTGAGTTCGCGTCCCGTCTGCATTCCTTTACGCGCTATTTCTTCGTATCGCTGTTTGCGCTGCTGGTGTTCGGCTCAACTGCTTTCGCTCAGTTGCCCGTGCCCGTTCCGCCTCCGCCTGCTCCGGACCAGGACGCCAACGCCGGCAAGCAAGGCTCGAAGCTCACGTTCAACGTGGACTTGGTGGTCCTCCACACCACGGTCCTCGACGACCGCCAGCGCTTCGCCGATGGGTTGAAAACCGAAAACTTCCGCGTTTTTGAAGATAAGGTCGAGCAGAAACTTTCCGTCTTCAAGCGCGAAGATGTTCCCGTCAGCATGGGGCTGGTCATTGATAACAGCGGCAGCATGCGGGACAAGCGGCCGCGCGTGAATGAAGCCGCCATCACCCTCGTGCAGGCCAGCAATCCTTCTGACGAAGCCTTCGTTGTTAATTTCAACGACGACTTCTATCTCGATCTCGACAAGGATTTCACGAATAGCGTCCCGGAATTGAAGGAGGCGCTCGAACGGATTGATTCCCGTGGAAGCACGGCGCTGTATGACGCCATCATCGGCTCGCTCGACCACTTGAAGAAAGCGTCCAAAGACAAGCGCGTGCTGCTGATTGTTACCGACGGCGAGGACAACACCAGCCATAATTCACTGGAAAAAACGATCCGCGAAATTCAGAGGACCGATACGGTGATCTACGCCATCGGGCTACTCAGCCAGGAACGCAAGAAAGAAGCCAAGCGCGCCAAGAAAGCTTTGGAACAAATCGCCGCGGCCTCCGGCGGAGTGTCGTATTTCCCGGAAGACGTCGAAGACGTGCACCACATTTGCGAGCAAGTCGCGCACGACATCCGCAACCAGTACATTCTTGCCTACTATCCGACGAACACCCGCCGGGACGGCACCTTCCGCGCCGTCACCGTCGATGTGATTCCCCCGCGCGGCCGCGGCAAGCTCGTCGCTCGCACCCGCAACGGCTACTACGCCCCGTTAGACAAATCTGCCGCCGGCAACTGACGACCTGCTCGCTACTGTGGCTTTGGGAGTTGCAGGATCATCCCGCCGCCTTGTCCCGTTTCGACCGTGGGCAACTGGCCGTTCCATTTGTCAATGAGCGCACGATTGTTTTCGATTCGCCGCAATTCCAACAGTTGTGGCGTGAGTGAATTTTGCCGGATGCGGTTGGCGTCAGCTTCGCCCTGGGCACGCGTCACGAGAGACTTGGCGTCGCCTTCGGCCTCCGCGATTTTCTTGGCGGCTTCCGCCTGCGTTGTAGCGAGTTCGTTGCGAGCGCGTTCCGCCTGCTGGATGGCCTGCGCTTTCGCGGTGATGGCCGTCGCAATCACCGAAGGCACCCGCGGTGCGCCGATGAAGCCAAACTGTTGCACGCTCACGCCTACTGGGGACATTTTCTGTTCGATCATCGTCTGCACCTTGCGCAGGAACTCTGCCTTCTTCTCGCCGTAGATATCTTCGACGACGTATGTTGAAGCTACCTCGTTCAGCGAATTGCGAACGACGTCGCGTAGAATTCCATGCGTGAACGACTCCATGTCCGCGAGGCGGTACTTTACGTAGAAGTCCGGCGCCTTCGCCGCATCGATGGCATAGGACAGCGACACGTCCACAAAAATCTCCATGCCTTCCTTGGAGTTGAAGCCCATTTCTTCATTGATGGGATGCCCTTCGTTCGTATCCTTCGTCCATTTCACCGTTTGCACGAAAGTAGGGAATTCAATGATCTGCGTGCTCAATGGCGAATACACCACCCACCCCGTCCGCACCGGTATTTCCGACGCGCCGCGCTGCTTGCCGGCGAGGTTGATTTCCACGCCGACGTGTCCTGCCTCGATGCGCGTGACACGCACCAGGAAAAGGCCCAACACCAGCAAAATAAGCAATGCGCCGACGGCCAGGGCCCCAAGTTTTATGTACTGGCCACCCCTCTTCATTTCAAACGCGTCATCATCACCACTGCCACCCTTCTTAAACATATCCATAAAATTCCTCCCTCCGTAAGAGAGCACATTCGATCATTCAAACCAAGCTACCGCTCATGACATTAAAAAGTCGTGATGAGCCGAATTGGCAGACACGAAGACTTCGAACGCGCTGGTCCCATTGCGGGGCCTAGGAGATGTGTTTCTTTTCGAAATTGGTTTTACGACTTACGGGAGAAGAGCGATTGCACGCGGTAGAATCAAGGAATGGAACGCAAGGTGTTCTGGGGTACGTTTATTGTGCTGGGGCTGATTGCGGACTTTACGATGCCGATCTTGTGGTCGCTGCTGGCGACGATTCCGATTGGGATGATTAGCTGGTGGGTGGCGTACCGTAGCGAGTGGTTCTGACTCCGCGCGTTACCCGTGTGATTCGAGCCGTTGTCGCTGCGTGCGGATAGGCCCGCGGTCATCATTCGCAGTTTTTGTTTTCGTTACATCGCTACTTCGTTGCTTCGCTGTTTCTTCATTTCATTCAAGAAGCTTTTGCCATGTGGAATCGCTGTGCCGAAATTCTCGGCGATGGTCTGGCCCATATCCGCGAGCGTGTCGCGCACGCCTAAACTTACGCCAGCGCCGCCTCCCGGCGAGTAGGCCAGTATCGGGACGTATTCGCGCGAATGGTCGGTGGTGGGCCAGCGCGAATCGGGATCGCAGCCGTGGTCCGCGGTGATCATCAGCAGGTCGGAAAGACTCAGCAACGCCAGAAAGTTCGCGAGCAATCGGTCGAACTCTTCTAGCGACTTGGCGAAGCCTTCGACGTCTTTGCGGTGGCCATACAACATGTCGAAATCCACGAGGTTACAAAAAATCAGTCCGCTCTTGCGTTCGCTGGCTGCGGCGGTCATTTTTTCCATGCCATCGGTATTGCCTTTTGTCGTGACGTATTCCTCGACACCGCGGCCGTTATAAATGTCGTGGATTTTACCGATGCCAAAGACGCGCACTTTGCGCTCGGCGAGAACGTCCATCAACATGGGCTTCGGCGGGTCGACGGCGTAATCGTGACGGCGCGTGGTGCGCACGAAATTTCCCGGCGTTCCCGTAAACGGCCGGGCAATGACGCGGCCCACGCGATGCGGTCCGTCCAGGAGTTTTCGCGCGATCTCGCACATGCGGTAGAGGTCGGCGATGGGAATGACGTCTTCATGAGTGGCGATCTGAAAGACGCTGTCGCCGGAGGTGTACACAATTGGTTTGCCGGTTCGAACGTGTTCTTCGCCCAACTCCTTGATGATTTCTGTGCCGGAGGCCGGCTTGTTTCCAATTGTTTTGCGGCCGATTTGCTTTTCAAATTCCTCGATCAATTCTTTCGGAAATCCATTTTTATAGACGGGGAAGGCTTGGTCGAGCCACACTCCGGCCATTTCCCAATGTCCCGTAGTAGTGTCTTTTCCGGGGGAGCGGGTGGCGCCTTTTCCGTAAGCGCCGATCGGGGCAGCTGTGGGAGTCTGGTGCTTTAGCGGAGCTATATTCGCCAACCCGAGTCGCACGAGATTTGGAATTTCCAGCGGACGGGACTCCGCGATGTGTCCAAGCGTGTTTCTGCCCACGTCGCCATAGTCGGCGGCATCGGACAGTTCGCCGATTCCCACGCTGTCCAGCACGATCCAAAAAACTCGTTCAAATTCCGTCATGGCGCGGCCTCGCAAACCCCATTGAGCGGAACTCTAGCACAGGCAGTTGCATTCGCCATCCCCTTACTCGATGCGCCCACCCGCCTGGCCTTGCGCCGCCATACGTTATCCATGGATACTGCACTGAACTCTTTTTCGTTCTCATGCGTAGTACTCAGTAGCGGAGGTGTGCCATGCCCCAGGACGGTAGCCAACGGACCAGGTCGGTTGTTTTTCCGATCATTCTGATTGCGATCGGCGCGCTTTTTTTGCTGCGCACGTGGCGTCCGGCATTCGACCCCATACCCATTCTTTGGACCTACTGGCCGCTGATTCTCATCTTCATCGGGCTGGGGAAAATCTGGGATAACATGCAGCGGAGCCGCAATCCCGATGCGCCTCCAGGTTTTTCCATGGGAACAACCGTCGGCACGCTGGCGTTTGTGTTGCTGCTGGTTTTCCTGGTCTGGCACGGTCGGAGCTTTACGCGCCGGCACGGGTTCTACGCGGGGTCAAAACACACTTCGCAAACCGTGGATCTCCGGGACGCGCGATCGGCGCGTGCCAAGCTGGAAATGGGCGCCGGGCAATTGACCATCAATGGCGGATCCAATCATTTGATGGATGCCGATTTTACCTATGATGATTCGAGTGGCACGCCAAAGGTAGATTACAACGTGTCCCGTGGCATCGGAGAACTCAATATTTCTCAGGAGTCCGGCTCCGTGCACTTCGGGCATACGCAGAATGTTTGGAACCTGAATTTCAGCAAGGATACGCCGCTGGAATTACGCATTGATATGGGCGCGGGGCAGGGGAACCTCCATTTTAGCGATATACCGCTCACCAAGTTGGATCTGAACCTGGGCGCGGGGCAAATGGATGTGGACTTCACGGGTGTTCGAAAAGCCGACTTGACGGCGGTCATCGAAGGTGGAGTAGGACAGGCAAACATCCGACTGCCGAAGAATGTCGGCGTGATTGCCACGGCGTCGGGAGGAATTGGGTCGGTCCGCGTGCGCGGATTGAAACAGGACGGCGATTCTTACACGAACGAGGCTTACAAAAAAACTCCGGCGACGATTCACTTGAAGGTGGAAGGCGGGATTGGGGAGATCGTGCTTACGGAAGAGCCGTGAGAGCGGTGGAAAACGGCGGTTTGCCCCACCTTGACGACGGACGTATAATTTAAAGTTTAGGCAGTGGGTTCGAAACGCGCTGTCTAGGCTTCCCCTTGGCGACCAAAGAGATCACCACCACAAACACGGATGTCACGACGCCGCAGGAGTTTATTTCTGTGCGTGGCGCGCGAGTCCACAACCTCAAAAACATCAGTGTGGATATTCCGCATAACGCCATTACGGTCGTTACGGGTGTGAGCGGATCGGGAAAATCGTCGCTTGCGTTCGATACGATTTACGCGGAAGGGCAGCGGCGTTACGTGGAATCGCTGTCGGCGTATGCGCGGCAGTTCCTGGAGCGGATGGAAAAGCCGGATGTGGATGAAATTTCGGGGATTGCGCCGGCGGTGGCGATTCGGCAGAAAAATTCCACGCGGAATCCGCGGTCGACGGTAGCCACGGCGACGGAGATTTACGACTATTTGCGGCTCTTCTTTGCGCGATGCGGGCAGACGTTTTGCATCAAGTGCGGGGCGGAGGTGCGGCGGGACAATCCGGATGAGATCGCGACGCGGATTTTGTCTTTGCAGGCGGGACGGCGATTCTACATCTTGTACGAGTTTCGAATCGCTGTACCCACGGCGCCAGCCGCTTCGAAACGGGGTGCAAAGAAAACGCCAGCGGCTCCGAGTGGGGAAGCACTACGGCAAGGACTGGCTGATTTGCAGAAGCGCGGGTTCAATCGTTTGTATCAGGACGGGCGCATCCACGAGTTCTCTTCGCCGGAAACGCTGCTGGATGTGGACTTCTCGAAATCGGTTTATGTGCTGGTGGACCGGCTGGCGGTGAACCCGGAGTCGCGCGCGCGGCTAGTGGATTCGATCGAGATTTGCTACCGCGAGGGGCATGGCGAAGCGATTCTGGAATTTCCCGGGGACGGCGCTGGGGCGCCCGCGGATCGGCTCACGTTCAACGAACGGTTCGAATGCAAGAACGACGGCACGCTCTATCAGGAGCCAGAGCCGCGGCTTTTTTCGTTTAATAATCCGTATGGGGCGTGCCCGCGCTGCCAGGGTTTTGGGAACACGATTGATTTCGATTTGAATCTGGTGGTGCCCGACCCGAGCAAGTCTTTGGATGAAGGCGCAATTGAGCCCTGGACCAAGCCGCGGTACCGCACTCTTTTCCAGGAAGCCAAAAAATGGGCGCGCGGGCGGGGCATCCCCACGAATGTGCCGTGGCGCCAACTCACTGCTGAGCAGCGCCGGTTGATTTTGGAAGGCGATCCGGAGAACAAGTACGAAGGCGTGAAAGGCTTTTTTACCTGGCTGGAGCGAAAAAAATACAAGCTGCACGTGCGAGTTTTCTTGAGCCGGTTTCGCGGATATGCGAAGTGCCCTGATTGTAGCGGGACGCGCTTGCGGGCGGAGGCGCGCGCCGTTCGAGTGGCGGGCAAATCGATAACGGAGATTTGCAAGTTCACGGTGAAGGAGGCGCGAGCGTTCGTCTCGACGCTGCAGCTTTCCGATGCGCAGTTGAAAATTGCGGACAAGATTCTCGAGGAGATTCGCACGCGGCTACAGTTTCTGGACGAAGTCGGGCTGGACTACCTGACGCTCGACAGGCTGACGTCCACGCTCTCAGGCGGAGAATCGCAGCGCATTCAACTGGCTACGTCGCTGGGGTCTCACCTGGTCGGCGCGCTGTATGTTTTGGACGAGCCTTCGATTGGATTGCATCCGCGGGACACGCAGCGGCTGATTGACATTCTCAAGTCGCTTCGCGATCTGGGGAATACAGTGCTGGTGGTGGAACACGATCCCGATACGATTCAGGCTTCGGACTGCGTAATCGATCTCGGTCCAGGCGCCGGAGAACTTGGTGGGAAGCTGCTGTTCAGTGGTCCGTATGCCGCGATGCTTGAGGAACACAAATCGCTTACCGGGCGCTATCTCTGCGGTGAATTGCGAATACCGGTGCCGAACGTACGGCACAAGCCCGCGGGGAAATTCGTGCGTGTTTACGGAGCGAACCTGCACAATTTGCAGAACCTAGATGTGATGATTCCGCTTGGAATGCTCACGGTGGTCACCGGTGTGAGCGGTTCGGGAAAATCCACGCTGGTGCATGACGTTCTCTACAAAGCGCTGCTGGCCAAGCGCGTCGGTGGCAGTATCAAAGAGTTTTGCGACCGCCTGGAAGGGGATGACAACGTCCGCGAAGTGATCATTGTGGATCAATCACCGATCGGACGCACGCCGCGTTCGAATCCAGCGACTTACCTGAAAGCGTTTGACGCGATTCGAGAAGTGTTTGCGGAAACGCCGGACGCCAAGCGCCGCGGTTATGCGGCTGGACATTTTTCGTTCAACGTGCCAGGCGGGCGCTGCGAGACATGTCAGGGCGATGGCACGGTCACGGTGGAAATGCAGTTTTTGGCGGATGTCGAGTTGATTTGCGAGGAGTGCCGCGGTACGCGCTTCAAGAGCGGGGTTCTGGAAGTGCGGTATCACGGGAAGAATATTCATGAAGTTTTGCAACTGACGGTGCGCGAAGCGCTGGCATTTTTCGTGAATGTGACCAAGGTGGTGTCCAAGCTCAGAATCCTGAATGAAATCGGGCTGGGGTATTTGCGGTTGGGACAATCTGCAACGACGCTTTCCGGGGGTGAGGCGCAGCGCTTGAAGCTTGCCGCGCATTTGAGCCGCACCGACAATGAAGGCATTCTCTACATTCTGGATGAGCCGACGACGGGACTGCACTTCGACGATATTGCCAAGCTGCTCGCGGCGTTCCGAAAGTTGATTGAAGGTGGCGCGTCACTGCTGGTCATCGAGCACAACCTGGATGTCATCAAATCCGCGGACTGGCTGATTGACTTAGGCCCCGAGGGCGGTGATCAGGGCGGCAAGATTATTGCGTCGGGCACGCCAGAGCAGGTGGCGCGCAACACGCAGTCGCACACGGGCCACTATCTGGCGCGTATCTTGAATGGGAATGGCCAGGCAAAGCGGAATGGGAATGGCGCATCCAAACCGGAAGGCGCTTCGGCTACAATCGCCAATGGAGCCAAAACTCCTCCGGCAAAATGATGACGCGTGTGAATCTTCGACGGACTCCGTTTAAACCTCTTCGCTACGCACTGTGGGTCGTCTATTTTCTTGGGACGCACTTTTCTGCTCACGCACAATCGTCTTCCGCGCCCGCCGGCCAATCGAAATCCATGAAATTGGCGAATCCGCTTAACGAGCTGCTGGACGAAGCAAAGCGCGACATTGACAAGAACAATTTTGAAGCGGCGATTGCTCCGCTGCAAAAAGTCATTGCCGAGGAGCCGAACACTGCGTACGCGCATTTCCAGCTCGCGTATGTTTTCACCGCGCTGAAGCGTGTGGACGAAGCGCGCGCGGAATATGAACGTACCATCGCAATCGATCCGAAACTCTCGGAAGCCTATCTGGACCTGGGGATTTTGCTCCTGGATAAGGATCCGCACGCGGCCGTCGCGCCATTGACCAAAGCGGTGGAGATGCGTGCGGCGGAGTCCCGGCCGCGGTTTCTGCTGGGCGTGGCTGAGGAACGGTCGGGTGATCTTGCGAAGGCCTTCGATTCCTTTGAGGGCGCGGTGCGGTTGGACCCGCGCGACTTGGAAACGATTGAGCATCTTGGAAGCCTTTATCTGCAGCTGAAGCGTCCCACGGATGCGGAAGCGAAATTCCGAAACGCGCTGGAACTGCAGCCCACGGATGGAAGAGCGTTGCTTGGTTTGGCGCAGAGCCTGGATGCTCAGAAAAAACCGGAGGCCGCAGACGCGTTTCGCAACTATCTTGCGGTCCAGCCCACGGATGCGGCTGCGCGAGCGCAGTTGGTGCATCTTTTGATGGATGGGCAGCAGTACGACGGCGCGATTGCGGAACTGGATCGTGCGGACGCCGGGAAGCCGCCGTCGATGGATTCTTTGAAGTTGCGGGCGGATATTCAGATCACGCAAAAGAAATACGATGATGCGGCGGCGACGCTGGCCCGGGCGGTTGCGCTTGCGCCGACCGACGCGCAACTGCATGGCGGGCTGGGCAGGCTCTATCTGCAGAAGCGTGATTTTCCTTCCGCTGAAAAGGAGCTGAAAATTGCGCTGCGGATGGAGCCGAACAATCTTGTCTTTTGGAAGGATTTGAGTTCAACCTACTACCTGGGAGGAAATTTCGCGTCAGCCATTGCGACGCTCGATGTGATCGCCAAGGCCGAAACGCCTGGCGCCGGGGCGTGGTTTATCCGCGCACTTTGTTACGATAAACTGAACCAGCCAAAGCCCGCTCTCGAAGCGTACGAGAAATTTCTCGAGCTGGATCAGGATAAGAATCCGGATCAGGTCTGGCAGGCGCAGCAGCGCAGCAAAGTTCTGCGGCGGATGCTGGAACAGAAAAGGTAACGGCATGAGGGTCCGCGGGAAGTGCTGGGGAGCGTTGTGCGGCCTTGCAGCCGTTCTTTTTGTTATTCCTAGCGCTGCCACGGATTTGCTGGGAGATTTGCAGGCCCGTTTCGACCGGGAGACCAATGGGGTGCACAAAGCGAAGATGATGGGAGCCCTGGGCGACGCGCAGTTCGAGGAGGCGCGCCGCGCGGGGAAGGCCGGAGACCACAGCACTGTCGCACTGACGCTGGAAAAATATCGCGACAATGTTCGCGCCGCGCTGGACGCCTTGAAGAAACAACACCCGGATGCCGAAAAAAGCTCCAATGGTTACCGGCAGCTTCAAGTTCACGTGCACCGGGGTATTCGCGAGGTCGAGGAATCACTCTTGGTCGCGCCGGAGCCTTACAAGCCGCCATTGGAGATCGTGCGCGAGGATTTGATCGTCATGGATGACGAGTTGTTGAAAATGCTTTTTCCGCGGCGACCGCTGAATACCCCCGCGGCTCCCGCGTCACCGGAGAAACAGCCATGAAATTAACGCTGTCATTTACTTTGGCCGCATTTTTATTGCTGAGCGCAGCCGCTCCGGTTCATGCGCATTCGCCGCAGGAGAAGGATTATCTGACGGCGATGGAAGCGGACAAGATTCGCGACGCGGAGTCGACGAACGACCGGATCAGATTATTTCTCATGTTTGCCGAGGACCGGCTGAAGAAGTTTCAATACGAGCTGGATCACCCTTCCACGAACCGCCACGGAGATATGCTGAACTCGCTGCTGAATGCTTATGTTGGGTGCATTGACGATGCGGCGGACCTCATCCAGCTGGGTATCGAGAAACAGGACAACATCCGGCAAGGGATCGAGTTGATGTCCTCGCGCACGAAGGATTTCCTGGTGATGCTGCAAAAAATCTCGACGGATGGGCCGGAACAAGAAATCTACAAAGACAATTTGGATGACGCCATCGAGGGCACGCAGGACGCTTTCAACGATGCGGAAAAGGCGAAGAAGAAAGTGGCGCCTCCGCCGGTGCGGCGCAAGAAGTAGTTGTTGAGGAATCCGAGAGCTCGATGAAGCCAAGCCCGCACATGAGATCACTTGTTCCTGGTGGCGGGGCTCTGTTTCAGCGCATGTTCACGCGGCTGGGATGCGACGGGCGGCCGCCGCGGTTTCGAGTGGAGTTTTATCCGTATTCCAGTTTGGTGCTGACGATTCGGCGCAAGGAAGAGGTCGTGTACGTGCGGTTTTCTGATTTGCTGCGACGCGCACCCCTTGCGGTGCTGGAAGGCGCGGCGGCGCTGTTGCTCGCACGTGTTTATCGGCGAAAGGCCGCGGCGTCCCTTGTCGAGCCGTATCTGGAATATGCGCGCTCGGACCGCACGAGAAGCCGGATGAATCGTATGCGACGGGGACGCGTGCGATTAGCCGCGACCAGTGCGCTTGGAGAGCATTTTGATCTGGCAAAACTTTTTGACGAGCTAAATCGAAGGTATTTCGGAGGGGTGTTGCAGCGACCGCACATCGCCTGGAGCAGCCGGAGCTGGCGGCGGCAATTTGGTTGTTACGATCCAGGCCCGCATCAGATTTTGCTGAACCGGCGGATGGACCGGCCTGGCGTTCCGCAATGCGCGGTGGAATATGTGTTGTTTCACGAGATGCTGCACGTCAAGCATCCGACGCGGCGCTCGGGATGCAGCCTGGTTTCGCATTCGCGCGAATTTCGTGAGGAGGAAAAACGGTTTGCGGAGTTCGAACGGGCGCGGCGCATCCTGGACCGGCTGGCGCGGTGAGACTGGGAAAAGCGGAGTTGAGCGCTGCGGGGATTATTCCTTCTTCTCTTTTCCGACTTCCTTCCAGAGCTTTTCTAATTTCTTTTTTATTTTGTCGCCGTCTTCGGCGTGCGGGTACAGGTCGAGATAGCGCTGGTAGGATTTGATGGCTTGTTTCTTGAGGCCCCTCTTTTCTTGCGCTTCGCCCAAGAAGCGGAACGGAATTGCGTAACCAGGTTTGGCTAGGGTGGCGTCCTGGAATCGGTCAATAGCGGCTTCCACATCACCCTTCCGCATGTAGTATTGGCCAACCTCCATATCCTTTTCGGCGCGCAAGGGATCCCACGTCGGCTGGTCCGGAGCGTTCTGCGTGGCGTTGTCTTTGTTTGGTTTTGCGGGAGGCTTCGGTGGTGGAGCGCCGGGCGGCTCGGCAGGTTTTGACGAAGAATCCTTTGGTGGATCCTGGGCGTGCAGCGGCGCCCCCGCGGCGAGCAGGGAAGCGGTGATCAGAAACTGAATGGCACAGCGAAGTCTCATCGGCTGACCGGAGGCTCTCCCTCTTCTCCGATTCACTCTAGTATGATGGAAGTTGTCTGGCGATTGTAGTCCTCTGCGCAAAGTTCACATGGAACCCAAAGAAAAAGCGGCGTTGCTTCCGGAAAGCCCGGGCGTCTATCTGTTCAAAGACGCGGGCGGCACGGTGCTGTATGTAGGGAAGGCGCGCAATCTGCGCAGCCGCGTGCGGTCGTATTTTCTGGAATCGCGGTGGATGGATGCCAAGACAGGTTCGCTGGCGCGGGAGATTGCGGAGCTGGAGACGATTGTTGTTGGCAACGAGCGGGAAGCACTCGCGCTGGAACACAATCTCATCAAGCAGTACCGGCCCAAGTTCAACGTCGTTTTGCGTGATGACAAGACCTATCCGTATATCAAGTTCACAGCGGGGGAGAAGTATCCGCGGGTATATTTCACGCGCCGCATCAAGAAGGATGGATCGCTCTATTTCGGTCCGTACTTCCCATCAAGCCTGGCGCGGCGGATTCTGCATTTCGTGCATAAGCGTTTTATGGTGCCGTCGTGCACCGTGGATCTAGCGCGGAGCCACGCGCGGCCGTGTTTGCAGTACTACATCAAGCGATGCCTGGGGCCGTGCGTGACGGGGCTGACGACGGATGATCGCTATGCGGAGGCGGCTCGCGATGTGCGGCTGTTCCTCGAAGGGCGGCGGCACGATTTGATGAAGAGCCTTGAAGAACGTATGACGAGCGCGGCAGAAAAGGAACTTTTCGAGCAAGCGGCGGCGTACCGCGATTTGCTGCGCACGCTGGAAGATATTGAGGAGCGGCAGCGCATTGCGGCGACGCAGGGAGATGACACGGACGTGCTTGCGTATTATGCGGAGCCTCCTCTGGTGGCCGCGGATCTTTTTCATTTGCGCGGTGGACGCGTCGTGGACCGGCGGGAATTTTATTGGGAGGACCTGGAGGAATTTGATCAGCAGGAGTTTGTGCCGTCACTGCTGAAACAGCTATATCTGGAGGCGGAATATTTGCCGAAGGCGATTCACGTCTCGATCGATTTCGAGGATCGCGAGCCTCTGGAAGAAGTCCTGACGGAGCGTGCGGGTCACAAAGTGGAAATTCTCACGCCACAGCGCGGGACCAAGCGCGCGTTTCTCGATTTGGTGGAGAGCAACGCGAAGCATTCGTTCGAACAGCGCTTCCGCGTGCTGAAGCCGAGTTCGAAAGCGATCGGAGAGGCGCTGCAGAATACGCTCAACTTGGCTGACGAACCGAAACGCATCGAGAGCTTTGACATTTCGCACATTCAAGGGACGGACACGGTGGCGTCCATGGTGGTTTGGGAAAATGGGCGGATGAAGAAGGCGGACTATCGGAAGTTCATTATTCGCGGTGAGGAAGGGCGCAGCGGCGAAGGCGCGAACGGGAGTCCGCTACGGCAGAATGATGATTTCGCAAGTATGAGAGAGGCAGTGACGCGCCGCTACCGGCGACTCCAGGAAGAAAAGAAAGAACTGCCAGACCTGATCCTGATTGACGGCGGCATCGGGCAGCTGTATGCGGCCGCGCAGGCTCTCGAATCTCTGCAGATCATCAATCAGCCGGTGGCGAGTATCGCGAAGAAGGAAGAAATTCTATATGTTCTTGGGCAGGAGAGTGAACCCCTCATTTTGGAGCGGCATTCGCCGGTCCTCCATCTGATTCAGCAGATTCGCGACGAGACGCACCGATTTGCGGTGACTTTTCACAGGCAGCGGCGGGGCAAGAGACAGACGGAGACCGCGCTAAATGAAATCCCGGGAATCGGGCCGCGAACGGCGCAGAAGCTATTGAAGGAATTTGGAAGCGTGGCCAATATTCAGCGTGCAGGTGTGGTGGAATTAAGCCGCGTAGTAGCGCGAAAAAGCGCTGAGAAGATATTGGAGCACCTGGGTGCGAACTCTTCGAGATAACCGGTAGCGTCACGTACGGCGGTTAGCGCATCTTGCGGGTGTACAATCGCTATGCTACGGTTTCCGTGGAGGTTGCTATGGCTGACAATGTGGGTTCCAAGGTGACTTATTTCCTGGTCGGGCTGGGAGTTGGAGCTCTTGTAGGTATTTTGTTCGCGCCGAAGTCGGGTGAGGACACGCGCGAGTTTCTTGCCAAGAAGGCAGACGAGGGCAAGGATTTTGCACAGAAGAAAGCGCGCGAACTACGCGAGCGCGCGGACGAGTTGATTGAGCGCAGCAAAGAAGTTGCGGTACGGAAAAAGGATTCGATTTCGGCGGCGGTAGAGGCCGGGCGCGAAGCCTATTTGCGCGAAGCGAAATCGTAGTTACGCGGCGGGGTTTCAGCACGGGTTCCGCTTCCGAGTGAGGCGGGTGGGGCGCCTATGCAATTCTGGCTCGAATTCTTCAGTATCGTTGCGGCCATCGCGCTTGTCATTCAAGTGGTGATGCTTACGCTGCTGTTTTTTCAGATGCGCCGGACGTCGGAGAACGTCAACCGGCTCGTTGGTGATTTGCAGACGCGCGTCGGGCCGATCCTTACGCGGGTGCAGATTCTGCTGGATGATACGCAGCCAAAAATTTCCAGCATGGTGACGGACGCTTCGCACATCGTTTACCTGGCGCGCGGGCAGGCGCAGAAGATCGACCGTGTGGTTACGGATGCCGCTGACCGGCTGCGCGGCCAGTTGGTGCATGCGGACCGCATTCTGACGGGAACGCTCGAGGCTGTGGAAGACGCTGGCTTCAAGTTCAAGAACAGTTTTTGGCGGCCGATGCAGAAGGCGTCGGCATTGGTGCAGGGAATTAAAGTGGGGCTTGATTTGCTCCGATCGCGGCGCGGCAAGTCTGACGGCGAAGATCCGCGCGAGCAGCAGGAAGAAGAACTCTTTATTTGAACAGTTCTCAGTTGTCAGTTTTTAGTTTTCAGTAAGAGAAGAGATTTTGGTTTTGGTTTGCTTGCCGGAAGTTTCACTCATCCAAAAGAATTTTCGCCGCCACAATCCTCTTGCCATAAGTGGAGCTAAACCTACGCAATCGCTAGCCCCGAAACGTTGGTGATCCATCAGCGGATCCAGCCGCCTCCAAGCACACGATCTCCATCATAAAAAACTGCAGCTTGCCCAGGTGTAATGGCGCGCTGGGGCGCGTCGAAGGTCACGCGCGCGCGATTTGAATCGAGCGGCTCGATCGTAGCCGGGGCGGGTTCGTGCTTGTGGCGAATCTTGGCGAAGGCGCGCACCGATTCGGTTGGCCTGTCGACGGAAACCCAGTTCACGCCTTCAAGCTCGCAATTCGTTTTTCTTAAAACATCATCTTCGCCAACGACGACGCGGTTCTTCTCCGGATCAATGGACAAGACGTAGAGCGGTTTGCCGGCGGCAAAGCCGAGGCCCTTGCGTTGGCCGATGGTGAAGCCGTGAACACCATTGTGCCGGCCGATCACGTCGCCGGCTTCGTTGACGATTTCACCTTCGCTATTTTGAAGAGAGATTCCGCGTTCCCTGGAATAGGCGTGAATGAACTGCACGTAATTGCCCGTGGGCACGAAGCATAGCTCCATGCTCTCTGGTTTTTCGGCGACGGGCAGATTCGCGCGGCGGGCCAGGGCGCGGACTTCTTCTTTTGTGAGATCGCCCAGCGGGAATTCGCTGCGGGAGAGTTGCTCCTGGGTGAGACCCCACAAGAAATAGGATTGATCTTTGCCGTCATCGCGCGCGCGCAGTAGTTCCCATCGAGCGGTTCCTTCATTGCGGCGAATGCGGGCGTAGTGGCCGGTGGCAAGGCGCTCGGCGCCGATTTGGCGCGCCATGCGCAGCAGCGGCTCAAACTTCACATCGTTGTTGCAGTTGGTGCAGGCGATGGGGGTGCGTCCAGCGAGATACTGATCAACAAAAGGACGCACCACGCGTGCCTCAAATTGTTCCTCGAAATTCACAACGTAATGTGGAAAATTCAGGTGCTGCGCGACAGCCTTCGCGTCGTAGACATCGTCAAGCGAGCAGCAGCGGTGCTGGGCAGGGCCGTCGCCCTGCAATTCCGGCAGACGGCGCTGATTCCAGAGCTGCATAGTAAGACCCACGACGGCGTGGCCTTGTTGCTGGAGCAGGGCGGCAACGGCAGAGGAATCGACGCCGCCAGACATGGCGACGGCGACGAGGCCGCGCTGGGTTTCCGCGCGCTCCGGAAGAGTGTCGAATTGGGTGGCTGCGATCATGCACAAAAGCGGGGCACCCGCCGCGGCGGGCGCCCCTACAATTTCATTTTAACGGGTTTCGACCGCTTTGCGATAGGTGGGAGACAAATCGCGGAGTTGGGCGACGGCTGCGGGAACGACGCTCAAGGCAAAGTCGATGTCCGCGGGGGTGGTGTGGCGGCCGAGGCTGAAGCGCAGGCTGGCGCGGGCTTCTTCGGACGGCAAGCCGATGGCGGTGAGAACGTGGGACGGCTCGACAGCGCCGGAGGAGCAGGCCGCGCCGGTAGAACATGCCAGGCCCTTGAGATCGAGAGCAATAAGTAGAGCTTCGCCTTCGACTCCAGGGAAAACCAAATTAGTGGTGTTGGGAGTACGCGAGGCAGTGGCAGCGTTCACGCGAGACTGCGGAATGCGTTCAAGCAGACCTTGTTGCAATTTGTCGCGGAGACTGGCCACACGCTTGGCGTCGTCAGCGAGCGAGTGGCGCGCGATTTCGGCGGCCTTGCCCAACCCAATGATGCCTGCGACGTTTTCGGTGCCAGGCCGGAATCCGCGCTGGTGATGGCCTCCGTAGAGGAACTGGCGCAGCCGCGTTCCGCCGCGGACATAAAGCGCGCCGATTCCCTTGGGCGCGTAGAGCTTGTGACCGGAAAGGGAGAGCAAATCGACTTGGAGCGCGTTCACGTCAATCGGGATTTTGCCGACGGATTGCACGGCGTCGGTATGGAAATAAATGTCGGCTTCTTTGGCGATGTGGCCGATCTCATCGAGAGGCTGGACAGTGCCGAGCTCATTGTTTGCGTGCATGATGGTGATAAGGACGGTTTCAGGCCGAATTGCGGCGCGTAGGCGGTCGAGCTCAATGAGACCGTTGTAATCTACGGGTAGAAAGGTGACGGCGACGCCTTCTTTTTCTAGAGCCTGACAGGTGTTTAGGACGGCTTCGTGTTCGATGGCGGTGGTGATGAGGTGTATGGAGGAACCTGCTTTTTTGGACGCGGGGACAGGCAAGAATGCCTGTCCTACAACACCAAAGATGGCGTGATTGTCGGATTCGGTGCCGCCGCTGGTGAAGACGATTTCCTGGGGGCGGGCGCCGATGAGCGCGGCGACTTGTTCGCGCGCCGATTCGACGGCAGCGCGAGCACGCTGGCCAGGGGTATGGATGGAGGCCGCGTTGGCGAATTCTGCGGAGAAATAGGGAAGCATGGCGTCGAGCGCGCGCGGCTCGACGGGCGTCGTGGCGTTGAAATCAAGGTAGACGCGGTTCATGGCGACGCTTTCAGGATAACAGGGCACTGCGAGACGGGAAAACCGAAATCGATGGAGAGCGCGGACGCGGAGAGTGGTGCCCTGGATTTAGGCTGGGGAAGAGGGAAGCAAACGATCGATATGACTCGGGGAAATGCCAGCGTGGAACGCTGCTTCTATGCGGCTTCCTCGTTTGAAACGTCGGGTTGGGCGCCAGATTTGGGGCGCCAGCTGACGAGGTTGCTGGTGTAAAGGGCGATGCACAGGAGATTGGCGGGAACGAAGCCGAATTGTGCGGTGCGGATTCCGATCACGCAGACCACGGCGCTGTTAATTCCGGCGACGACCCAGCCTTGCCAGAGCTTCTTTCCGATGAGCACGGTGGCGAGAACCGTCAACACGCAAGATAAATAGTCGAGTCGAATCCAGTGAATCATGTTCAGCATATTGAGCGAGCGAACCAAGGCACGAAACAAGCGCAGCGACTCGTTTGCAAGCCCGCGGTTCTACGATTTTCATTTCTAGCTGGCCAGGCCGATTGCCCCGACGATTACAACCGCTTCGGGGCCTTTCGAAGAACGCGCACACTTCATGTGTGCGAACAGTCGCTTCAGTGCCACTAAGCTATGTGCAATTGGGCGGCCATTCAAAACAGGGTGGGAATCAAAGGCGCGAAACGTACTCGATGGTAAGTCCTTCTGCGAGTTGCGATTGCGGCGATGGTTGTAAGGGTCCAACGGAGCAGCAGGGAATGCTCCAGCAAAATCGGTCACTCTGAGACAAACTGTGTCACCTTGAAACGCTTCCTGCCGGAAATGCGATTGGCGCGCCGAGGCCCCTTTCATTCTCGGCATGGCGGCTTTGCTCAATACGACCGGTTTCGGTTGTCTGAGGAAGGTTTGATGCCAGAGGGGGGCGGCGGCGGGTCAAAACAAAATCTAACTGCCATAAATTCCTTATAAGGAGCCTGCGGAGCTAGAGCCGGTTCTAACGTTTGGCCGTCTATGAATGCGGCGGAGGCCTGCCCATGAAACGACTCGTCTTATTCTGGATTCTCGCAGTGTGCCCGGTGGTGCAGTCGCAGGACGCGACGTTTCGCGGCAACAGGCAGCACACGGGGGAATATGGCGGCGCAGGCGTGCCGCAATTCACCAAGGTCAAGTGGCAGTTTCACACCGATGGGCAGGTGCTCTCTTCTCCGGTGGCCGCCGGTGACACACTGTACGTCGGCAGCAGCGATCATTTTCTCTATGCGCTGGACCTCGCGGCCGGCACGGTGAAATGGAAATTCAAAACCGATAGCCGGATCACGTCGTCTCCCGCAGTGTCGGGCGGGGTCGTGTACTTCGGGAGCTTTGATAGCAACTTCTATGCGGTGGACACCACGAGCGGAAAACTAAAGTGGAAGTTCAAGACTGGCGGAGAACGACGGTTCGCGGGAACACATCTTCACGGGGCGGAGCCGGCGAGCGAAACGATGCCAGATCCGTTCGACTTCTTCCTATCGTCGCCGGTGTTGTGGAATAGCGCGGTCTATTTCGGCAGCGGCGATACGTATATCTATGCGCTTGACGCGGCCACGGGAAATTTGAACTGGAAGTTCAAGACCGGCGACGTCGTGCACGCATCACCGGCCATTTCCGAGGGAACGCTATTCGTCGGGAGCTGGGACAGCTATTTCTATGCGCTGGACGCCGCTACCGGAAAAGAGAAATGGCGTTTCAAGACCGGTGAAGATCCCGCTATTCACAATCAAGTGGGCATTCAATCCTCCGCGGCCGTGGCGGATGGCACGGTTTACTTTGGCTGCCGCGATTCGAAGCTGTACGCAGTGGATGCGGCCACGGGCAAGGAGAGATGGTCTTTCTCGAACAAGGGATCGTGGGTCATCGGCTCGCCGGGAGTGCTTGATGGGAGAGTTTATTTTGCGACTTCGGATTCGGGACTGTTTTATGGACTGGACGCCAACTCCGGCGCGAAGCTTTTCTCCCTCGACTTCAAAAATTGGCCGATGTTCTCTTCGCCCGCGGTCGCCGGAGGCCTTGCTTACATTGGGTCGCACCAGGGCAAGCTGTTCGCAATTGACCTGAAAACGCAGAAAGTCGCGTGGACCTTTGAGACCGAAAATTCAAAGAAGAACGGTCCCGTCTACACCAAGGGCGACGGCACGCCCAAGTATGAGGCGGCTTTTTTTGATTTTTTCTACGACGACATGATCGTAGGCGTGCAAAAAATGATGTCGGTGGGAGCCATTCTCTCTTCGCCGACGGTGGTCAACGGCACGATCTACGTTGGCAGCGCGGATGGGAGCGTCTACGCGTTGAACTAGCGCCGTTAGCGAACGTCCTCGCCGGCGGCGCCTTCCTTTACCTCCTAAAATCAACGGGCAGCCTGACCCATGTTAGAGTGAGCTTTCCCCTGCGGCTGCTAAACTCGCGGCCGGGGCAGGAAACGCGGGGGTGGAAGAAGTGGCGTACCGGGATTTGCGGGAGTTTGTGAAGAAGCTCGAGAAAGAGGGCGAGCTGAAGCGGATTCGTGCGGAAGTGGATCCGGTCCTGGAAATTGCCGAAGTGACGCAGCGTGTGGCGCGGGACAAGGGGCGACAGCCAAAGAGTGTGGGTCCCGCGTTGCTGTTCGAGAAGCCGACGGGATCGCGCGTCCCGCTATTGATTAACGCGTTTGGCAGCGTGCGGCGGATGGAATTGGCGTTTGAAGTGGAGAAGCTGGATGACGTGGCGGAGCGCATCCAGGGATTCTTAAAGATGGATACACCGCAGGGGTTGTTCGACAAAATCAAATTGTTGCCGAAGCTAGCGGAACTTGGGTCGTTCTTTCCGAAAAGCGTGCCGTCGGGCTCCTGCAAGGAAGTCATTCAGAAGGGAAGCGACGTCAATCTTTTCGATTTCCCCATTTTAAAGTGCTGGCCGCAGGATGGCGGACGATTCATCACCTTTCCGTTGGTGTTCACGCGCAACCCAGAAACGGGGAAGCGCAACGTCGGCATGTACCGCATGCAGGTGTACGACGAGCGGACCACCGGGATGCATTGGCAAACGCAGAAGCACGGAGCCGAGCATTTTCGCAGGGCGCGGGCGAAGAATCCCGACGGTCGGATTCCAGTGTCGGTGGCGATTGGTGCCGACCCGGCGACGGCGCTCTCCGGCATGCTTCCGATCCCACCCGACCTCGACGAGATGATGTTCGCCGGATTTCTACGGCGGGAGCCGGTGGAAATGGTGCGGTGCGAGACGAACGATTTGGAAGTTCCTGCCAATGCGGAGATCGTGCTCGAAGGGCACGTCAATTTGAACGAGATGCACACCGAGGGACCCTTTGGCGACCATACGGGCTTCTATTCGCTGGAAGGCGAATACCCAGTCTTCCACGTGGAGTGTGTGACGCACCGGAAAGATCCGATTTATCTGACAACCGTGGTGGGCCCGCCGCCGCAGGAAGACTACTTTATGGGGTATGCGGTGGAGCGCATTTTTCTGCCCGTCATGAAAATGCAGTACCCGGAAATCGTGGATGTGGCGATGCCCGCCCAAGGGATTTTTCATAACTTGATGATTGTGGCGATCCGGAAGTCTTATCCGGGACACGCGCGCAAAATTATGAACGCCATTTGGTCACTGGGGCAGGCAATGTTCACAAAGGTGATCGTGGTGGTAGATCACGACGTGGATATCCATAACTATCGCGAGGTGGTGTGGAAGACCCTCTGCGCGCTGGATCCGGAGCGCGATGTCCAGTTTACCTTGGGACCTGTAGATACACTAGATCACGCGGCGCGCATGCAAGACTTTGGCTCAAAGATGGGAATTGATGCAACGCGAAAGTGGGCTACGGAAGGATTTACGCGCCCTTGGCCGGATGAAATTCGAATGGACGAAGCGACCAAGGCTCGAGTCGAAGCCATGTGGAAGAATTTGCATTTATGAAGGCAAGGAACGGGCGAACTCCTCGGCGGATTGCAGGAGCGTGGTTTCAAAGGATAACCGTCCCTGCGGACAGGGTCCGATGGGCAAAAAGCGCAATTAGTTGTGGTATGGGGCGGCCCGACCCACAATAGATTCAGGTACCACCCCCCAATACCCCCCAAACTGCCTAGAACTACCCGTACACTTAGGGCAACAGACCTATAGATTCCCTTGACGGTCGGAGTGCTAGAATGTCATAAAGCTTTCACAGGCCGCACCTTTCTGAATGTCCGCAGCGCAGAAGAGGTGCAACGAACGGTCTTCCAATAAGGTGTGTGTTCGATGGCCGGGGTGGCATTCCTCGTGAGTGAATCGCGCGAAGTGATGAACGTACGACAGGCGTCGCAATATCTGGGCATCAGCCCGGATACCCTGTACCGTTACATCACCGAGGGTGAAATTCCTGCATTTAAACTTGGCAATCGTTGGAAACTTCGTAAGACGATCCTGGACCGCTGGATGGAACGCAAGATGAGCCAGGCGACCGCGAGGCGGCGGTAGTCTAGCGCGGACGAGAGGGTTGTTCGTTAGAAAAGGGGCCGCAAATGTTGGGACTGGGAAAAAAGAGCCGGCAACTCGTGGGACTGGATATCGGTTCCAGCTCCATTAAAGCAGTTGAGTTGAAGTCCACGAAAGCGGGCTACGAGCTGGTAAGTTTTGGAATGGAAACGCTGGCGCCGGACACCGTCGTGGATGGCGCGATCATGGACGCGCCGCAAGTGGCCAACGCCATCAGCAAGATTTTCGATGCGCAACGCATCAAGACCAAAAACGTGGCCACATCGGTTTCAGGGCACTCGGTGATCGTCAAGCGCGTTCCTCTGCCCCTGATGACGGAAGACGAGCTTTACGATCGAATTCCTTCCGAAGCCAGCCAGCACATTCCTTTCGACATTGCGGACGTGAACCTTAGCTACCAGCTCTTGGAATCCATGGACGCGCAGATGGACGTCCTGCTGGTGGCCGTTAAGAAAGACAAGATTCTGAACCACACGAACGTGTTGGCACAGGCCGGCAAGACGCCGGTGGTGGTGGACATTGACGCCTTCGGTCTTCAGAACTGCTTCGAAGTGAATTACGAACCGGATGCGGGACAAACCGTGGCGCTACTGAACATCGGCGCGAGCGTGATGAACATTAATATCGTTCGCGGTGGCGTGCCGCTGTTTACGCGCGACGTCAGCGTCGGTGGCAACCAGTATACGGACGCCCTGCAGAAAGAATTGGACCTTAGCTTCGAAGATGCGGAACGGTTGAAGAGGGGAGATTCGCTGCCCAGCGTGACCGACGAGCAGAAGCAGCAGATTCTTCGCAGCGTCTCCGACATTCTCACCCTTGAAATTCAGAAGACCTTCGACTTCTTCCGGGCCACGGCCAGCGGCGAGAACATCCAGCGCATCGTCGTGGCGGGTGGAACGGCGCGCGTCCCCGGTTTGGTAGACCTGCTCCGGGAAGAGTTTGCAATGCCTGTTGAAGAGTTGAACCCGTTTCGCAAAGTGCTCATCAATCCCAGCCGGCACAGTGATGACCAAATCCGCGATATGGCTCCGCGGCTGGCTATCGCCGTGGGTCTGGCGCTGAGGAGCTTTGACTAACCATGATTCGCATAAACCTACTTGGACAGATTCGACCGAAGGCCGCACGGCGGCCCGTTGACACGGGAGCGGCACTGCCCGTGGTGTTCATTGGCGCCGGGCTCGTCCTGGGCGCACTGGTTCTCGGTTTCTTCTACTACACCTGGTCGAACCAGCTGAACAAGGAGAACGCCGAGATCAAGAAGCTGCAAACACAGAAGACCGACCTTGAGCAGACCAAGCTGCAAGTGGAAGCGTTCGAAAAGCAAAAGGTGATTTTGCAGCAGCGCGTTTCGACCATTGAACAGCTACAGCGTGACCGCACCGGTGGCCAGGAATTGCTGGACATGGTTGCCAATACGGTTTCGCGCACGGAGAACCTGTGGCTGACGGAAATGACGCGCCACGGCAGCAATCTCTCGCTGCAAGGGGCTTCTGCCTCGGTGAATTCCGTGGCCAATTTTATTACGGCGTTAAAGCGCTCCGGCTACTTCCAGAAGGTTGAAATCAAGGAAACGAAGCAGGACGACAAGAGCGGGGCTGTGCAGACCTATACATTCGACATTTCGGCGGAAATCGCGCCGCCGCCGGCAGCGCAGACGCGGCCGGCCAACACGCCGGCTCCTGCCGCAACGCCGGCGAAGAAAGGATAAGGGGACACCATGGCCAACCCGTTTCGGGATATGTCAGTGATCATGCAGGCCCTGGTGGCTGCGGCGGTTGCTGTGGTGCTGGTTCTGGTTGGTGTGTACGTGCCGGGATCACCCATCGCTCGCGAACGAGATCAGGTGGATGCCGCCGTCCAGCAGCGTACCAAGCTCAATCAGGAAGTCACACAACTGCAGGTTTACAAGCAGCGCTATGGAGAATTGAAGCAGCAGATGGATGCGCTCTCCAAGCAATTGGAAACGTTGAAGACGATTGTGCCGGAAGAAAAGGAAGTGGATGAATTCATCCGCCTTCTCCAGGGTGCGGCAAGCGCTTCGAACGTACAGCTTCGCCGCTTGACGTCACAGGCAATCGTTCCAAGGGAATATCACTACGAGATGCCCTTTGAAATCCAGGCGGATGGCCCGTATTTCAATATCCTCGATTTCTTCGGCCGGCTGGGCCGGTTGTCGCGAATCATCAACGTGGGCGATTTGACATTCGATGATCCGGAGAAGGGCAAAGGAACCCATTACGCGGTGCGGCCCGGTGCGACGGTTTCGGGAATTTTTACGGCAACCACTTTTTTCACCAAGCCTGCTGATACCGGAGTAGCTCCTGCAGGTGGAGCGAAGCCTCCGGCCAGCGCGGCTGGTAAACACTGAGCAGGAATGAGCGAACTATGCGTGCAGCGATACATCTCGGAATAGGGGTCTTGCTCGCGGCAGCCGTACCTGGCTTGCAGGCGCAGGTCAGCCCTTCGACGCCCGGTAATGTCAAGACGGCGCTGTCGAATGCTGGCCAGTCCGCGCCACCGGCAGCAAAACCAGCAGCACCGGCGCCCGCCAGGCCCGCGGCACAGAATACCAAGCCGGCTATGAAGCCAGCGGCGAAGCCAATGGCCAAGAAGCCCGCTGCTAAACCCGCGGTCAGGAAAGCAGAAACTACGACCACGGCAAGTGCCGCAGCTCCTGCAGAGAGCGAAGTGAAGCAGGCTCGGCGTGATCCGTTCGAATCCCTGATTGGCCGGCAGCAGGCGCAGTCTGCGGCCAATAAAAACCTTCCGCCTGGGAAGGCGGGTTTGCAGGTCAGCACGTTGCGTCTGGACGGCATCGTGAAGGCCTCCAACGGCATGATTGCGGTAGTTTCCAACCCACAACTCCGTACCTATTTCCTTCGCGAAGGTGACCATCTCTACGATGGCACGGTGGAAAAGATTTCGATGGATGGCGTCTCGTTCCATGAAGAGGGGAAAGATGCCTTCGGTCAGCCTGTGGAACGGCAAGTGAATAAACGAATTTATCCGAGTGCAGGAGAACAGCAATGAAGACGAATTGGCCGGCCCTTCGGCATGGCTGCCTAATCCTTGCGAGTGTGGCGGCTGGTGTCTGCCCCGCGTTCGCTCAAACGCCAGAGACCACCGGTACCGCGGCGGCTTCGGCAGTGATCTCCAGCGTAGCCATTACGCAAGCGCCGCAGCGGGCGGCCGTGCGCGTGGAGGGAGAAGGGCGGCTCGACGTTCACACTGCCCGGATGCAGAATCCTGATCGCCTGGTGTTGGACTTCATGGGCGCGCGGATTGCCGTGCAGAAGACGGCCATCCCCGGGGTTTCCGCTCCTGTGCGTGGCGTTCGAATCGGTCAATACCGGCCCGACGTTGCGCGCGTGGTCATCGACCTGACAGCGGCAGCGCCCTTTCAACTTTCTCGGGATGGCGAGGCTGTTGTAATCCAGTTTGAAATGCCAACGGCGACGCCGGAGGTGAACACGGTTACGGCGAAGACGCTGACTTCGAATCAGGGTGAGAATGCCCGCCGCGACTTTCAATACAGTGATTCGACGCCGCGCAGGGCGGTATCGGGCTCCTCGAAAGCTGCACAGATTTCTGCTCCTCGCTTCGCGCTCCCAGGCGAACTGACCCAGCCCTCAGTCGTCCTGGCATCGTTTAGCGGGAAGAACGAACCGGTTCGCCCAGAGGCAAGCACACAACAAGCCGCTCAGCAAGCCGTCCAACAGGCCAATACAGCAGCAACGACTCTGGCCACGTCGTCGGCCGCACAGAACCAAAACATGACGCCGTCCGCCGGACCTGCGGCCCCAAAGTACACTGGAGAACCCATTTCCGTGAACCTGAAGGACGTTGACCTTCGCGACTTTTTCCGCCTGATTCATGAGATCAGCGGGTTGAACGTCGTCCTGGATCCTGCCGTCAAGGGAAGCCTCACGATCGTGCTGGACGAAGTGCCCTGGGACCAGGCGCTTGACATCGTCCTACAGAATAATGGTTTGGATAAACAGCTGAACGGCAACGTTTTGCGCATTGCGACCCGCTCCACGCTCAAGGGCGAGGCCGAGTCGCGGCGCGACTTGGAAAAAGCGGAGGCCGAAGCCACCAAGCCTGAGATTTTGACCCGCGTGCTCAGCTATTCGAAAGCCGGCGCTATGAGGGACTTGCTGAAAAAATTCCTCTCCCCCCGTGGCGATATTCTTGCAGATGACCGCTCCAACACCCTGATTATCCGGGATATCCCTGTGGTGTTCCCGGCCATCGACAATCTGATTAATCAGTTGGATCGCAAATCCCGCCAAGTGGAAATCGAAGCGCGCGTTGTGTCTGCCTCCCGCTCTTTTGCTCAAGATATCGGGACACAACTTGGTTTTGCCGGTCAGACCACGGGTGGGCGATCCCTCTTCAGCGGCAATCCAGCAGTGGGTTGCAGCGGCCTTACCGGGGGGCTTGTTCCGTCGCCGGTGACTTGCGCCAGCGGCACTGCAAGTGGAAATGGCAACACCACGGGCACGCCTCTAAATACGAACTTCCCGGCGAACGCCCCGACGTCAGGCATTAGCTTCTCGCACCGGTCCCCGAATTTCGCCGTTGATTTCTTCATCACCATGGCGGAAGCCAAGGGCGTTGGCAAGTTGCTCTCGAAGCCCAAGGTCATTACGCAGAACAATGAGAAGGCGACGGTCAAACAGGGTACCAAGATTCCGATTCAGACGACCATCAACAACACCATTTCTGTGCAGTTCATCGACGCGGTGTTGAAACTCGAAGTTACGCCGCAGATTACTGCGGAGGGCACCGTCTTCATGGACGTACTTGTGGAAAACACCCAGATTGATACCGGTATTCCCCGAGTTCAGGGGGTTCCGGCACTCGACACCGAGTCGGCGGAAACCAAGGTCACCGTGGCCGATGGCGGCACAGTGGTTATCGGCGGCATCATTATCTCGTCGCAGCGCGTGGACATCCAGCAGACTCCGATCGTCGGCAGCATTCCGCTGATCGGCAACCTGTTTAAGCGCACTGCCGTGACCACGACGTCGCAGGAATTGCTGTTTTTCCTCACGCCGCGAATCATTCCTGGATAAGTTCGGCGTTTACAAATTCAGAAAAGGGTCGAAACGAGGAGACAACAGTCTCCTCGTTTCTTTTATGAAGACAGCCTTTCATCAACGCCGGCGCGCACTCGTTGCGCGGCTCCGGGAATCTCAACTCGATAGCCTGCTGATCACCAGTCATGCCAACTGGTACTACCTGACGGGTTTTACGGGTGATGCTGGAGCGCTGGTCGCGTCGCGCAGGGGCATTACACTAATCACCGATGGACGGTTTACCGTTCAAGCGCGTGAGGAAACTCCTGGCATTGAAATAGTTCTGCAGAAGGGCTCGCTATTCGAATTGGTTGGACAATTTCTCAAAAAATCGGCAGGGAAGCGGGTCGGATTTGACCCCACACAATTGACCGTAGCGCAGCTCCAGAGCCTGCGGAAAGCAGGAGGAGGGGGATTGAGTTATACCCCGATCACCGGCGCGGTGGAGGCCCTGCGGATGCGCAAGGACGCCTCAGAACTCGCGCAAATGCGCAGGGCCGCGATTCTGGCAGGAGAGGTATTCTCAGCCGCTCTGCCGCTTCTTAAGCCTGGGATCAGGGAATTTGAAGTGGGCGCGGAAATCGAGTACCAGATGCGCAAGCGAGGAGCTTCTGGACCGGCCTTCGAAACGATTGTAGCCTTCGGGGAGCGTGGGGCACTGCCTCACGCGCGGCCCACGGCCAAGCGACTGAGGAAAAATGAGTTGGTGGTGCTGGACCTGGGTGTTATACTCGGCCACTATTGCAGCGATATGACCCGCACGGTGCATGTTGGGCGGGCATCGGAACGCATCCGAACGTGGTATCGGGCGGTTCTTGAAGCGCAACGGGCGGCCATCGCGGCGGTCAAAAGCGGGGTGAGTTGCGGCACTGTGGACGCGGCAGCCAGGCAAGTTTTGGCGGGCTACCACCTGGATAATCTGTTCGTGCACAGCACTGGCCACGGGCTCGGACTCGAAGTGCACGAAGATCCCAGGGTAGCGCGGGGACAGACGAAGCTCCTGGAACCAGGGAACGTCATTACCATTGAACCCGGGATATACGCCGAAGGCATCGGGGGGATTCGGATTGAAGATGATGTTGTCGTGCATGCTGATCGTACCGAAGTACTGACCCGCGCGCCGCGGGATCTCATCGAACTTTAGAACAGGCATGAAACGAAAAAAGGCTTCGAAGTCGAGTCCGTCGTTCGCCAATCCTGAAATTCAGCAGATCGAGCAGCTCCTTCAATTCATGACGGAGCACAATCTCGAGGAGTTTGAATACTCCCGGGGCGACCTGCGCATCCGTTTGCGCAAGCCTTCCGCGGGAGTGGTTTTTGCGTCCCCCCGGGCTTCCGCCGCTCCCGAGATCATCGTGCCGGGCGCGGTAGGTGCGTCGCAGGCCGCCGCCGTGGCTCCTGAGGCGCGTTCGACAGAAGATCTACACTTGGTCAAGTCCCCCATTGTCGGGACGTACTACGAGTCTCCCAGCCCTGGCTCCGAGGCCTTTGTGAAGGTCGGTGCCCATGTCGAGACCGGGCAGACGCTGTGCATCGTGGAAGCCATGAAACTCATGAACGAGATCGAGTCGGACGCCAGCGGCGAGGTTATCCGAATCTTCGTCGAAAACGGCCAGCCGGTGGAATACGGCCAGCCTCTCTTCGGCATCCGCCCGAGCCGGAAGAAGTAGCCCGCCGGCCATGTTCCAGAAAATCCTAGTCGCCAATCGCGGGGAAATTGCCCTGCGGGTTATTTGCGCCTGCAAAGAGTTGGGGATTTCCACGGTTGCCGTATATTCCGAGGCGGACCGCAATTCACTCCACGTTCGGTTTGCGGATGAAGCGGTTTGCATCGGGCCGCCGCGCAGCAGCGAGAGTTATCTGAATATTCCGCAGGTCATTAGCGCGGCGGAAATCACAAACGTGGACGCTATTCATCCCGGGTACGGTTTCCTCAGTGAAAACGCGAACTTCGCCAAAGTCTGCGAAGCCTCGGAAATCACTTTTATCGGGCCGCGGCCCGAGATCATTGAAATGATGGGCGAGAAGGACCGCGCGCGCAGAGAAGTGAAGGCCGCCGGTTTGCCCACTATTCCTGGTAGCGAAGGCATCGTCGAGGGAGAGGAACAGCTTGCTAAGGAAGCGGCGCGTATAGGATATCCGCTTATCATCAAGGCTTCCGCGGGCGGCGGCGGCCGCGGCATGCGCGTGGTTCACCGTCAGGAGGAGCTTCTGGCGGCTTACCAGACGGCGCGCAGCGAGGCGCAGCAGGCCTTTGGTACGCCGGACGTTTACGCGGAGAAGTTTCTCGAACACCCGCGGCACATCGAATTTCAGGTGCTCGGCGACCAGCATGGCAAAGTCATTCATCTGGGCGAGCGCGAGTGCAGCATCCAGAGGCGCCACCAGAAACTGGTGGAGGAATCTCCCTCTCCGGTAATGGATGCGAAGCAGCGAAAGGATCTTGGCGCCAAGGTCGTGAAGGCGCTGGAAAAAATCGGCTACACCAACGCGGGGACCGTCGAATTCCTGATGGACCAGGACGGCTCTATGTACTTCATCGAGATGAACACGCGCATTCAGGTCGAGCATCCCGTAACCGAGCTGGTCACCGGAGTGGATTTGATCAAGGCGCAGATCCGCATTGCCGCCGGGGAAAAGATGGAGGACGCCACCGGCGCGATTATCTCCTCCGGACACGCCATCGAATGTCGGATCAACGCCGAGGATCCCGAAACGTTTGTGCCCTCCGCCGGCCGCATCACAACGTTTCAGGCGCCCGGAGGAACCGGGGTGCGTGTAGACTCCGCCGCATACGCCGACGCGGTCATTCCACCGTATTATGATTCGATGATCGCCAAGCTGATTGTGAAAGGCCGCGACCGTGCGGAGGCTGTGGGCCGCATGAAGCGCGCGCTGGAGATGTTCGTCATCGAAGGCATCAAGACTTCCATTCCACTGCATCGCCGGATTTTGGCCGACCCAGACTTTGCGGCGGGGCGATTTGATACCCATTTCATCGAAAGATTGCTGGGAACGAACGGAAAATAATCATCCATGCGTCTTGTCCTACCGCGGTTGTATGTGATATTAGACGCAGCATTGCTGACCTCTCCCGATACAGACTGCGCGCAGAAACTCGCCGATACCGGAGTCCGCTTGCTCCAGTATCGAAACAAAAATGCGTCCGCGCGCGAACTCTTCGAAACCTCGAAAAGGCTTGCGTCTCTTTTGGTTCCGCAAGGTGTAACGTTTTTCGTGAATGACCGCGCGGATGTCGCGGCCCTCGCGGGGGCCAGCGGCGTTCATGTTGGCCAGGAGGATTTGGGAGTGGAAGGGGCGCGCTCGGTGATTGGCGCAGGCAAACTGGTAGGCATTTCGACCCACAACCTCGAACAATTCGAACGTGCTGCTGCTACCTCTGCTGACTACATTGCCGTCGGTCCCGTGTTCGCGACGTCCACCAAGTCCAATCCCGATCCGGTCGTCGGTACAAGCCTCATTCGGCAGGTGCGGTCGCTGACCGACAAACCTATCGTGGCAATCGGTGGTATCACGTTGGACAGGGCTGCTGAGGCGATCGGAGTGGGCGCGGATTCCGTGGCAGTCATCAGCGATATTCTTCTCGCGCCGGACCCGGCGAAGCGCGCACGCCAGTTTATTGAACGACTCGAAGCCGCAAACCACGAGGCGGCCGTCTGAGGCCCACTCCGAATGGCTGACACCACGCACCCACTCTCGCAAAACGCTGCCAACAACGAAACCGGCTTCGTGCGCGCTATCGGACTCTTCGATGGCACGATGATCGTTGTCGGCTCGATGATTGGCTCCGGCATTTTCATCGTTGCCGCGGATATCTCCCGGCAAACTGGCTCTGCAGGCGGATTAATCCTTACCTGGGTGCTCACCGGCATGCTTACCATTTCTGCCGCGCTTTCGTATGGCGAACTCGCGGCGCTTTTCCCTCACGCCGGCGGGCAATACATTTATCTCCGCGAAGCCTATTCGCCGCTGTGGGGCTTTCTCTATGGCTGGACGCTTTTTCTCGTCATTCAGACGGGAACCATCGCGGCCGTCGCCGTGGGATTTGCGCGCTATCTCGGTGTCTTGTTCCCGTCCATTTCACCAAGCGTTTGGATCGTTCATCCGATCGCGCTGTCCTCAAGATATGCAATTAGCCTGTCCATCCAACAGTTGGTCGGCGTCTTGATGATCCTGTTTCTGACGTTCCTCAACACTTTGGGAGTTCGGCTCGGAAAGTTGATCCAGAACATCTTCACCAGCGCAAAAACGCTTTCGCTCGTAGGGCTAATCTTCCTCGGTATTTTTGTGGGCAGAAATGCCGGGGCGATGGTGGAGAATTTCGGCCATTTCTGGACCATTCGAAACGCCCAGCCTATCGACCCCGGCGCCAGTTTCTTGCGAAGCTTTCTCCCGACTGTCACCGCGGGGGGCGGCGTGTTTGGTCTCATTGTGGCGTTTGGTGTGGCACAGGTCGGATCTCTCTTTTCCGCGGACGCTTGGAACAATATCGGCTTCACAGCCGCGGAAGTAAAAAACCCAAAGCGCGATGTGGCGCTCTCCATGGCCTTTGGCACCGTCATCGTCATCACGCTCTATTGTCTGGCGAATCTCGCCTATCTCTGCACTCTTCCCATCGTGCAGATTCAGACCGCTCCCGACGATCGCGTCGCAACAGCTGCCCTCAACGCCATCTTCGGACCTGCCGGCGCCATGATCATGGCGGTGGCGATTGTCATTTCCACGTTCGGCTGCAATAACGGCTTGATTCTGGCTGGTGCGCGGGTCAGTTACGCGATGGCGAAAGACGGGCTTTTTTTTAAATCCACCGGCACGCTGAACAAAAAAGGCGTCCCGGGGTCGGCGCTGTTCTATCAAGGGATCTGGATTACTGTTTTGATTCTGCTGCGCACGCGGCGGGTGGACGCGGGAGGGATCGTGACCTACGGCAACCTCTACAGCGACCTTCTCAATTACGTGGTCTTTGCCGCTTTGCTTTTCTATGTTCTGACGACCATCGGGATTTTCGTGCTGCGCGTAAGACGGGCGGATGCGGAGCGGCCATATCGTGCCTTTGGCTATCCATTTGTTCCCGCGCTCTATGTCATAGCGGCCATCAGCATCATGGTTGTGCTGCTGCTTTATCAAACACAGACCGCAGGAATCGGAATGTTAATTGTACTTATCGGGGCTCCCGTTTATTTGTTCTGGTCGTGGTGGTCGCGGCGCGCCGCGCGTGTGGGTACAACACAATAATTGAATTTTCCTGTAGTGGCATAGGAGGCTGGGCCACTACAATGTCCCAGTCCAATTTGGCAGTGCATAGAACCAGCGGGAAGACTTCCCCAAAAGGAGGAGTTGCATGGGCAACCCCTTGTTCGCAAGAAAACCGATGAGCATGTTGCTCGCGGAATCTCAGGAGGAAGGCGGGCATAGCCTGAAACGCACGCTCGGTCCGTTCCAGTTGACCGCGCTGGGCGTGGGGGCGGTCATCGGTGCGGGCATATTTGTGTTTTCGGGACTGGGAGCCCACTATGCCGGGCCGGGCCTGATGCTCTCGTTCGTGCTCTCCGGGCTGGGCTGCGCGTTTGCGGCGCTGTGCTACGCGGAATTTGCCGCTATGATTCCGCTGGCAGGGAGCGCTTACACCTACGCATACGCCACCCTCGGCGAACTATTCGCCTGGATCATCGGCTGGGACCTTACGCTCGAGTACGCCATGGGTGCCAGCACAGTTTCATCGGGCTGGTCCAACCACTTTATTGAGCTGCTGAACATTTTTCACATCAAGATGCCTTTGTGGCTGGCCTACGACCACTGGACCGGGCTGGACACGGCCACGAAAATCGTCGCACGCCAGATGGCCCAAGCCTCCGACGCAACGCTGCGGCAGGGCACCCAAGCCTTCCTGGACAAAGTCGATGCCATCATAAGCGCTCAATCCCCGGAGTTGGTTCAGAGTTCTCACGCGCTGCTCAACGCGCCGACAATCTTCGGAAAAGAAATCGGCTTCAATCTGCCCGCATTTCTGATCGCTCTGATTATCACCGCGGTCCTGGTCATCGGCATAAAAGAAAGCGCGCGCTTCAATTCCACCATCGTGGTCATCAAGGTCGCCGTAGTGCTCTTCGTCATCGGCCTGGGAATCCGTTACGTCGATTTTTCCAATTGGGGCCATGACTGGTCCAGCTTTGCGCCCATGGGATTTGCTGGGATTGGAGCGGGAGCGGCGTACGTCTTTTTTGCGTACATCGGCTTTGACGCCGTTTCCACCACTGCACAGGAAGCGAAGAATCCGCAGCGGGACTTGCCTATCGGCATCATCGCCTCCCTGCTAATCTGCACCGTTCTCTACATCTCGGTCGCCGGAGTGCTCACCGGCATGGTCCGTTGGCAGGACGTGAACATCGAGGCGCCGATTGCGCGGGCGTTCCTGGACCGCGGATTGTCAACGGCATCACATATCGTCACGCTGGGGGCGCTGGCGGGACTCACGAGCGTGATGTTGGTCATGCTTCTCGGCCAAACGCGCGTGCTGTACTCCATGGCCAACGACGGCCTGCTCCCGAAGAAGTTCTTTGCGGCCATCCATCCGAAATTCCGCACACCGTATAAAAACACCATGCTTGTCGGTTTGCTGGCCGCCATCCTTGGCAGCGTGACGCCCATCGATCAACTCGGAAAGATGGTGAATATCGGGACGCTGCTGGCCTTCGTCATTGTATGCATCGCCGTCATGATTTTGCGCAATACCAATCCCGATCAGGCGCGCCCTTTCCGCACACCGTGGGTGCCGGTCGTGCCAGTTCTCGGAATCTTGTTCAACGGCTACATGATGTACAAGCTCGGGTGGGTGAACTGGGCCCGCCTCATTATTTGGCTGATCATCGGGCTGGTAATCTATTTCACGTACAGCCGCTACCACAGCAAGGTCAGCAATCCACAGCAGTCGTAGGTTTGGTGCTTTGACGGGCCGGGCGCTTGGTGCCTGGCCCCGATTCTTCCGTTGTGCTTCTCCTCTGCGGGCGGCACTTCTTCAGGTAGAGTATCCTTTCCGTCTACGGACCGATGACACGCTTCCGCGCCAGCCTCAAAGAGCTATGGAACCGCCTCTCCTGGCTTGATCTTGTTTCCATGGTGGTGGCTGGGGCCGGATTGGTTCTCGCCAACGTCGAACTCAACGGTGGTGCTGTCAATTTCCTAAAATACCTGGCCGTCCTTGCGGCGATCTACCTGTTGGTCCGCTTCATCGGATGGTGGAGGACGCGGCTGCTCTGGAGCCTGCGCAACCGCCTGATCGTCGCCTATCTGTTTATTGCCGTGGTCCCGATTCTGCTGATCGTCACGCTGGTTTCGATCGCCGGTCGCATTCTCTATTCGCAGCTCGGCGCCTATCTTTTGCACGAAGACATTCAGCATCGCGTCGAGATGATTGCAGACATCTCGGAGCACATCGCCGTCGCGCATGGAACGTTGCCTCCAGGCGTCACACAGGCGGACTCCGAGAAGATTCTCGCCGCCCAATCGCACGCCGTCCATGATCGCGAACTCCCTGGGCTCCGTATCAGCTTTGCAAATGACACCGCTCTTCTTCGCAATTTGGCGCCGGGCAAGAGATCGTTCGCGGGCCTCCTGCAGCAGGGCGAGCAGGGCGACTCGCTTTCTTTGACAAGTTTGCGGCTGATTGCGGATCCCAAAGGCGAGCGCGTGGTCACCCTGCGCGTGCCAGTGACCGCGGACTTCCTCGGCACGGTCGCGCCGGACCTCGGCGCCATCCAGCTTAATCTGATGGAGCGCTACTTCGGTGGCGCGCAGCAAGGCGTCACCTATACCTCTGGTGGGGAACAATACAAAGTGGCAAACCGCATCGTGGCGCGCAACCGTGCGCTGCAAAGCGCCATGGTTTGGCTCGACACTCCCGTGACAGTGGCGTCCAGCCTGGATTCCGTCTACGTGGCCAACGATGGCAAAGTGGACCTGCATCGCCCGGTGCTCGCGGTGTTCAATGCCCGGCCCTCGAGATTAAACGCCAGAATTTTTACCACACTTGGAGAACTGCGCGACACCTATCTTCTTCTGCTCGTCCTTGTCGGAATTCTTTTTTTTCTCATCGAAACCGCCGCTCTCATCACGGGAGTTGTTCTCACCATGCGCATCACCGGAGCCGTGGCAGGACTTTACCGTGCCACGCAATTCGTACGCTCCGGAGATTTTTCCCACCGCGTGCCCATTCAGGACCGCGACCAACTGGGCGAGCTGGCGGAATCGTTCAACGACATGACCAACTCCATCGGGGGCCTGATCGAGGAGCAGAACAAACGCCAGCGTTTGGAAAATGAAATTTCCATCGCCCGCGAAGTCCAGAACCAGCTTTTTCCCAGCACGCTGCCCTCGGTCCCAGGAGTCGAGATCGAAGCCATTTGCAAGGCCGCCCGCTCCGTCAGCGGCGACTACTATGATTTCATCCAGCTTAGCCCCACGCACATCGCCATCGCCATCGCCGATATCTCGGGCAAAGGAATCTCCGCCGCGCTCTTAATGGCCAGCCTCCAGGCTGCTTTGCGCAGCCAGCTCCTTGCCGATGGCACCGAGCGCCTGAGTACTGCGGAACTGGTTTCGCGCCTCAACAAGCATCTCGTGCGCAACACTGGCGACGACCGCTTCGCCACATTTTTCATCGCCGTCTACGATAGCGCCACTCGCACGCTGCGCTACACTAACGCGGGCCACCTCCCATCTTTTCTCCTTTGCCATGGAGTTGCGGAGCTTTTGGACAAGGGCGGAATGGTCCTCGGCGTCGTCGAGGACTACGCCTATGAAGAAGGATCACTGTCTGTGGGAGCGGATTCCGTTCTCATCGGTTACAGTGACGGACTTGTTGAGCCGGAGAATGTCTACGGCGAAGAGTTCGGCATCCGCCGGCTTAAGGAAGCTGCCACGCGATTGCAAGGAGCCGCGCCGCTGATGGTCGCGGAGTCGTTGATGGCCACCGTCGAAGAATGGGCCGGAACCCCCGAGCAAGCCGACGACATGACCGTCATCGTCGCGCGGCTTCGGTAGTACCTCTGCGACGGCTACGCTATACTGAAAATCTTTCCAAGAGATATTTCCGGGGAGCAGAATGTCGCTGAGCAATCGGGTTGCGTTGGTCACGGGTGGCAGCCGAGGCATCGGCCGGGGACTTGCCTTGCGCCTGGCACAGGACGGCGCACGCGTCGCCATCGCCTATCGTTCGAACAAAGTCGCCGCGCAGCAGGCGCTGCGCCAGTTGCAAGCGAGCGGCGCCGATTGTGTCGCCGTGGAAACCGATATCACCGATCCCGGGCGTTGCGATCAGCTCATCAAAACCGTCGTCGATCGTTTTGGGCGCTTGGATATTGTCGTCAACAACGTCGGCGATTTTCGCTGGGGCACGCTGGCCGAATCGCCCTTGGGAGACTGGCAGAGCGTTTTCACTTCCAATTTGATGACCGTTCTCTACATTTGCCGGGCCGCGCTCCCGCACATGAGAAAGGCGCGCTGGGGCCGCATTATTAACATGGGTGCCGTTGGCGCAGAGCGCGCCTTTGGTCAGGCGAAAATTTCCGCCTACGCAGCCGCCAAGGCCGCCGTTGTCGCGCTGTCCCGTTCGCTGGCGCTGGAGGAAGCCAAGAATGGCATCACCGTCAATGTCGTCAACCCGTCCAGCATTGATGAGAACGATCTCACGCTGGAAGAAGCCCGCAAAATTCGCGACGCGCGGTTCCCAATCGGCCGCCCACCCACCGTCGAAGACGTCGCCGGCACCGTCGCCTTTTTCACATCCGAAGAAGCCGAGTACGTGACCGGCCAGGTGGTCAACGTCAGCGGCGGATGGATGCTGTGACTCTGCCGTGAACCTCCCATGAAAGCCCTAACCGCCGCCGAAATGCGCGAAGTCGACCGGCTCACCACCGAGCGCCATGGTGTTCCCAGCCTGCAGTTGATGGAAAACGCGGGAAAGCACATCGCCAATGCCGTCCAGCAAATGCTAGATGGCAATCCCAATAAGCGCGCAGCCATCTTCTGCGGAAAGGGAAATAACGGCGGCGATGGGCTCGTGGCCGCGCGCCTCTTAAAGGAAGATAAGTCGGGTGTCGACTTCGCGCCCACCGTTTTTTTATTTGGATCGCCGGAGGAGTTGCGGGGCGACGTTGCCGAGAACCTTTCTCGCTGGGTGAAAAGTTCCGGGGAAATCATCCAAGTGAAAGACAGCGCTTCCTTGGAGGCCGCCTGGCCCAAGATTGCATCGGCCTACGCTGTCGTCGATGCTTTGCTCGGTACCGGCCTCCGCGGTCCCGCCGCTGGTCTCATCGCCGAGGCCATCACTCGACTCAACAAGCTCTCAAAGAACGCAACGCTCGCGCGCCCCGCTTTCATTCTTGCCGTCGACATTCCGTCGGGTTTGCCGTCCGATGGCCAGCCCGCGGAAGGGCCCGTTCTGTTCGCGCACCAAACCGTCACGTTCACGGCGCCGAAGATCGGCCAACTTCTTTCGGCTCAAGCCGGCTGTTGCGGGCATCTTGAAGTTCGTCAGATCGGTTCACCTGCCGCATTGGTCGAGGAAGTCGGCCAAAGCTCCGCTCGGTGGGCCGAGCCGGAAGAGTTCGCCTCGCTTCCGCTCGTCCGCGCAGCTGATTCTCATAAGGGAACCTACGGCCACGTTTTGCTTCTCGCTGGATCGCTGGGAAAAAGCGGCGCGGCCATCCTCGCCGGACGCGCGGCGTTGCGCTCCGGCGCAGGCCTGGTCACGATCGCTACGCCGGAGTCCGTGCAGTCCATCATCGCCGCGGGCCAGCCCGAATACATGACCGAGCCGCTCAAAGCAACGAAATCCGGCGTGCTCTCTTTGCGAAGCCTGGTGGACGGTACGTTTGGCGAATTGGAAGAAGGGAAGAGCGTGCTCGCCATCGGCCCTGGTTTGGGCACCCATCGCCAAACCCAGGAATTCATTCGCACCATCGTTACCCAAACCGAACTGCCGGTCGTGCTCGACGCCGACGGTCTAAATGCTTTCGCTGGCGAGGCCGAAACTCTGCGCAAACGAAAAACAAAATTTCTCGCCATCACTCCACACCCCGGCGAAATGGCCCGCCTGCTCGGCGTTTCCATAAAGGAAGTACAAGCCGACCGCGTGAAGGCTGCGCGCGAGTCCGCCCGCAAATGGAATGCTCACGTCATTCTGAAGGGCTTTCACACTCTAATCGCCTCACCCACCGGCGATCTCTTCGTCAACACCACGGGCAACGCCGGCTTGGCGAAGGGTGGCTCGGGTGATGTGCTTACCGGGTTGCTTGCCGCTCTTACCGCTCAGTTCGGCACCCAGGATTGGCACAGCGTCTTGTCACTCGGCGTCTACCTGCACGGGTCCGCTGCCGAGATCTCCGCCCAGACCCCCGAACTTTCCGGCGTCCTGGCCCAGGAAGTCGTACAGAACATCCCCTCCGCCCGCGGTCGGCTCATCCGGGAGCTTCAGCGTGCCTGAAGCGATCATTACCCACTCCGCCGAGGAAACCACCACTTGGGGCAGGGAATTCGCGAAGCGGCTGAAACCTCCCCTGCTGGTGCTCCTAACCGGGGACCTCGGCACCGGCAAGACGACGCTTACGAAAGGCCTCGTAGCTGGCCTTGGCGCCGCCAAGGAAGACGAAGTCACCAGTCCCACCTTCACCCTCGTCCACGTCTACGGCAAAGCCGCCAAGGTCTTCCACGCCGACCTCTACCGCATCGAGAATTTCCACGATTTCGAGACCCTCGGCATGGAAGACATGTTCCTGACTCCTGCCGTGGCCATCCTGGAGTGGTCCGAACGCTTCCCGTTGGAGGCCCCCTGGCCACAGATTCGCGTGAAATTGGAGCACCTCGGCGGCGACACCCGCCGCATCACGCTCGGTTAGCCCCTTCCCCCTTGTCACCGCCTTACTCCTAACTCTCTGGTTACGCACCCTCCCGGATTCCTTGCCCGTCCTCCGCCCCACTGCTACCGTAAAAAAGAGCCCTTCCGGCATCGTGCATGGCTAACGAACTCTTAACGCCCAACCCGACCGAAGCGGCCCGGATCGAACTCAAGAGCTACAACGTCACGATTCCCATGGGATCGCTGGCGATCGGCGTGGATAACATTCACCACGACGTGTTCCTGAGCCCGAGGTTCGTCCAGGCGGCGCGCGATTACCTTTTCGACCTCATTCGCCAGAGCACCAGCGCCACCTATTTCCCCGGCATTGAGTTGCGCAATACCAAAGGGCCTGACCACACCAGCTTCCGCAAGCTGCTTTCCGAGATTCTGCAAAGCTCGCTGACGCAGGCCAAATTTCACAAGAACATCGAGATCGACCTGGTGTTTCGACTTGCCCTGTTAAAATTCCTGACCGTCGAGCTGGGCAATCAGTTCGCCAACCTCATCCTCGAGGGCAAGGAATGGATTCGCCAGCGCGGCGAGCATTTTGAGCGCAGCCAGCAAGCTCACGTCATCAAGGCCAGGCTTTCGGAACTGCAGTCCGCGCGGCGCGCCGTGATTCGCCGCATCGGACAGCAAGTCGCGCAAATGGTCGTGGACGTCGAAGAAAACATCATCTCGAAGACCCGGCGCGCGTTGTTCGGCGAGGATTTTGCGCCGCTGTACGACCTCTGCAAAAACCGCTTGATCTTCCTGGACGGTGGCAAAGACGACGTTTTCTTTCTCGAGCATTACGTTCTCCTCGGGAACTACGCACGGGACCCCGATCGCTTCGAAGCCATGGACGCGCTATTCCAGGAATTCCTCCGCGAAGCAGGCATTACGCTCGGCCAGGATCCGTCGCACACCGAAGCGATTCAGTCGCACACCGCGTTGCTCGAGGCCGCTCAAGTCATTCGCAATGACATCGCCAGCCTCGAAGAGCAGCGCGAAAATACTCGCAAGCGGCTCGAACGCGGCGATGGCTTCTTCACGAAGTTTCTCAGCTCCGATGATCCTTCAAACCTGAAGGCTTCGCTCAACGATCTGGAGCTCCGCCAGAAGCATCAGGAGACCAAACTCGAGGAACTGGCCCCGCAAATTGACTCCGCCAGGCAGAAACTCGATTTCTTTGTAAAAGACCACGCTGGAAAACTCGGCGAATACCTCAACGAACCGGAAAACGCCAAGCGCCTCTTCGACGCGAACTCCGCCACCGGCGAGGAAGTTCAGCTCCGGACACGGCTGCTCTCGCGGCTTTTTGATCTTCTGGAACAACACGAAATTCTGTATCACGTTCTCGCCAGTTATGAGATCCGGCCCATCGCCGCGGAGTATTGCCCGCCCGTCCACTTGCAGCAGCTTCGTAAAGCGCTGGTTTCGAAAGAAGAATTGAAACAAGTCGAGCAGGTCATCAAGCACGTTCCCGCGAAGAAATTGTCGCTCAAGCCCATCGAGGAGCTCTCCAAGAAAATCCGCCGTTATTCCCGCGAAGAGATGCAGGCGTTCGTGTTGCGTTTCGCCAGCGATTTCCTCCGCCTGCGGCGCGACCTGCGCGATGCGGAGCATCTGACCGCTTGCATGGAGCGTCTCCACCTCGTCACCACGGAAAAGGCGCGCGAGCTGTCCCGCTTGAACAACCGCCTGTATGAATGCGTGCTCCCGGATGAAGCCAAGCCGGAACAGGACAACGTCATCTCGCACGTCATCATCAAGGCCGACGTGCGCGGCTCGACCAAGATGACCCAGGATCTTTTGTCGCGTGGCTTGAGCCCCGCATCGCATTTCAGCTTGAACCTGCACGAGCCGGTCAAAAAGCTTCTGGACCGCTACTCCGCCAAAAAAGTTTTCATCGAAGGCGACGCCATCATCCTTGCCATTTTCGAAACGGAAGCCACCATCGCCTACGCGCGCCCCGTCGCCAAAGCCTGCATTCTCTCGCGGCAGATTCTGGCCGTTTGCAATTCCTACAACGAGCGCGCCTCCGCCAGCGATCTCCCGGCGCTCGAGCTCGGTTTAGGAGTTGCCTTTCAGGGTTCCGCGCCCACCTATTGGACCGACGGCGATTCGCGCATCATGATTTCGAAAGCCCTCAATCTCTCCGACCGTCTCTCCGGATGCGCCAAGCTCGCCAAGCGCATGCTCGCAAAACAGAAAACCCACTTTGCGACCTTTCAATTCCTCAACGCCATGGAAGGCGCTTCCGCCGAAGAGTTGGACGAGTTCCTCGTCCGTTACAATATGAACGGCATCGAACTCAACGAAGAAGGCTTTCAGAAACTCTCCGAAGAAATCTCGCTCGACTCCATCGAGACCAAGCTCGATATGCCTTGGGGCAAGCAAAACGTCACCCTGTATTACGGAGAAGTTCCCCTCGGCGAGTCCGTCGAGCTTCTGGTTCTGCGAAAAGCCTTCGCCCGTGAGCTTCTGCCCGACGGCAAAATCGGCGGCCCCACGACGCACCCCTATTACGAAGTCTGCACCGCTCCCGCCCTCTACGATCTAGTCGCCGCCCTCATCCGCACCCAGCAAGCCGACCTCCTGGCCGCCCAGCGCGCCTAAAGTCTGTAGTGGCCGGTCTTTAGACCGGTGCGGTTTCTTTCCTCTGCAGGCTCTCTTGTCTGTTCGATTTTGCCGCTGTCCCGAGCCGTTCGCGGATGCGGTCGTTCTCTTCGCACCTCTCCTCGATTCTGTCCACCCCACCCTTCCACGCTATACTTCCCCCGGAGGCGAAAAGCGTCCGGTGACGTTCCCGGCCTTCAAAGCCGGTGATTCGGTCCTTCGCGGGTCGAATGGTGGGTTCGACTCCCACACGCTTCCGCCACATCTATCTCGCAGCCTTCATCTTTGAAATCGCCAAGGCCCGTGCCATGGTTGTACGGCCAGGAATGGAAGACTTCGTTCCGATTCTTTCCGCACCGGAGCAGAGGAACGAACTACCTCCGGATTTACAAGCTAGCCAACAAGGGCCGATTTGGTGCAGGTCCGCGTCCGAGCTTGAAGTTCTCTTATCCGATGGCTATGCCGCTTGGCAAAAGTACCTGGACCAAGTATTGAACTCGCCCCCACAGGAGTTAAAACTCCTGATTAGCCGACCGGACGGTGTGGACCCGGGCCGATTCCACTTGATTGCATAACAATGTCGGCTCCTTGGCCCGAGTAAGCTGTGGTTTATCGACGACCATAGGCTCGGGAGAAAGGAGCCGAACATGATGATTATAGGCGTAGATTACCACCCGAGCTTT
>Ga0210394_10000785_pt1 | contig 59195 bp, 57 predicted proteins | sample IncBWC12MmetaG_FD_160121 | JGI IMG/M metagenome (GOLD analysis project Ga0210394, IMG submission 160121) | Forest soil microbial communities from Barre Woods Harvard Forest LTER site, Petersham, Massachusetts, United States - Inc-BW-C-12-M | ecosystem: Environmental > Terrestrial > Soil >...
TTGCTTCTCTCAGCAGCTTCAGGCGCCAAGCGAGAACACGGTTCTGTTCGGTCTTGGTCATAGGCTCTCTACCCCTGGGTCGAGAAGGGAGCCAGAATGTCACCTTAGTCTTGGGACTTCACACGGCCATCCGGGTAAGCAGGCTCCAGGGCTTGCTGCGCTGTATTCGGCAGGCCACTTCCCGGCGGCTATCAGTGGTTCGCTGAAGGCGTTTGGCAGTTGGTTCATCGCTGGCGTAACTGAGCAAGCGCCCCGGTTAGGGCTGCACTATCTCCTGAAGCTGAAGGAACGCGCCTCCCCGAGCACTGGTGGATCAGAAGAGACACAGGCTCACCGATTTCGGGGTCGCTTTTTGCGAGTTCCTCAAGGCCGGCGAGGAGGGTTGATCCGATATATATGACCGCACTTTCGCTGCGTCGCCTTTGGACGATCTACAAGAAGATCCTCACCGACGACGGGATGGGCAGGCGTGACCTGATCCTGGCGCAGCAGGCCTTCTACAGCGGCGCACGCGGCGTGCTTAAGGTTCTCGGCCGCCTGGCCGAGCGTGGCGAGTACGACGCGCTGCACAAGACAATCGCGCGGCAGAATCGCCAGATCAAGGCGCTGCAGGGCTTACGGCCGCGAGCGCGGTGGCACTGACTGTGGGCCGCGACAGGCCCGGGACCCTCATTTGACATTCGCGAAGCAAGGACTAGTGTGAGTGGTAATGCTTCGTCGTGAAGCTGGCGGGTGCCTTCCGCCGTCGCGTCGAAACACTCGAAGCAGTGAGGCATTTGGTCGTGACGGAACGCACCACTTACCCTGCAGAGGCTTCCGAGCTCGGCCGACGAGCAGACCTGAACGTCGGACCATCAAACACCGCAACCGACACCGGGATAGAAGTCCACGAAGAGGAATGGGGTACGGTCACCGCGCAGCTCGTATACAAGATGCGGTGCGACTGTGGCCGCTCATGGTTCGAGCTCGAGCTTCTGAAGTTCGTGGAGTGCCCAGCGTGCCATAAGCTCGGCCTCGTCTCCCATCCGGGCCAGATCTAGGCGCGGGCTAGTAACGCCTGCCGGGCGTTACTCAGACTGTAAATCGCGTGTTCGCTGCCGCACGGACTAACTCGCGCTGGCGGAGTAAACGTCGGCTTGGAAACAAGTGGGAAACAAATTGAGGCGCGCTATGAACATGATGCAGTGGCTCGTGCGTCGGAAACAGTGGTGCGAGGAGCAATTGTGCCTCGCCGAGATGGATCCGAATTTCCGGCTGCTCCGAAGGACCCACGGCGGCGGGCAGATCGACCTCACTGAGACGCATAAAAGGGACATGCGCGACGCGCGTGATGGGTACCAGCGCGCGATTGACTACCTAGAGATGAAAGCAACCGGGGCGATCCCGGCGGCTCACGAAAGCGCGCGTACGTCCCGCGCCGCGATGTCATCGTAAGGCGTGAACATGTTGAAGTTCTTGGATCGCTGGCTGAACCGCCATGCACGGCGACGGCGCGAGAAGTGGCTAAAACGTTCGCATGTAATCTGGTCCGCGCCACTGCGCAAGTCTTTCCGCACCGCCGCCGGCACCTAGGCCGCGCGGCATCCCGAAGAATCCGCATTAGCGGATGTCTCGCGCGTCCCGGCAAGAGGCAGGCCGGCGCGGTCGCGCTTAAAACAGGCTCAGGATGACGCTGAGGGATATGACGTTGGGGTAGGCGGCGTTGGGAACGTGGAAGCCCTCGTACTCGAGCCGGCCGCCGATGCTGCCTTGTGAGCTGTCGAAGGGCGGACCGATCAGCGCCTCGAACTTCCTGAGCCGGGAGTTTCGGCCGGCTTTGGAAGCAGCCGAACTCCCGCGCGTGAACTTTCACAGTCTGCGGCACACCGCCGCGACGATTCTCGCCCCGAGCAGCACGCCGGAGGCGCTGGCGCGCTTGGTGGGCTGGTCAACGACTCGGCCGGAAGCCGAGCGTGCGCACCTGCAAGGCCACCGAGGAGCGCCTTACGCCCGAGCAGCTTGCGAAGCTATTCGAGGTCGCCACGCGCCGCACGCGCGTTGTGATCCAAATCGCGGCAACGACCGGCATGCGGGAGGGGGAGATCTTCGCGCTGCGCTGGCGGGACGTTGATCTCAAGGCGCGGACGATTGAGGTGCGGCGCCAGTACACGCATGGCGAATTCGTCGAGCACGCGAAGACTGACGCGGGGCGGCGCTTCGCTACTTTGCTACTCGGGCAGGTTCATCTTGCGCAGGAACGCCTTGTAGCGCGAATCGCCTTCGAGATTCCTAAGGAGCGGGGCTCCCTTCAAGGAATACAGACCGTTATCTCTCTGCGCGAACGCCCGGTTCAGCCATTCGAATGCGGGGTCCTTTTGCTTGCGGAAGGCGTACGCCTCTGAAATGAGGAACGCCGAATCGCTGCCATTCTCTGCTCTGAGCCGTGCCAATGCTGCGTCCGAGTCCAGATCGCGGTGGAGCGCGTGATACGCGAGGGCCAACCCAAGCGCCTGTGCGCCAGGACCGCTTTCCTGCTGCATTTCCCCCAACGCCTCGGTCGCCCTCCCTTGCATCAGCAGGGTGATGCCCAGCAAGAGGTGATCGAATGCGAAGGTCGGTGATATCTGGCGCGACCGACGGACCGCCGTCTCTGCCTCCCTGACGCGGCCGGCGCGGACGTAGATTCGGGCCGCAATATTGTACATGGCTGGGTCTAGCGGGTCGTTCGCGATCGCGGCCTCGATCGAAGACGCGGCGTCCTTCCACTCCCCAAGCGCCATGTGTTGAACCGCCTCAGCCTGCAAGACGAACGGCTTGTTTGGTGAGATTCGCGCTGCGATTGCACACTCGCGCGCTGCTGCCGACCAGTCCCAGTCAAGTGCCGTATTGACGATGCAAATGACGGCGTGCGCGACTGCCGATCCGGGGTCGAGTTTCAGAGCGGCCTTGGCCGCAGCTCGAGCCTGGTTGAATCCCGACTCAGGAGGAAGATAGGTCATCTCGGCCATGTAATACAGGGTCGAAGCGGCGGCCTCGGCTGCCGGTGAGAATGACGGCTCGAGTTGCAGCGCATGCCGAAAATGGGCTGAGGCCTCTTCGAATCCGTGCTGGTCGAAGCGGTCGCGTGCGTGTAATCCACGCAGGTAGTCGTCGTAGGCGTCGGCAGTCGGCGGCGCTGATTGCAACCCGCCGAATACCGTACTTGCGACTTCCAGTTGCAAGGCCCGCACGATTCCGTGTGCAACTTCCTCCTGGACCATAAGAACATCGCTGACATCGCGGTCATAGGTCTCCGACCAACGGTAGGTCCCATCGCGGGTGTCGATGAGCTGGGCAGTGACGCGTACGTGTTTATCGGACCTGCCCACACTCCCCTCGACGACGTAGGCTGCACCGAGCGTCGTGCCGATCTTCCGCAAATCATCAGCTTTCCCCTTGAACTGGAACGATGAAGTGCGCCCGATGACCTTCAGCTCAGGAACTTTAGTCAGCAGATTCATAATCTCCTCAGCCATTCCGTCCGCGAAGTACTCCTGGTCCTTCTTCTCGCTCAGGTCGACAAATGGCAGCACCGCGATTGATTTGTCGGTAATCACGACTGAGGCAGCGGGCTGCGCCACTTTGTGACTCTGCGACCAAAAGTGCACACCCAAGGCGACCGCCACACCAACGCCGATGACCACCGCCGCCCCAGCGAGCAGCTTCGTCCTTCCCCCCGTTCGATCCAGGGGTTTTGCGGAAGGCACATGAACCGCGATTACGGCCTGTCCCTCTTGCTGTCGCGCCCCCTCCGCCAATTTCGCTAACGCCGCTGGCATCCCGATCGCTGGCACATCAATCCACTGCGAATTCGACAGAAAATACTCAAGCCCCGGATTGAGCGCCGCGCTATCGATTCGAAACGCAATGATCGGCTTGTGTTTGGAGGCCGCCCGTTCAATTTCCCGGCCAACATGGTCTGATCCTGTCGCGCTTGCGGACAGCACCAACACAACGGCTTTCGCCTCGTTGATCGCGCGAACGATCGCTTCGGCGTACTGCGCTCCGGCTTTCACGTTCCGCGGCGCAATCCAGCATGGGGTGCCGTGCCGCTCTAGCGCCTCGACTAAGGCGGCTGCAACGGCCGCGTCCTGCGACGCGTAGCTGATGAAGACGGAGGGCGCGCCGCCGCCGGCCTTCGCCTCGCCGCCGCCCTCGGTCATATCGAGCATCCCCCCTACTTGCCCGACATGGTCGTGGATGCCCTCCGGGTTAGCAACTGGCGGGGACGGGGTCGCGGAACGTCCGCTTTGCGGCTGCGAATTAGCGTGGCTGGACTTCCGCTTTTGGCCGATAGCGCCGGTACGTCCGCACGTCCTAACGAGAGATTCGGATCCGATGGCTTGGCTCGGATGACGCGGAGGCCGCTATGACGATGTGGTCAGTTGTGGGACGAGTCGCACGCCGAGCGCGCGCATTGCTTTGACGATGGTATCGAAGCTCGGGTTCCCGTCCTTCGACAGTGCTTTGTAGAGCCCGGCGCGCGTCAGGCCGGTCTCCTTGGCAAGTTTCGTCATCCCGCCGTGCGCGCGCGCGGCGACTCCGATGACGTGAGCCATATACGCTGCGTTGTCATCACCCCCCTCGAAGGCGGCAATCAAGTATTCGGCCACATCCTCGGAAGTCTTGAGGTAGTCCGCAGAATCGTAGCGAGCAAATCTCTCAGTCTTTCGCTTTCGAATCGCCATACATCACTCATTCGAGTCGTTCGGGCTCGTCAAGGGTTGCCGAACGGCGGAGCTCGTGCGCGTCCGTATCCTATAGGATTCGCACTGTCAACTATAGTGGACTTTAGACGCGTCAGAAGCGGGCTGGACTTCGAAGGTACCTGCGTGCTGAGCGGACGGGTACGATGGCGGGTACGTCGTCGGCGAACGAGTTCTGAAAATGTTTCTGGAACAACCGCTTAGAGGCCGGTGTTCAACGCCGGCCGGGGCCCGCATGGGCAACAGGAAATTGGGCTTCATTCGCCTAGGTCGGCGCGACACTACGAGTGAGGCTGTGTCTCTCGTTTGCGCCGGCGGAATTCGCGGACTTTAGCTTTGTTGCCGCACCCTGCCATGGAGCACCAGCGCCGATCGCCTCTACGCGAATTGTCAACGAAGTAGAGCGTGCAACTGGGCGATTCGCACTGCCGGATCAGCTTGGCTGCATCGCTGCCGAAGAGCTGCACTGCTTCGCGCGCCAGCGTGACCAACAGCGCGCCGGCATCCCCTTCCAGGCGCATGGTTCCGTTGGTCTGAAGCTGGGGCGCCGCGGCGGTGTCGGCGGCGATTCGGTTCAATGTCTCGCGCGGCGCCTCCGCTTTAGCCCTGCTCGGTTTCCCCGCCAATACGTAGATCGCCTCGCGTAGCACGCGTGCCGTCGCAAGGTCCTTGGCCGTTGTCCGCGGTTTGGTGCAGGCCATCCCAGCCGAGACCAGCCAGCGAGCCAAATCGTCCGGTGTGTTCAGCAGTTCACGGGGAGACGAACTCAGCCTGGCTTGAAGAGTGGCGGGCAAATCGATGGCGGTGCAGCCGCCGCGAAATCGGAAGCCGTGCCTATCCTGAGGACGCTCAGCCGGTGCTCCAACCAATATCATGTAACCTTCTTGACAGGTTTCAGAGAAAAGTGCAGTGTTGCTGATGTAACCAACAACATAGGTTACACGAAACCGTTGGAGGACGCGCTGATGAAACCCTGGATTGCAGTCTTCGCCCTGACGGTGACCCTGATCGCCTCGGCGACAGCAACAGCTCAGCAACAGGAACTCAACTCGCTGCAGGGCACATGGATGATGGAGTCGGCCTACGAGATCAAGGCTGATGGAACCCGGACCACGACCTACGGTGAGCATCCCAAGGGTCTGCTCATCATAGACGCCGCGGGCCGCTACAACTTGCAGATCTTCCGGGTCGGCCGACCTAGTTTCGCGAGCGGCGACAAGGCCCGAGGTACAACTGAGGAATATCGTGAAGCTGTTCTGGGCTCGAGCACACACTTCGGCACAGTCACGATCGATCCGGCGAAACACCAACTGATCTTCAAGATCGAAGCTGCGTCCTTCCCGAATTGGGAGGGCCAGACGCAGCTGCGAGACTATGCCTATCAGGACGGCCTCTTGACCTACGCGGTGCCAGCAAGCGCCTCGGGCAGTGGCACGGTTGCTTATTCGGTTTGGCGCCGGTCGCCGAAGTGATGGCCCGCCGCATTACCGAATCGCGATTTTCGCCGGCTCGCCGATTCTTCTTCTTCGATCGGCGGTCCGAATAAGCCGCACGCATGACGGTGTTTTTGCCGACGGCCAGATTGCTGACGATTCTCGTCCTGTTGAACTCGGACAATGCCACTGATTCAACACACACTCGGATTTGTCACAACAGGAGAAGAGAAAATGATTAAGACTATTATTTTATCCATGTGTCTCGCAGCTTCCTCACTTTCGCTTAATGCACGTGCGCAGGATGCCCGCGAGTATACTGACGGCCCGGTCACTGAGGCGGACTACATAGCAGTTGAGTACGGGCATTTTGAAGAGTACATCGATTGGCTAAATTCGACATGGAAGCCGACCATGGAAGCCATGAAGAAAGCTGGGCTAATCATCGATTACAAGGTCTTCAGGGCCACTCCAAAATCACCGGATCAGCCCAATGTAATTCTCATGATCACTTATAAAAACGGCATGGCGGCTTTAGATAAAGGCGTCGAGCTAGAAGACGTGGCCAAGAAAGTAATCGGTAGCACCGAGGTTCAGAACAAGGCCAGAGTGTTCCGGAATGAATACAGAAAAGTTCTGGGCACTGAATTGATTCGTGAGCTTATTTTAAAATGAAATTGTTATACGTGTTCAAAGAGCGGAGGCTGCTATGACGATGTGGTTAGTTGCGGGACGAGTCGCACGCCAAGCGCGCGCATCGCCTTGACGATGGTTTCGAAGCTCGGATTCCACATGACCGGGAAAGGCCACAAGTGGGATCGAGCGCGGCTGGAGAAGCTCAGGGCCGCGATGAGCGACCCAGAAATTGACGCCTTGCGCGCACGTTCTGAGACCGCTCTGAACTCTTTAACCCTTGGCGAAGTCGGCGTGCTGTTCATCGTGACGCGCGAGCGCATTCGCACGATCGAAGCTAAAGCGCGGAAAAAACGCGGTAGTGAGTAGTGACACTTGCACAAGCTTGTTGCGCCGTCTAACAATCGCTGGAGCGGGCCGTGACGCTCGGTAGTGTCGCCGCAGGTGCTGGAAGACAGTGTGCACCCGCGGCTCCAATCGGACGCCTGCGTGCGGCCGCTCAGCTTCACCGTTAGATTGCAGGGGCGGCGTCATCGCGAGATTCGTCTGAACTGACTCGTACCGGGCTGCGCTCGGTTAGGTCGTCTCAACGCTATGGAGATGCCGAAGATGACGATGTCACGTGACGCGAAGCTCATGGCGGGGATAACGATCTTGGTGGTGCCGACCATCATGTATGGAGGGTGGACGCTACTGGGAATCTTGACGCAAGGCACTGTAGGGCCAGCGTCCGCGGGCTTGAAATTGACTGACACTCAGTGGGCACTGTGGAGGGCGGGGCATGCACATGCAGGCGTCTGGACGGTCTTTTCGATACTCCTGCAGGTGCTGCTCGACTCAACGCGTCTGTCTGCTGCGCTGGTGTGGCTAGCAAGAATTTGCGCGCCCGTATCGGCAGTAGCTCTTTCGGCAGGGTTCTTTGGTCTAGCTTTCTCCCCCTCATTTAGGTTGCTCTTGTACCTCGGCATCTGCACTCTTCTCATCGCGCTGCTTACAACAGCCGTTGGTTTGCTGAGGAGCCGCTAGAAACCACTATGTACTCCGTAGCCAGAACCATGGTTGCCCGCAATCTAACAATCGTTGGAAGGGGCCGTGATACGCCTGTGGTTATGCGCCGCGGGCCCGGTAGGAAATTATGCGCCCGCGTCGCCAATCTGCCGCTTCTGCGCGGCCCCTCAACTTCACCGGTCGGCCGCAGGAGGACACCTCATGAGACGCACGTGGACGATCATTGGCGTTGCCGATGTGCCTTGCAGCTTCAAGTGGTACCAATCGCTACTCGGCCTGCAGGAGACGACTCCTGCCCATGACTACTGGGGGCAAATCCTCGACTCGGACGGAACGGTCTTGCTCTGCCTTCACGAGTGGGGTGCCCATGAGCATCCCTCTTTGATGGCCCCCGATCACGCGCAGCCTGGCAACGGCCTCCTCCTGTTTTTTCGTGTCGATGATTTCACTATGGCGCTACCAAGGGCACGCGCGCTCGTCGCTCGACTGGAGGAGGAGCCCCACCTGAACCAGAGCACTGGCACTCCGGAGTTCTCACTCCGAGATCTGGATGGGTATTACGTCACGATCAGTGCGCTCTCCGCGGCCTGACAATCGTTGCAGGGGACCGTGAACGGCTTGTGGGTACGCGCCCCGGGCGCTGGGAGAGATCGTGCGCGCCGTGGCGCTAATCGGGCCAGGGTGCCCGGCCGTTCAACTTCACCGTTAGGCGTCCCGCCGCGCAAGCCGTAAGCGACTGATCGAGCAGACGTTGTGAAACCTAGAGGGCTCTTGTTTGCTGTCGCGGCCGCTGCGGCAGCGTTATACGTTGCCTTCCTCTGCGCACTCTTCTTCAAACAGGGCTCGATCATCTATCCCGGGGTCCGAATCGCGGTAGATCCGGCGCCGCCGGAAGCTGATGGCGTCCTGCCGCTCAAGATTGCGACCTCGCAAGGGAGTGTTGAAGCTCTTTTCTTGCCCGCTCCTTCAGAGGGTGCGCAGCAGCCGGTAGTAATCTTCGCTCACGGCAATGGTGAAGTAATCGCCTATTGGGTTTCGGCCCTTCACGGTTTTCAGGAGCGCGGTATTGGTGTACTGCTGGTGGAGTATCCCGGCGCATGGTCGCTCCACAGGGTCGCCATCCGAGAGGTCAATTCGAGCGGCGATGGATGCGGCATATGACCGCATCGCCGCAGATCCTCGTGTAGACCGTACGCGCATCTTCGGTTTTGGCCAATCGCTCGGCGGCGGCGCGATCTGTCTTCTTGCGCGCGACCGACCGTTACGAGCGCTGATCCTGCAGTCGACCTTTACGTCTCTCGACAGCTTTACCGCACGTTATTGGGCTCCGTCCTTCCTTCTCCGGGATCATTTCGACAATCTCTCATCGGTTACGCATTTTCCAGGACCAGTGTTGGTAATTCACGGCCGAGAGGATCCAGTGATTCCTTGGAAACAAGGACAGCAGCTCGCGGCGGCCTCACCTCACTCCACGTTTAAGCTCTATGATTGCGGACATGTATGTTGGGATCCGGAGCACCAGCCGTTTTGGCAGGATGTCATGCCGTTTCTTCTGGCAGCAGGCATTGTGTCGCATGCGTAGGGGGCGCGCTGTTACCCTGGAGGCCGCCAGCGTGACGCCTAACAATCGTTGGAGGGGTGCGTGAATTGCCTGCGTTTTGGGTATTCCATCCGCGGTCGCCCGCCCTCTTGCGCTCGACCTTATATTCCATATAATTGAAACTATGAAAGGACCTGAAGCCATCGAAGCGCTGAGCGCACTGGCGTCCGAGGCGCGCCTTGCCGTCTACCGATTGCTGGTCAAACGCGGTCCCGAGGGATACACCCCCTCCGAACTCGTCGGGCGACTGGATCTGCCGGCGCCAACGCTGTCTTTTCACCTCAAGGGTCTCGCGCAGGCGGGACTGGTCATTAGTCGTCGCGAGGGTCGCAATCTCTATTACAGCCCGAACTTCGAGCGCATGAACGCGCTCGTTGGGTTTCTCACGGAGAACTGTTGCAGCCTGGCCGAACAGACCTGCGGGACCGATTGCGCGCCCGTGGCCGAGGTGACACAGCGAAGGAAACGAGCATGAAGCGCCTGCATGTCCATGTGTCCGTCAAGGATCTTGATACCTCCGTCCGTTTCTACAGCAACCTTTTTGCGGCCGAGCCCACGGTGCGCAAGGACGACTATGCGAAGTGGATGCTGGAGGACCCACGGGTGAACTTCGCGATCAGCCAGCGCGATGGTAAGCCTGGCGTGCAGCACCTGGGGATCCAGGTGGAGGATCGCACGGAGCTCGCAGCGGTCTATGCGCGGCTACGGCTAGCCGAAGGCCCGGTGATCGAGGAGGGGGCGACCACTTGCTGCTACGCGCACAGTGAGAAGAGCTGGATCGACGACCCGCAGGGCGTGCCGTGGGAGAGCTTCCTCACGACGGGCGAAAGCACCGGGTACGGCACGGATCAGATACGGTCGGTCCAGGAAAAACGACGAGCCGATGCGCCCTGTGGTGCACCGAGCTGCTGTTCGCCAGGCGCGACCTGACCCCCAAGAGGGCTCCGTGGCCGAGTTACGTGCCGCTAACGACGCAGACCTGGCTGCCATACGCGTGCTTCTTGAGAACGCGGGGCTGCCGACGACCGATCTCGAGGCCACGAAGCCGAACTTCACCCTGCTCCGCGTGCACGATGCGATCGTGGCCGCTGGGGCGTTGCAGCGCTTCGGCTCATTGGCGCTGCTGCGTTCGGTCGTAGTCGCGCCAGATCGCCGCGGAGCTGGACTGGGCGCGATCATCGTGCACGAGCTCGAGAAGGTCGCGAGTGCCGTGCGGGTCCGCCAGCTGTTTCTTCTTACCCAAACCGCTCGGGAATTCTTTGCGCATCAGGGCTATCACGTGATCGAACGAAACGACGCACCGCAGGATGTCCAGGGGAGCGAGGAGTTTCGCTCGCTGTGTCCGACGTCTGCGACCTGCATGACGAAAGTACTGTCCGATTCACCGTAGCGCACAGCGTGACAGACCGACCTTACAACGTGCTCTTCCTGTGTACCGGCAACTCCGCGCGCAGCATCCTCGCGGAGGCTCTGATTAACCAATGGGGACGCGGAAAATTCCGCGGGCTTAGTGCGGGTAGTCATCCCAAGGGCGCCGTGCACCCCATTGCGCTGCAACTGCTTCAGCGCATGAATCTTCCGACCGAAGGCCTGCGCAGCAAGAGCTGGGACGAATTCGCCGTTCCGGGCGCGGCTCCGCTCGATTTCGTGTTCACGGTTTGCGACAACGCGGCGGGTGAGGTCTGTCCCTATTGGCCCGGGCAGCCGATGACCGCCCACTGGGGAGTACCAGATCCAGCGGCCGTCGAAGGCACGGACGCCGACAAATGGGTGGCTTTCCGGGAGACCTTCAGGTTGCTCGACAACCGCATCAAGATCTTCACCAGTCTCCCACTTGCCACGCTCGATCGGATCAAGGTGCAGGAACGCCTCGATGCAATCGGCAGAACCGCAGCTGCCAAGGCCAGCGAATGAGTCTCGCCAGGCGACTCGGCGCTGAGGGAACCGGCTCGCTGCTCCTGGCTGCTGCCGTCGTAGGCTCAGGGGTCATGGCGGAGCGGCTGGCCGGTGGCAACGCGGCCGTTGCGCTTCTGGCGAACACCGGAGCCACCGTAGCCGTGCTGGCAACCCTGATCGCGCTGTTGGGTCCCATCAGCGGCGCGCATTTCAATCCTGCGGTCTCGCTGATCCAGGCGATACGCGGTGGGCTCGTCTGGCGCGATGCAAGCGCCTACGCCCTCGTCCAGGTGCTCGGCTGCTGCCTCGGGGCGATCCTCGCTCATGCGATGTTTGACCTTCCCTGGCTGCAGTCGTCCGTTCACGTGCGCACCGGTATGGCGCAGTGGCTGGCGGAGGCGGTCGCAACATTCGGGTTGCTCCTGGTCGTCGTTGGATATCGACGAGTGGAGGACGCTCCCTGGATGATCGCCGCGTGGATCGGCGGTGCTTATTGGTTCACCGCCTCGACATCCTTCGCCAATCCGGCAATCACCATCGCCCGCTCGCTCTCGGATACGTTCTCCGGCATCAGACCCGCTGACGTGCCGGCCTTCATCGTCGCGCAGCTCGTAGGGGCACTCCTGGGGCTGCTGGTGGGGAGATCTCTGTTGGGCGTGGACCGAGTAAAGGCTGCGGTGAACTCGAGCTCTCGCTAGCCGGAAACATTTCTGACGACAACCCTACGGGAAATTGCGTAGCGATTGCCCATTACTCGCGGGCGCACTATAGTTGTCACATGCAACTATCCGCTGCCGACCGCACCTCAACGCTCGCGGATCAGTTACAGGCAGACAGCCTCGCGTTGCATGAGGCGCTTGCAGACCTGGTACGCGCTTACCAGTTTCGGGATCGCGACCGCATTTGTTGCCACGACATCTCCGTTACGCAGTGTTACGCCCTGGAAGCGCTCAAGCGTGATGGACCTATGCGTCTCAATGATCTGGCGGAGCGGCTATTTCTGGATAAGAGCACGTCAAGCAGGGTGCTCGGTGCGCTGGTACGCAAAGGCTACGCCGAGCGGCTCGTGGACTTGACCGACGGACGGGCGATCAGTGTCCGAATTACCGCCAAAGGGCAGCGGCTATACAGCCGTATTCATGACGGCCTGGTCCGACAGCAAGCGCAGATGATTGAGGACCTGGTACCCGACGTCCGCCGAGCGGCGATCGAAGTCATCACACGCCTGGCCCGTGCTGCTGAGGGCCAGTTTGGCATCGGCAGGGGGGCAACAATCGCCTTCAGTTGTTGTGGACCATCCAAATCCAGTTGTTGTCCACCCGGAAAATGAATTTTATGACAACACGCACGACCATTGATCGACGGTTGTTTCTTGCGCTGAGTGCAGGAGCCGGGGTGGCGGCCCAGACCCCGCGACTCGGCGCGGCGCGCGAGCTCGGCCCGGGCTCGAGTGCGTACGGGGATCGCTCCCCTTGGGAAACGTCGGCGCGCACTTTTCGCGCCGATTCCTTGACGCCGGCATCGCGGTCGAGCCGAACACCCCTCCAGGACCTGTACGGCACGATCACCCCGTCTGCGTTGCACTACGAGGCACACCATGCCGGCGTGCCGGCATTGAACCCGCGCGACTATGGCCTGCTCGTACATGGACTGGTCGATCGGCCATTGGTCTTTACATACGAAGAGCTGCTGCGATTTCCGGCCGTGTCGCGGATGCACTTCATCGAATGCGCTGGCAATAGCGGGCGAGAGCAACAAGGACGACCCGGGGAGACACCTCAACAGAGCCACGGACTTCTAAGTTGCAGCGAGTGGACCGGAGTGCCGTTGAACGTGCTGCTCGACGAAGCGGGTGTGAAATCATCCGCTCGCTGGATCGTGGCGGAAGGTGCAGATGCCTCGCGTCACACTCGCAGCATCCGGATCGACAAAGCCCTGGACGATGTTTTGGTCGCCTACGGCCAAAACGGCGAGGCAGTGCGCCCGGAACAAGGCTATCCCGTACGACTCCTCGTGCCAGGCTGGGAGGGAAACGTCAACGTCAAGTGGCTCACGCAAGTCCGGGTCGTCGACAGGCCAGCGATGTCGCGCTCGGAAACGGCTAAGTACGTTGATTTGATGCCGGATGGCACGTCGTGGCAGTTCTCGTTTGTCATGGAAGCCAAGTCCGTCATCACACGTCCTGCCGGCGGCCAGTCGCTCCCCGGGCCCGGTGCTTATGAGATCACTGGGCTGGCCTGGTCGGGCCGCGGTCGGGTCACACGCGTGGAGGTCTCGGCAGATGGCGGAAGGACTTGGACCGACGCAGTTCTGAACGATCCGGTATTGCCCAAAGCGCTGACACGATTTGCGACCCCGTGGGTCTGGGATGGTCGCGAGGCAGTTCTGCAGTCGCGCTGCACCGATGACACCGGGTACCGGCAACCAACCCGTGAGGAGCTGGTCGCGGTCCGCGGCCTGCACGAGGGCGGCGATGGACTGGATCACTACAACGGCATCAAGACGTGGTTCGTGCATGCCAACGGCGAGGTGCGCCATGTGTAAGGCGCGGCTCGCTCTCATTCTGGCTGTGGCCGCCGTCTGGAGACTGGTCTGCGCCGATACGCCGGGGACCGACTCGTTTCGCTATCACCTCGGGCGACCCGCAACTGACGCCGACATTGCCGCCGCCGGGATTTCGGTCGGGCCCGATGGAAGTGGTTTGCCGCCCGGAGGTGCAACGGCGCGCGACGGTCGGCCGCTCTATCAATCTATCTGCGCCAGCTGCCATGGGCTGCGCGGTCAGGGCAATGGCACCTATCCCGCGCTCACCGGCGGCCAGAATACGCTTAAGAGTGCGCACCCGATCTTAACGATCGGAAGCTATTGGCCGTATGCGACGACAGTGTGGGACTATCTCAACCGTGCGATGCCGTACCAGAACCCCGGCACGCTGACCTCGCAGCAAGTCTATGCACTCACCGCGTATTTGCTGTACCTCAACAAGATCGTCGACGAACGCCAGATGGTCGACCAACACACGCTTCCGCTCATCCGCATGCCAAATCGCAACGGTTTCACGGCGGATCCGCGCCCAGACATTCCCGAAAAGCGGCACGCTGTAACGGCGCAGCAATCGCGCTGAGAGCCTGTTTGATTGACTGCTGGGCGGAGTGTGTCATCCGCGGGTACGCCGGCGGGTACGCGCAGACCCGACGCCTAAGGATTCCCCCGTGCACTTTAGGCCAACGTGTTCAACTCCGGCGGGGGCCGCCAACAAATCAAAGGCAGTCCGCGCCGCTATCTGACTCTCTTGAGCAAGTACGCGTACTGTTGGCCACCCCGAGTGCCACTCGCGGCGATCGATCCCTGGGAGTTGATGCCTACCGCTTCCTGGAGTGTCACCGACCCTGTATCCGCCAGGGAGTTGAGGTCGTACATCCGCCCATTCACGTAGATAAAGGCTCGCGAATTCCCGTTCACATCTTGTGATACGCCGACGATCTCTCCGTCGTCATTGATCGCATTCGCTGAACTAGTAGCATCGCCCGGCAGTGTGCCCAGATCGGACAGTCTCCCGCGGTGATAAAGGAATGCGTGATCACCTGACACGCCGACGACGTCATCTTGATCGTTCAATCCATTTGCTACGCTCGATCCACTGGCTGCGTCCGGAACGAGCAACGTGATGTTCCCGTCCCGCCACTCCACAGCACCACCGGCGCATTCCCCGACAGCTTCGGCCCAGCCAACGACATGCCCCTTGTCATTGATCGCGAGCGCGTTACTTTGCGGCGGCGGCGCGAAACACTACGGCGGTGGTGGTGGCGGAGAAAGACCTGGGAGCGAAGCGAACACGTGGGTCGTGCCACTCCACACCGCAGCGCAGTCCGCCACGTCACAATCAAAGTTCCCCGCCACAGTGCCGCGATCGTTAACGGCCATTGCGATGGTGGCAGGGCCCAAACCTTCGGCTCCGCCGACCCTCGACCAGAGAACAGCTTGCGGCAGATCGGGAGTCTCTGCGTAGCCTGCAATGATTCCCTTGTCGTTTATACCAAACGCAAAGCTGTTCTGTTCGGAGCCAAATGTCAGCTGGTTCACTGCGCCGCTGCGGTGCTGGTAGAAAAACGCGAGAGCCGCTCCGAAGAACGGAGCGCCATCGGGCTGAGTTGCGTTCCCCACCACCTCGTCGCGATCGTTGATCGCGGCAGCCGACATGCTCCCACCAGCGGCAACAATCGATGGGATTTCGATGAGTGCATACTTCGGCGGGTGCCCTGACCACGCCGTGGCGGATACGATCCAGCTCACTGCGAGGAGACTGGTCGGTAAGACCTTTTTCATTTGATATCCTCGGCGTCGACGACCAGGTGACCCGTTGAAAAGCGCCCATCGACGAAGGCGCACCGGTCTGTTACTTGAAAACGATGCCGAGCTTATGGCAGGCAGGGCACTTGACGAACTTCGGGAGCAGAACCGCGAGCCATAAGCGGCCACATTCGCAGCGCATCTTGTACAGGCGCTGCACGGTGACCTTACACAGCCTCTCTTCGTGGACTTCTATTCCGCTGTCGGTTGCGGTTTCTGGTTGCGGGACTTGCAGGCCTGCTCGTCGGCTGAGTGACGGGTCGCCAGGGTTGGTGATGTGTTCTCTCACGACAAAACCCCTTTTTGTTGTTTTTGCTAGCTATTACACTAATCCCCGCCTGGCGAATATGTCAAATTTGAGCCGTTCGCTACGTGGCGCCAGGCGGCCCAGACCCTTCACCGTCAACTTCCCGTTTTGCTTGGACAGGTGAACTCCTTCTGTCCTGCCCTGGTGGCTTCGGGCTGGGCGAGCTTCCAGCCGGCCGGGATGTCGAACTGCGCCGCCGGCACTGCGCCCGGTGTGATCGCGGTTGTCTCGATGGTGATCTGCGCGGCCTGCACCATGCCGGGCGGCAGTGCGTTTGCGGACGCGTCGGCAGGCGAGGCGGCCGGTGGATTGTCCTGTTTCTTCTTCTGAAACAGTCCGCCGACCAGCTTGCTGCCGAAGGCGCTGGCGGCCGAGCTGAGCACCGAGCCGCCGGCGTTGTTGCCGGCGGCGTTGGCCGCGGCATTGCCCGCCGCGGATCCCGCGGCGCCCGATGCGGAGCCGGCCGCGGCATCGCCGGCCGCCTGCCCGGCGCCGGCGACCACGTTGTCGCTGCCCGCACTCTGGGGCTGCGACTTCGCCGCGCCACAACGCGGACCACCGAAGGCGATGCGCATCGTCGTCTTGAGCGGGTAGCCCTTGAGATCCGCGGCCTTGCCCGACAGCTGCTTCAGGCTGTCGGCGTAGGGTGCAAGAAACTGGCGCATCTGCTTCTGCAGGCCCGCATCGGCTGCATCCAGTCCCATCTTGTGGGCGTAGGCGACCTGGAACGCCTGGCGGTCGGCCAGACCGTCGATCTGGTCCTGCGTGAGCCAGGCGTCGAAGGCGAACATGAAGTCGCAGACATCGCCCGTCTGCGCGTTGGTGCAGCTCTGCGTCAGGGCGAGCTGCGTCAGTTGCGCGTCGTGACCGGCAAAGCTCGCGTGGCTGCCCGGCTGTTTCACGTCGAAGCGCGGCGCGCTCATCTGGCACTTCGAGGTATCCGGCGCGGACGAGGTGCCCTGCATCGCCGGGCACTGCTGCATCTTCTGCAGCATCGCCTGCGCCTGTTGCTGCGCCACCAGGCGCTGCGCCTCGGTCGGGAAGGCGGTCTCGCGGTACTCCCTCTTTTTCGGCTCCAGCGTCCAGCGAACGTCGCGATCGAGACGGATGATCTCGCCGCTCTGCGCATTGCCGCACAGCATCGACATGAAACCTTCACATTGCAGGTCGCTGTCGCGGCGCTGCTTGTCGCTCGCGGTGTATTCGCTTGCCGTGCCGTGCGCCTTGAACAGGCTGAAGTCGAAGCTGGTCTGCTGCTGGATGGTGACGTCCGCAACGGCTGCACTCGCGGCGAGCCCCGCGATGGTGAGTCCTGCGAGCAGCCGCGAAAAGCTCCCCTGATGTCGCATTTTTCTTCTCCCCCTGAAAAGGTAACGGGCGCCGCGCGCACCGGTCCGCCGGCCAAGCTGCGGATTACGCGCGCAGTCTAGTCCGGCAGGACCCACAAGGGGAGGTGGCGTGCTTGCGGGCGGTACACCCCTTGTCGCAGCATGGCGCGCGGCCAGACATCGCAGGAGTGACCATGTGCGATAACGACACGATGGATGATGCGCTCGAGTACCGGCTCAGGTCGGGCTTGTCGCGGCGGCAGTTCGGGGCGCTGACGCTCGGTGCGGGACTCGTCGCTGCGCTGCCGCCGGTGGCGGGGGCGGCCGAGGTGCAGGAAACCGAGGTCGACATCAAGACCCCCGATGGCACGGCGGATGCGTATTTTGTGCACTCCGTCGGCGCGGCGCGCCCGGCGGTGCTCATCTGGCCGGATATCTTCGGACTGCGCCCGGCGTTCCGGCAGATGGGCAAACGACTCGCGGAGTCAGGGTATGCAGTCCTCGTCGTGAATCCCTTCTACCGCACGCAGCGAGCCCCCACCGCTCCGGAGCATCCCGACTTCAACGATCCCGCCACCCGCAGCGCACTGATGGACCTGATGCACACGCTGACACCGGCGACGACGGTCACCGACGCGCAGGCCTTCATTGCCTGGCTCGACAGCCAGCCGGCCGTCGACCGCAAGCGCAGGATGGGCACGACCGGTTACTGCATGGGCGGTCCGCTCACGATGCGCACCGCGGCCGCCGCGCCGCAGCGCGTGGGCGCCGCTGGCTCCTTCCACGGCGGGGGCCTGGTGACCGACAAGCCCGACAGCCCGCACCTGCTGATCCCGCAGATGAAGGCGCACTACCTCATCGCCATCGCCGCCAACGACGATGAGCGCCAGCCGGAAGCGAAGGACGTACTGCGCGCGGCGTTTGCCAAGGCGCACCTGCCGGCGGAGATCGAGGTGTATGCCGGCACCATGCACGGGTGGTGTCCGCCGGACTCGCAGGTCTACAACCCCGAGCAGGCCGAGAAGGCCTGGAGCCGCATGCTGGTGCTGTTCAAGAGCGCGCTGGTCTAGCTGCGCGCCGGGCAGCTGCCTCGAATAAGGGACGGCGGCGCGCTAAAGGCCGAGATCGCTCAGGCCCGGGTGAGTGGCGGGCCGCGGTCCGGGCGCGCTCCAGTGGTACTTGCGCTCGGCGGCGCTGATCGGCACATCATTGATCGAGGCGAAGCGGCGCCGCATCAGCCCGCCCGCGTCGAACTCCCAGTTCTCGTTCCCGTAAGAGCGGAACCAGTGACCGGAATCATCGTGCCACTCGTAAGCAAAACGCACGGCGATGCGCTCGGAACCGAAGGCCCAGATCTCCTTGATGAGACGGTAGTCCAGCTCGCGGTTCCACTTGCGCTGCAGGAACTCACGGATTGCCTGGCGGCCTTGCAGGAACTCGGCTCGGTTGCGCCATTCGGAATCCTCGCTGTAGGCGAGCGCTACGCGCTGCGGGTCGCGGCTGTTCCAGGCGTCCTCGGCCATGCGCACCTTGGCAACCGCGCTCGCCGCTGTGAACGGCGGACGGATGGGCGCCGGCGCTGCGGCAACGGTGTGGTCGTTTCCGGTCATGCGTGTGCCTCGCTGCCGCGGCTCAGTCGCCCGGCGCTGAATCCCGCAGCGGCGAGCGCCAGCAGCGCCCCCGCCCACAGCGCGATGTTGGATCCCGCGCCGGCATAGGCGCCGAACAGGATCGCGACCGCGGCGGCGCCGAGTGCCTGCCCGAGCAACCGTGCGACGCCCAGCAACCCGCCGGCCGCGCCGCTGCGCTGGCGCGGCGCAGACCCGAGTATGGTGCGATTGTTCGGCGCCTGGAAGAAGCCAAATCCCAGCCCACACAGCATCATGCGCCAGACGACGGTCCCCGCCGCGGCATGCGCCGGCAGCAACGCGAGCAACGCCAGGCCCGCTGTGAGCACCAGCAGGCCGCACGCCCCGAGTGCGCCGGCGGCATAGCGGTCCGCCAGGTGTCCGGCCAGCGGCGCCGCCACGGCGAGCGCCAGCGGCCAGGGCGTCATCAGCAGTCCCGTGGCCACCGCACTGTGGCCGAGTCGCTGGATCTCGAACGGCAGCGCAACCAGCGCGGCGGTCTGCGCCATGAACGCGCACACCGAGGTCAGCAGCGACAGCGACAGGATGCGGATGCGCAGCAGGTCGAAGGGGATGAGTGGCGCGGCGCGCGGCCGCTCGTGCTGCACCAGGAACCACGCCAGCGCGGCCCCGCACGCCAGTTGCAGCAGCGCCAGGGCGCGCGAGCCCTGGTGGGCGAGCGACTGCAGGCCGCTCACTAGCAGCCCGAACGCCCCGGCGCACAGAGCAGCGCCGGCGTAGTTGAGCGGCCGCCGGGCCCGCTCGGATTCCGGCAGCGACGCGAACGCAATGCCGATCGTGATCAGCCCGAGCGGGACGTTGATGCCGAACAGCCAGCGCCAGTGCGCCACCGCCAGCACTGCCGCGGCGATGGTGGGGCCGAGCGCGGCCGAGGTGGCGATCACAAAGGCGTTGATGCCGATCGCGCGGCCGAGGTGCCGGTGCGGGTAGGTGAAGCGCACCAGCGCCGGACCCACACTCATGATGCCGGCCGCGCCAAATCCCTGCACGACGCGCGCGATGCTCAGCGCCGCAAGCGTCGGGGCGAACGCGCAGCCGAGCGAGGCGAGCGTGAACACCGCCAGTCCGGTCTGCGAAACACGCCGGTAGCCGACGATCTCGCCGAGCGAGGCGAGCGGCAGCAGCAGCACCAGGATCGCCAGCTGGTAGGCGTTGATGACCCAGATCGAGGCCGCCGGCGTGGCGCCGAAATCGCGCGCGATGGTGGGCAGCGCCACGTTGGCGATGCTGCTGTCGAGCACCGACATCGCAATCGCCAGCGCAATCGCGGCCATTGCCCAGTAGCGGCGCGGCACCGGCAGGCCATCGGCGTGCACGGCGGGGAGCTGCGGAACGGCACCCGAGGCGCTCATGGCGCGCATCATATAGGTCGCGCAGCGCGGCGGAAGCTTGTCATAACACGGTCGCGCCCGCCGGCGGCGTGGCGCGCGCCGCGCTGCTACAATCGATCGCACAGCACGCGGCTTGCACCTCAGCGACAGAACCCTCGTGTACCGGCCCACACAAGAACAACAACCGCGCGGGCAGCACCGCGCCAGCACCGAACGGCGCCGCAGCGAGCGGCGCCAGCAGGGGCTGCGCGCGCTGGTGCACGGCAGCTTGCGCCCGCGCCGGCACGCACCGCGCCGCGCCGGTGATCGCGCCCTGAGCGCGGTCGACTGGCACCACGCACAGTGGCTGGCGATCGCCCTGCTCATCGTGCTGTTCTCCTGCGGCGATTCGTTCCTCACGCTGCTGCTGGTGGAGCGCGGCGCACGGGAAGTGAACCCGCTGATGGCACCGCTGGTCGCCGGATCGGCGGCCACGTTCGCCGGGGTGAAGATTGCGCTGACCGGCGCAGGGGTGGTGCTGCTCACGCAGCTCGCGCGCATCCGCGCCTTCGGCCGCATTCCGGTGGGGGTGCTGCTCTACCTGGTGCTCGCGCTCTACAGCGCGCTGATGTTCTACGAGTTCCACCTGCTCGGGGTCCCGTAGGCCGCAGCCGGGGAGGACAGCGCCGCGCCGCGGCTTTTCCGCTAGACTAACGGCTCGCCCCGCTGCCCGTTATGCTCGAACCAACGCCCCTCTACGGCGGTAACGCCGAATTTCTCGACGCGCTCTACGAGGACTACCTCACGGACCCGGCGCGCGTGGCGGAGGGCTGGCGCCGCTATTTCGCCCAGCTGATGCCCGCGGGCGGCGAGCGCGCGCACGGCCCGCTGCGTGCCGCCATCGCGCAGCGCGCCGCGGCGGCTGCAGCCTCCGGTGCCCTGCCGGGGAGCGTGGCGAGCAGCGCCAGGCAGGCCGCCGTCTCACGGCTCATCCAGGTGTGGATCAACCGCGGACACCTGCTGGCCAACATCGATCCGCTCGGCCTCATGCCGCGCCCGCGTCCGCAGGTGCTCGACCTCGAGTACTTCGGCCTGTCCGCCGCCGATCTCGACACCGAGTTCTTTACCGGCAGCCGCACCGCGGCGGTGCCGGCGCGATTGCCGCTCAGGGACATCCTGGCGCAGCTGCAGTACATCTACGCCGGCACCGTCGGAGCGGAATTCGCGCACATGTCCGACTCCGAGGAGCGGCTGTGGCTGCAGGACGAGTTCCAGGAAGGCCGCCTGCGCCATCGCTTCAGTGCCGAGGAGCGGCGCAACATCCTCTGGCAGCTGACCGCCGCAGAGGGGCTCGAGCGCTACCTGCACACGCGCTACGTCGGGCAGAAGCGCTTCTCGCTCGAGGGCGAGGATGCGCTCATCCCGCTGCTCGATGACCTGATCCAGCTGGCCGGCGAGGTCGGCATGGAGGAGGTGGTCATCGGCATGGCGCATCGCGGGCGCCTCAACGTCCTGGTGAATCTGCTCGGCAAGTCCCCCGCGGAGCTGTTCTCCGAGTTCGAGGGCGCCTACGACCCGAGCCGCATCAAGGGCTCGGGCGACGTCAAGTACCACAAGGGTTTCTCGGCGGACCTGCGCACCGCGCACGGCAACGTGCACACCGTGCTGGCCTTCAATCCCTCGCACCTCGAGGTCGTCGATCCGGTCGTCGAGGGCTCGGTACGCGCCCGGCAGGAGCGGCGCGGCGACGAGCGCGCCGAGCGCGTGCTGCCGCTCTTGTTGCACGGGGATGCTTCGTTTACCGGCCAGGGCGTGGTGATGGAGACGCTGCAGCTCAGCCAGGCGCGCGGCTTCTTCACCGGCGGCACGGTGCACGTCATCATCAACAACCAGGTGGGCTTCACCACCTCGGCGCCGGCCGATGCGCGCTCCACCATGTACTGCAGCGACGTGGCGAAGATGCTGGAGGTGCCGATTTTCCACGTCAACGCCGACGACCCGGAAGCGGTGGTGTTCGTGACCCGCCTGGCGCTCAAGTACCGCATGCGCTTTCACAAGGACGTGGTGATCGACCTGGTGGGCTATCGCCGGCACGGCCACAACGAGGCCGATGAGCCGGCGGCTACGCAGCCGCTCATGTACCGCATCATTCGCGAGCATCCGACCGCGCGCCGCCTGTACGCCGACCGCCTGCTGGCGGAACGGGTCCTGGGCGAGGCGGACGCGCAGGCGATGTTCGAGCAGTACCGCGCGGGGCTCGACGAGGGCCGTCCGCAGGCGCGCGCCTCCCTCGGCATGATCGGCAACAAGTACACGGTCGACTGGAGCGCCTACGCGCAGGTCGACTGGACCGAGCGCGTGTCGACCGGTGTCGAGCTGGCGCGCCTGCGCGCGCTCGGCGAGCGTATTACCACTCTGCCGCAGGGCTTCACGCTGCACCCGCGCGTGGCGCAGCTCATGGCCAACCGCCGCAGGATGGTGCAGGGGGAGTTGCCGCTCGACTGGGGCTGCGCCGAGACGCTCGCCTACGCGGCGCTTCTCGAGGACGGTTTCGCGGTGCGTATCTGCGGCCAGGACAGCGGCCGCGGCACGTTCTTTCATCGCCACGCGGTGCTGCACGACCAGCAGTCCGACGCCACCTGGATCCCGCTGCAGCACGTCGCGGCGACGCAGCCGCGCGTGCAGATCATCGATTCGGTACTGTCGGAAGAGGCGGTGCTCGGCTTCGAGTACGGCTATTCGACCACCGAGCCCGGCTCACTGGTGGTGTGGGAGGCTCAGTACGGCGATTTCGCCAACGGCGCGCAGGTGATCATCGACCAGTTCATCAGCTCGGGCGAAGCGAAGTGGGAGCGCTTCTGCGGGATCGCGCTGTTCCTGCCGCACGGCTACGAGGGAGCCGGACCCGAGCACTCCTCGGCGCGCCTCGAGCGCTTCCTGCAGCTGTGCGCCGAGAACAACATGCAGGTGTGCGTGCCCTCCACGCCGGCGCAGATGTTTCACATGCTGCGCCGCCAGATGCGGCAGCCGTTTCGCAAGCCGCTGATCGTGATGACGCCGAAGAGCCTGCTGCGTCACGAGCTGTCGGTTTCGGCACTCGAGGAGTTGACTCACGGCGGCTTCGCGCGCGTGATCGGCGAGCTCGACGAGCTGCCACCGCAGGAGGTGCGCCGCGTGGTGTTCTGCAGCGGCAAGGTGTACTTCGACCTGCTGAAGGCGCGGCGCAAGGAGGGACTGCGCGATGTGGCGCTGCTGCGCATCGAGCAGCTCTACCCGTTTCCGAACGAGGAGTACCAGGCCCTGCTCAACCGCTACCCCGACGCACGCGAGGTTGTGTGGTGCCAGGAGGAGCCGCAGAACCAGGGCGCCTGGTACCAGATCCGCCATCGCCTGCAGGAGCTGGTGCTGGGACGCCGCCCGGTGCTGTACGCCGGACGCGCACCCGCTGCCGCACCGGCCACCGGCATCACCAAGATTCACGAGATCGAGCAGCAGGCGCTGGTCGCCGCGGCGCTGCATTCGAATACCACCGAGGAGTCAGGTCGCGAGACCACGCGCCTCACCGCATTGCCGGCTGCGGCCGCGAACCCGGCGCCCGCGGCCGTGCCGGCCGCCTCCCCATCGCCGGCGCCGATAAGAAAGCGCTCATGAGCACCGAGATCCGCGTTCCACAACTGCCCGAGTCGGTCGCCGATGCGACGCTCGTGACCTGGCACAAGCAGCCTGGGGATGCCATCCAGCGCGACGAGAATCTGGCCGATCTCGAGACCGACAAGGTCGTGCTGGAGGTGCCGGCGCCGGCCAACGGTGTGGTGCGCGAGCTGCGCGTGAAGAGCGGCACCGTGGTGAAGAGCGGCCAGGTGCTCGCCGTCATCGAGGAAGGCGCGGTCGACGGCAAGCGAGCCGCGGCGGCGGCATCCGCGCCGGCGTCCGCGCCGGCCGCCGCGGTGAACGCTGGGGCTGGGGCGGCACGCGGGGTGCAGGCGCCGAAGTCCGCGCCGGTCGCTGCCCCGGTCGCCGCTACTGATGCCGGCAGGCTCAGCCCGTCGGTGCGGCGGCTGGTAGAAGAGAACCAGCTCGATCCGGGGCGCATTCCGGCTTCCGGACGCGACGGGCGGCTCACCAAGTCGGACGTCGTCGATTATCTCGGCCGCCAGCCGGTGGAAGCGCCGTCTGCGCCGGCCGTGCAGCCGGCTCCGTCCGCCACGCCGCCGCCGGGGGCCGCTGCCGCCGCCTTGGCCCGGCCGCCCGCGGTCGGGGCGCGCGCCGAGCAGCGCGTGCCGATGACGCGGCTGCGGGCGCGCATCGCGCAGCGCCTGATCGAGGCGCAGTCGACCCAGGCGCTGCTTACGACGTTCAACGAGGTTGACCTCACGGCCACGCAGGAGTTGCGCGCGCGCTACCGCGAGCGCTTCGAGAAGGAGCACGGCGTCAAGCTCGGCTTCATGTCGTTTTTCGTCAGGGCCGCGATCGATGCGCTGAAGAAGTTCCCGGTGGTGAATGCGTCCGTCGACGGCAACGACATCCTCTACCACGAGTACTACGACATCGGCGTGGCGGTCTCGACCGAGCGCGGGCTGATCGTGCCGGTCGTGCGCGATGCGGACAGCAAGAGCTTTGCGATGCTCGAGAAGCAGGTGGCCGACTACGCCCGTCGCGCGCGCGAGGGCTCGATCACCATCGAGGACCTGACCGGCGGAACCTTCACCATCACCAACGGCGGAGTATTCGGCTCGCTCATGTCAACGCCGATCGTCAACGCGCCACAGAGCGCGATCCTCGGCATGCACAAGATCCAGGACCGCCCGATGGTGGTCAACGGACAGATCGTGGTGCGGCCGATGATGTACCTGGCGGTGACCTACGATCACCGCATCATCGACGGGCGTGAGGCGGTACAGTTTCTGGTAGCGATCAAGGAGGCGCTCGAAGACCCGGGGCGGATGCTGCTCGGCATCTGAGCTGCCGGGCGGCCCCTCAGGCCGCGCGCTCTTTTCAGAACACCTGGCGGAAGAACCAGTAGAGACCGCCCGACAGCAGGATCGCCACGGGCAGCGTCAGCACCCAGGCCATCAGCAGGTTGCGCAGCGTTGCCATCTGCAATCCCGAATGGTTGGCCGCCATCGTGCCGGCCACCCCCGAGGACAGCACGTGGGTCGTCGAGACCGGCAGGCCGAAAATGTCGGCCGCGCCGATGGTGGCCATGGCGACCAGCTCCGCGCAGGCGCCCTGTGCGTAGGTGAGATGGGTCTTGCCGATCTTCTCGCCGATGGTCACGACGATGCGTTTCCACCCGACCATCGTGCCCAGTCCCAGCGCGATCGCCACCGCCACCTTCACCCACAACGGGATGAACTTCGTCGCCCCGTCGATCTGCACCTTGAACGCGTCGAGATTGGCGCGCGTCTCGGGATCGAGCGCCGGGCGGTGCGGGTCCTTATCGAAGACGCGCACCGCTTCGGAGGTGAGGTACATGTCGTTGCGCACGTTGGTGACGCTCTGCGCCGGCACGTTGGCGAACGTGCCGCTCGACTTGATCTGCGCGGCGATGCTGCCGGTGAGCGCGGTCAGCGCCGGCACCACGCTGTCGTTGTAGGTGTGGGTGCGGATGTAGGTCGAGAGCGCACCGCGCGCGCGCGCATCGGCGGGCAGTGAGCTGCCGGCGTACTGGCTGAGCGAGTGTTGCGTGGTCGTGGCCATGGCGATGAATGGCGTCACCTGCGCGGCGGGCATGGCACGGTTGAGCGCGTAGGCCATGGGCACGGTGCCGATCAGGATCAGCATGATGAGACCCATGCCTTTCTGGCCGTCGTTCGAGCCGTGCGCGAACGATACTCCGCCACAGGTGAGGATCAGGATGCCGCGGATCCACCACGGCGGGGCCTTGTTGCCCTTGGGCTCGCGATAGAGCTCGCGATTCTTCACCAGCGCCTTGAGCACCAGCAACAGCAGCGCCGAGAACACGAATCCGACCAGCGGCGAGAGCAGCAGCGAATAGCCGACCTTGGCCGCCTGGCCCCAGTCGACGCCGCTGGTGCCATCGCGGCCGTGCATCAGCGCGTTGGCGACGCCGACGCCGATGATCGAGCCGATCAGCGTATGGGAGGAGGAAGCCGGCAGCCCGAGCCACCAGGTGCCCAGATTCCAGATGATCGCGGCGATCAGCAGTGCGAACACCATGGCGAAGCCGGCGCTGCTGCCGACCTGCAGGATCAGCTCGACCGGCAGCAGCGTGATGATGCCGAAGGCCACCGCGCCGCTGGAGACGAGCACGCCGAGAAAGTTCAGTGCGCCCGAGTACGCCACCGCGAAGTGCGGCGGCAGGGAATGGGTGTAGATCACCGTCGCCACGGCGTTGGCCGTGTCGTGGAAGCCGTTCACGAACTCGAACCCGAGCGCGATCAGCAGCGCGAGGCCCAGCAGCAGGTACGGCAGGATCGTCAGGCCTGGCGCGCTGACCCCGCTGATGTCGCTGACCAGACTGTAGCCGCTGTAGCCGATGCCGATCAGCAGCAGCACGACGAACCCCGCAATGGTGATGCGGCTGGGCTTGCGGTCCAGCGCCGGACGCGATGCGGGGGTTGCGCCGACGGTGTCGGCGGCGACGCTGCTCATGGGCGGTGCTCGTCGATGGAAAGGCGGGCAGTCTATGACAGTAATGTTCCCGATTTGTGACAGGCCGATTGGAGGAGCGCTCGCCTTGCCTCTTTGTGTTACTTTTCAATGACATTTGCACGCCGGTCACGGGGACTTGCCAATGACGAACGATGAAAAGCGCGCCGCGGGCCCGGGCGATTCCTTCGACGTGGTGGTGATCGGCGGCGGACCGGCCGGTTACCCCGCGGCGCTGCGCGCCGCGCAGAACAAGCTGACCGTGGCCTGTATAGATGAGTGGAAGAACCACGACGGCACCGCCGCCTTCGGCGGCACCTGCCTCAACGCGGGCTGCATCCCCTCCAAGGCGTTGCTCGAGTCCACCGAGCTCTACCACCGGTTGCAGGAGGAGTTCGCGCTGCACGGCATCCGCGTGTCGGGCGCGCAGTTCGACGTCGCGCAGATGCAGAAGCGCAAGAGCGGCATCGTGCGCACGATGACCCAGGGAATCCTCGCGCTGTTCAAGGCCGCGGGCGTCACGCCGCTACAGGGCCACGGCCGCTTGCTCGCCGCTCGCAAGGTCGAATTCACCGCGCACGACGGTGCACGGCGCACGCTGAGCGCGCGTCACGTGGTGCTCGCCTCCGGATCTGCGCCCATCGAGCTGCGCTCCGCGCCGTTCACGGCGCCGCAGATCGTCGACTCCTGGGGCGCTCTCGAGCTGGACGCGGTACCGAAGCGCCTCGGTGTGATCGGCGCCGGCGTGATCGGGCTCGAGCTCGGTAGTGTGTGGCGCCGGCTCGGCGCGGAGGTAGTGGTGCTCGAAGCGCTGCCCGAGTTCCTCGCCTTCGCCGATCAGCAGCTCGCCAAGGAAGCGCTGCGCCATTTGCGCAAGCAGGGGCTCGACATCCGTCTCGGCGCGAAGGTGAGCGCCGCCACGCTCGCCGGTGGCGCGGTCGAGGTCAAGTACAGCGACGCGCAGTGCGAGCAGGCGGTGCGCGTCGACCGGCTCATCGTCGCGGTCGGCCGCCGCCCCTACACCCAGGACCTGTTCAGCGCGGACGCCGGCGTGCAGCTCGATGAGCGTGGCTTTGTCAAGGTGGACGAGCACTGCCGCACCGGGACGGAGGGCGTGTGGGCGATCGGCGACTGCGTGCGCGGACCGATGCTCGCCCACAAGGGCAAGGAGGAAGGGGTGATGGTCGCGGACCTGATTGCCGGGCGCTACGGCGAGATGAACTACAAGGTAATCCCGTCGGTCATTTACACCGCCCCCGAGATCGCCTGGGTGGGTCTCACCGAGGAGCAGGTCAAGGCGAGCGGCCGCGCCTACAAGAGCGGCGTGTTCCCGTTTCTCGCCAGCGGCCGCGCACGGGCCATGGAGCAGGCGAGCGGGTTCGCCAAGCTCATCGCCGCACGCGACGACGATGAGATCCTCGGCGTGCACATCATCGGTCCGCTGGCCGGGGAGCTGATCGCCGAAGCGGTGCTCGCCATGGAGTACGCAGCGAGCAGCGAGGACCTGCAGCGCACCATCCACGCTCATCCGACGCTCGCCGAGGCGGTGCACGAGGCGGCGCTCGCCGTCGACAAGCGCTCCATCGACTCGATCAATCGCTAAAGACGCCGTGCGGCGCGCGTGCGGTGCGCGGGCGCGGCGTTCTCAACGCCGCCACAGTCAGCGGCGCCGCCGCGCCTCGATGACGTTCGGCACGGCCGCCAACCGGCGCAGCACCCGCGACAGCTGCTCCAGGCCCGCGACCGCCACCACCAGCACGAAATATGCGATGCCGCTGCCGTGGTCGGTCCGCGAGGTCACCGCGTCGATGCTCAGCCGCTCGACGGCCAGCACGTCAGTCAGGTCGCGCAGCAGCCCGCGCCGGTCATAGGCGCTCACGCTGAGCTCGACGACGTTGAGCGCTGCGGATGCGGCGGCACTCCATTCGACCTGCAGGACGCGATCGGGTTTGAGCGCCGCCATGCGTGCCAGGCTCGGGCAATCGCTGCGATGCACGGTGACGCCGCGGCCGAGCGTGACGTAGCCGGTGATCGGCTGCGGCCGCAGCGGCGCGCAGCAGCGCGCCAGCGTCGTCGGCAGATCGCCCACCCCTTCGATCTCCACCGCGGTACCGCCGCGGCGCGCTGTCGCCGGGCGGTGGACTCGCGGTACCGGTGGCCGCTCGAACAACCGGTTCGCCGCGTGCATCAGCTGCGTCAGCGTGATCTCGCCCTCGCCGAGCAGCTGGTGGAGGTGGTCGACGTCGCGCGCCTCGAGCTGCGTGGCCAGCGCCGCGAGCTGCCCGGGCAGCACGCCGATGCGCGCCAGCTCGCGCTCGGCGAGACGCGCGCCGGCGCTGCGGTTCTCGCCCACGTCCTGGCGGCGGAACCAGGCGCGCACCTTGCTGCGATTGCGTGGCGAGGCGAGGAAGCCCTGCTCGGGCGCCAGCCAGTCGCGGCTCGGTGCTTCCTGCTTGCCGGTGATGATCTCCACCACCTCGCCGCTGGCAAGTACCTGCGTCAACGGCACGATGCGGCCGTTGGCCTTGGCGCCGCGGCAGCGGTGCCCGAGCGAGGTGTGCACGCTGTAGGCGAAGTCGAGCGGGGTGGCGCCGCGCGGCAGATCGATCACCTCGCCCTTGGGGGTGAGCACGTAGACGCGATCCTCGAACAGCTCGCTGCGCATGCCCTCGATGAGATCGCGGTCCGCGTCCGCGGCGCTGCGCGTGCCGTCCTCGGGCTCGAGCAGCCGGCGCACCCACTCGATGCGGCGCTGGTACTGCGTGTCGACGGGGCCGCCTTCCTTGTAGGTCCAGTGAGCGGCCACCCCGAGCTCGGCGTGCTCGTGCATCTCACGGGTGCGGATCTGCACCTCGACGCTGCGTGCCTGCGGTCCGATGACCGCCGTGTGGATCGAGCGGTAGCCGTTGCCCTTGGGCGTCGCAATGTAGTCATCGAACTCCCCCGGCACGTACGGCCAGCGGCCGTGCACCACGCCGAGCGCCGCATAGCAGGCGGCGAGCGAGTCCACCACGACGCGTACCGCGCGTACGTCGAACAGCTCTTCGAAGGCGAGCTGCTTGCGCTGCATCTTGCGGTAGATGCTGTAGATGTGCTTCGGCCGGCCTTGCACCTGCGCCTCGATGCCGGCGCCCTGGAGCTGCGCGCGCAGCTGCGCGCACAACGCCTCGATGTAGCGCTCGCGGTCCGCGCGCCGCTCGTTGAGTGCGGCGGCGATGTGGCGGTACTCCTCGGGCTCGAGGTAGCGGAACGCCAGATCCTCCAGCTCCCACTTCAGCTGCCAGACGCCGAGGCGGTTGGCCAACGGCGCGTAGATGGCGCGCGCTTCGAGCGCGCGCCGCTCGCGCTCGGCAGCCGTCAGGGTGCGCGCATGGCGCAGCGCCACCAGCTCTTCGGCGAGCCGGGCGAGCACCAGTCGCGGATCGCTCACCACCGCGAGCAGCATCTTGCGCAGCGTCTCGGTCTGGCGCGTGTCGAGGCCGTGCGCCGGCGACCAGTCCCGCGGCAGCCCGAGCGTGCCGAGCCGCTGCAGCGCGACGGCGGTCGCGGCGGCCGCCTGCCCGACGATGCGGCCGGCCGCCTCGGCGCTCAGAGCGTCGTTGGCGAGCAGCGCGCGCACCAGCAGTGCCGCGGCGAGCTCGGCGCTGTCGGTGAGTGCGCCGATGATCTCGGCGGCTTCCGCGGGCAACGCCAGATCTGCGGGCCCGTGCGGACTGGCCGCTGCGAGCGCGTCGCGCGCCGCGGCTATGGCCTCGCGGACATGCGGTGGGCAGAGTTGACTGGTTTCCACTGCGGCGGCGGTGTTGTGGCGGATGGCAGGGGGCGCCCGGCATGTCGCTGCCGGGGCTTTGCCGTTATCATACCGCCTGTGTTTGCAGGCGGTCGGCGCGCGGCGCGCCCGGTGTATGCATGGCAGGACACAGCAAGTGGGCTAACATTCAGCGCCGCGCCGGCGCGCTGGCGCGCAAGCACGCCACGCCGCCGGCGGCCCGTGCCCGCGAAGGACTGCAGAGCGTGCGCTACGAGGGCTATGGTCCGGGCGGCGCAGCGGTGATGGTCGAGTGCGTGACGGCCGACTGCAGCCGGGCGCGCGCCGCGGTGCGCCGCGCTTTTGCGCAGCACGGCGGGCAGCTCGGCGCGGACGGCTCGGTCAGTTACCTGTTCAATACCGTGGGTCTGATGACGTTTCCCCCCGGCACGGACGAGGACCAGCTCATGGAGGTAGCGCTCGAGGCGGGCGCCGAGGACGTGGTGCCGAGCGCGGATACCTCGGTGGAAGTGCTGGCCGATCCGCTGGAATTTGCCACCGTGTGCGCGGTGCTCGCGCACCGCGGCTTCACCCCGGCCACGGCCGAAGTGACGCAGCGTGCCGCCACCTCGCTTGAGCTCTCCGGCGAGACTGGCGAGGCGATGGTGCACCTGCTCGAGGCGCTCGAAAGGCTGGACGAGGTACGGGACGTGTACTCGAATGTCGAGATATCGGACGAGGTCCTGGCGCGCGTTTGATCCGGCGGCCACCGCCGCCCCGGTAGCCGTGGCGCTCACGGTCCGCATTCTCGGCCTCGACCCCGGCTCGCGGCGCACCGGGTTCGGCGTGATCGAATGCCGCGGCCAGGAGCTGCGGGTCGTGGCGCACGGGTGCCTCAACGTCGCCGCGGCGGCCCCGGCGCGGCGACTGCGCCTGATCTTCGAAGGTCTCAAGGCGCTCGTGTGCGAGCATGCGCCGGCGGAGGTGGCGGTGGAGCGCGTGTTCGTCAGCCGCAACCCCGACAGCGCGCTCAAGCTCGGGCAGGCGCGCGGCGCTGCGCTGTGCGCCATTCCCGCGGGCGTGCCGGTGTTCGAGTACGCCGCGCGCGCCGTCAAGCTGGCGGTGGTCGGCTCGGGCGCCGCGGAGAAATTCCAGGTGGCGCACATGATGCGCGTGCTGCTGGCGCTCACCGAGCGTCCTGGGGCGGATGCGGCCGATGCGCTCGCCGTGGCGGTGTGCCACGCGCACGCGCGGCGCGTGGCGCTGCTGGCGCAGCAGGCCGCGCCGCTGGCAAGCGCACGGCGATGATCGGCTCGCTGCGCGGCCGGATCACCGCCAAGACCCCGCCGCAACTGACGGTCGAGGTCGGCGGCCTCGGCTACGAGCTCGAGGCCCCGCTGTCGACGTTCTTTCACCTGCCGGCGGTTGGCGCCGAGGTGCACCTGCTCACCCACCTGGTGGTGCGCGAGGATGCCCACGTGCTGTACGCGTTCGCCACCGGGGAGGAGCGGCGGCTGTTTCGCAGCCTGATCAAGGTATCGGGCGTCGGCCCGAAGATCGCCCTGGCGCTGTTGTCGGGGATCAGCGTGAGCGCGTTCGCCGAGTGCGTGCAGCGCGAGGACGTGGCGGCGCTGACGCGCGTGCCGGGCGTCGGCCGCAAGACCGCCGAGCGCCTCATCGTGGAGATGCGCGACCGGGTAGCGGCCGCGCCGGTGGCGGCGGGCGGCGGCGCGCCTGACGCCGGGGCGAGCGCCGAGAGCGAGGCCTACGGGGCGCTGGTGGCGCTCGGCTATCGTCCGGCGGAGGCCGCGCGCTTGCTCAAAGCGGTCGGTCCCGGTACACATTCCACCGAGGAACTGATCCGCCGGGCCCTGCAGGGCGCGGCACGGGAGTAGGTCGCAAGTCCGTGACGTCCGAAAACATCATCAGCGCCGTGGCGAGCTCCGAGGAAGAGGCCGTCGAGCGGGCCATCCGCCCGCGCAGACTCGCGGAGTACGTCGGCCAGACGCCGGTCAAGACGCAACTGGAAATCTTCATCAGCGCTGCGCGCGCGCGCGGCGAGGCGCTCGATCACGTGCTGATCTTCGGACCGCCGGGTCTGGGCAAGACGACCCTGGCGCACATCATCGCCGCGGAGCTCGGCGTCAACCTGCGCCAGACTTCCGGGCCGGTGCTCGAGCGGCCCGGCGATCTCGCGGCACTGCTCACCAACCTGCAGGCGCGCGACGTGCTGTTCGTCGACGAGATGCATCGTCTGGCGCCGGTGGTGGAGGAGGTGTTGTACCCGGCCATGGAGGATTACCAGCTCGACCTCATGATCGGGGAGGGGCCCGGGGCGCGCTCGATCAAGCTCAACCTGCCGCCGTTCACCCTGGTCGGCGCCACCACGCGCGCGGGGCTGCTCACGTCGCCGTTGCGCGACCGCTTCGGAATCGTGCAGCGGCTCGAGTTCTACGCAGTCGAGGACCTGGAGCGCATCGTGTGCCGCTCCGCCGCCATTCTCGGGGTGAGCATCGACGCCGGCGGGGCGCTGCGCATCGCGCAGCGCTCGCGCGGCACGCCGCGCATCGCCAACCGCCTGCTGCGCCGGGTGCGTGACTATGCGCAGGTGCGCGCCGACGGGCGCATCGGCGAGGCAGTGGCGGACGCCGCCCTCGATATGCTCGAGGTCGATGTGCTCGGATTCGATACGCTCGACCGCAAGCTGCTGTGTGCGATCATTGAGCGCTTCGACGGCGGTCCGGTAGGTATCGACAGCCTGGCAGCCGCGCTCGGCGAGGAGCGCGGCACGCTCGAGGACGTCACCGAGCCGTTCCTCATCCAGCAGGGCTACCTGGTGCGCACGGCGCGCGGGCGGGTGGCGACCCGCGCCTCCTACCTGCACCTCGGGCTCAAGCCGCCGGAGCGCCCCGCGACGCTGTCGCTGTTCGAAGGTGAGCGATGAGCGCCTTCTGCTGGCCGGCGCGCGTCTACTGGGAGGACACCGACGGGGGCGCCATCGTCTACTACGCGAACTACCTGCGCTTTCTCGAGCGCTCGCGCACCGAGTGGTTGCGCGCGCACGGCCACTCGCAGCAGCAGCTGGCACACACCCCGGGGATCCTGTTCGCGGTGGTGAGCCTGCAGGTGGAGTACCGCGCACCGGCGCGGCTCGACGACGAGCTGGAGATCACCTGCGAACCGCGCGCGCAGGGCGCGGCCTCGCTGCACTTCGTGCAGCGCATCTACCGCAAGGCACGCGATGGCGCGGCGCCTGCCGGGCTGCTGCTGGAGGCGCAGCTACGCGTCGCGTGCGTCGACGCCCGCAGCCTCAAGCCGCGCCGGCTGCCGCAGTTCCTGCTCGCGGCGGTGGCGGCGCAGGATCCGGCCCATGGGTGAGCCGCTGTCGATCGTCAGGCTGATCGCGCAGGCGAGCGTGCCGGTGCAGATCGTGATCGCCATCCTGCTGCTGGCCTCACTCACGTCGTGGGCGATCATCTTCCGCAAGCGCCGCATCATCAACCGTGCGCGCCGCGAAGCCGACCGCTTCGAGGGGCGCTTCTGGTCGGGCGACGACCTGGCGCAGCTGTACCGCGCCATCGAAGCGCACGGCGGCGCCACCGGCATGGCGGGCATCTTCGAATTCGGCTTTCGCGAGTTTGCGCGTCAGCGCCAGAGCGCCGGCCCCACCGATCAGCTGCTGGAAGGCTCGCGGCGTGCGATGCGCGTCGCGCAGCTGAAGGAGATCGATCGCCTCGAGCACAACCTGGCGACGCTCGCGACGGTGGGCAGCACCAGTCCGTACGTCGGGCTCTTCGGCACCGTGTGGGGCATCATGAGCGCCTTCTCATCGCTCGGTAACGTGCAGCAGGCCACGCTCGCACAGGTCGCCCCGGGAATCTCCGAAGCCCTCGTGGCGACCGCCTTCGGCCTGTTCGCCGCCATTCCGGCGGTGGTCGCCTACAACCGCTTCGCCGACCAGGTGACGCGCCTGGAGATGCGCTTCGATGCCTTCATCGAGGAGTTTTCCACGATCCTGCAGCGGCACGCGACGCGCGGCGCCGCCAGCAACGCCGGCGCCGGCAGCAACGCCGGCGCCAGCGCGGCGAGGTAGGCCATGGCGCAAACCTCACGCGGGCGGCGGCTGATGGGCGAGATCAACGTCGTCCCCTACATCGATGTCATGCTGGTGTTGCTGATCATATTCATGATCACCGCGCCGCTGTTGACCCAGGGTGTCAAGGTCGACCTGCCCAAGGCCGGTGCGGAACCTCTGGAAGCACAGCAGCTCCAACCCCTGGTGTTGTCCGTGGATCGCGCCGGTCGGCTGTACCTGAACGTCGGCGGCAATCCCGCGGCGGCGCTCGATGAGCAGACGGTGGCGGTGCGCGCCACGGCGATGCTCGGGCGTCACCCGGACACGCCGGTGCTGCTCAAGGCCGACAGCGCGGTTGCTTACGGGCGCGTCGTGCAGGCGATGGTCATTCTGCAGCGCGCGGGGGCGCGCAAGGTAGGCTTCATCACCGACCCGTTGCCGCAGGGCCCGGGTCGTGGGAGCTGACCTCAGCGCCGTGCGGATGCAACGGGAGAGTGATCGCTGGGTGTCGATCGGCCTGTCCGTGCTGCTGCACGGGGCGCTGCTCGCGGCGCTGGTGTATGGCTGGCTGCTCTACCGGCGGCCGCCGCGGCCGGCGCCGACACTGGCGATCGAGGCGACGGTAGTGGATGCACGCGCAGTGCGCGGGGTGCCGCGGCCGGCGCCGCCGCAGCCCCCGCCGCCGGCGCCGCCCGCGCCGCCGACCGAATCCGAAGGGCCGCCGCAGCCGACTGCCGCAGAGCTGGCGCAGCGCGAGCAGCAGCGCCACCAGGCGGAAGCGGCTGCCGAGGCCGAGCAGCGCGCCGCGGAGGTGAAGGCTGCCGAGGAGCGCAAGGCACGCGAGGCGGAGGCCCAGCAACGCGCCGCGGACGCGCGCCGGCAGCAGGCCGATGCGCAGGCCGCGGAAGCGGACCTGAAGCGCAGCCTCGCGGCCGAGGAGCATACCGACAGCGCGCGCTCAGGTCCGGCGCTTGCGAACTGGCAGTCGCAGATCGCCGCGAAGATCACACGCGCGTGGCTGCGGCCGCCGACGGCGCGGCCGGGAATAGAATGCATGTTATACGTGACCCAAGTGCCGGGAGGCGAAGTGACACAGGTGCGCATCGGGCAATGCAATGGCGACCAGGCGGTGCGCGAGTCGATCGAGGCGGCGGTGTACCGCGCCTCGCCGCTGCCGCCACCGCCCGACCCGGCGCTGTTCGACCGCAATTTGCGCATCAACTTCAAGCCGGATTGACCAACATGAACTCGCCAGGCGCTATTGGCCCCCGACGCCGACGCAGGCTGGCGCCGCTGTGGCCGGCGCTGGCGCTGCTGGCGCTGCCGGCGCTGCCGGCGGCGCACGCGGACCTGCAGATCGAGATCACCTCGGGGGTGCGCGATCCGGTGCCGATCGCCATCGTGCCGTTTGCGCACGCGGCGGCGGCCGACGGCGGGCTCGATGTCGCCGCGGTGATCCAGCATGACCTGGAAGGCAGCGGGCGCTTCCGCGCGCTGCCGCGCGAGCGCATGCCGGCAATGCCCACCCGCGCCGACGAGGTCGCCGCACCTGCCTGGAAGGCGAGCGGCAGCGACTACGTCGCCGTCGGCCGCGTCAGCGGGCTCGACGGCGGCAACCTGGCCGTGGATTTCGACCTGATCAGCACACTCACCGGCACGCGGCTTGCCTCGCAGCGTTTCGTCGGCGACGCCAGCGCTCTGCGCAACGCCGCGCATCGCGTGAGCGACGCCATCTACCAGAAGATACTCGGGGTGCGCGGCGCCTTCGCCACCCGCATCGCCTACGTGGCCGTCGACGGCACCGCTCCCGCGCAGCACTATCAGCTCATCGTCGCCGATGCGGACGGCGAGAACACACACCTGGTGCTCGAGTCGCGCTTTCCACTCATGTCGCCCGCCTGGTCGCCCGACGGGCAGTGGCTCGCGTACGTCTCGTTCGAGAGCAAGCACGCGGCGGTGTACGTGCAACTGGTGCGCAGCGGCGAGCGCCGTCAGGTCTCGGCCCGCGCCGGCATCAACGGCGCGCCGGCCTGGTCGCCGAACGGACACAAGCTGGCGCTCACCTTGAGCGGCAGCGGCGGCAACCCGGACATCTACGTGCTCGAGCTCGACACCCAGACCCTGACACGCATCACCGACGACCCGGCGATCGACACCGAGCCGGAATGGGCGCCGGACGGGCGCTCGCTGTACTTCACCTCCGACCGCGCCGGCTCACCGCAGATCTACCAGATCGGTGTCACCGCCGGCGCGCGCCCCAAGCGCATCACCTTCGGTGGCGCCTACAACGCCCGGCCGCGGGTGTCGCCGGACGGCACACAGCTCGCCACGGTGACGCTCGACAACGGCAACTACCGCATCGCGGTGCAGGACCTGGCGAGTGGGGCGGTGCGGGTGCTGTCGCGCGGTCACCTCGATGAATCGCCGAGTTTTGCGCCCAATGGGGCTACACTTATCTACTCGGAGCGCGAGTCCGAGCGCGGGTCGCTGGGGACGGTCTCGACCGACGGACTGACGGGGCTGCGTCTCAAGGCGTCGCAGGGTGAGGTGCGCGAACCGGCCTGGGGTCCGTTCAGCAACCCCTGAGGGGGCTACGGCGTAGGGGTAGTGGCATGAGCGAAAGGCTGTGTATGCATCGAGCGATCGTGGTACTGCTGCTGGCGGCGACGCTGAGTCTCGCCGGCTGCGCAAGCAAGCGCCCGAAGGAGGCGCCGGCCGCGCCGGCCAACAGTGCCGAGGGCAACGGGGCCCAGGCCGGCGGCGCGCTTGGCGCCGACGCCTCACGCGGCATGGATCAGGAGATCGCCGGCCCGCAGGCGGGGTTGCTCGCCACGCGTGTGGTGTACTTCGATTTCGACAGCAGCGAGATCAAGGGCGGCGGCACCGACGTCGTCGCGGCGCACGCCAAGTTCCTGGCGGCGAACCCCGCTACGCGCGTGCGGCTCGAGGGGCACACCGACGAGCGCGGCTCGCGCGAGTACAACATCGGCCTCGGCGAGCGGCGCGCGCAGTCGGTGCGCCGGGCGCTGCTGCTGCAGGGAGCGGCCGACGCACAGATCTCGACCGTGAGCTACGGCGAAGAGCGCCCCGCGGTGCCGGGACACGACGAGGCCGCCTGGGCCAAGAACCGGCGTGTCGAGATCGTCTACCTGGCGGCGGGACCGGCGCCGGCGCCACCGCCGCCGCACTGACGCGGTGCCGCCATGCTGAGGATGTCCGGGGTACTGCTGACGCTGCTCGCGGCCGGCTGCGCCAGTACGGCGCCCGGGCAGGATCCGGTGCAGCTGAAGCTGGCCGAGCTCGATGCGCGCGTGGCGCGCATGGAGCATGCCAGCGGCAACCAGGTGGAGCTGTCGCAGCGGCTCGATGAGGCGCAGGCGAGCCTGCGCGAGCTGCGCGGGCGCGTCGACGAGCTCGAGCACAGCAACGACGAGCTGCGTAAGCAGCAGCGCGACCTGTATGCCGATCTCGAGAAGCGCATCAGCGCGGCGGGCGGCGCGAGTGCGGGCGCGACCGGGCCGGCCGGGTCAGCTGCGCCAGGGTCGGCGGGAGCGGCGAGCACAGGGGCTGCCGCGGCCACGTCGCCTGGCGCGGGCGGCTCCGACAACGGGGGCGGCGGCGCGGCGGCCGCGAACACGCCGTCCTCGGTAGAGCAGGCCGTCTACAGCCAGGCCTTCGATGCGCTCAAGGCCGGCAGCTACTCGGTGGCGATCACTGGCTTCAAGGACTTCCTCGGCACCTACCCGACGAGCCCGCTGGCAGAAAATGCGCAGTACTGGCTCGGCGAGGCGTACTACGTGAACCGGGACTACGAGGCCGCGGCCGGCGCCTTCCGCGCCGTCATGAGGAAGTGGCCCGATTCACGCAAGGCGCCCGACGCGCTGCTCAAGCTCGGGTACACCCAGTTCGAGCAGAAGCAATTCGCGGCCGCGCGCGCGACGCTGCTGGAAGTGACGAAGAAGTATCCGGGCACCGACTCGGCACGGCTGGCGGCCGATCGCCTGAAGCGTATACCCGCGCAGCCGCCAGCATCAGCGGCCCAGTAGGCGCCGCGGCGCGCATCCGGAGCGGCGCGCATCCGGCGCGACGCGTAACCGCAAGCGGCTGGAGTACACCGCGCGCATGACGCGCCTGAAAATCACCGAGATCTTCCACTCGCTGCAGGGCGAGGCCGACACCGTCGGCGTGCCGACCGTGTTCGTGCGACTCACTGGCTGTCCGCTGCGGTGCCAGTACTGCGACACCACCTACGCCTTTCACGGCGGGGGATGGTGGGAGGTCGGAGACATCCTGACGCGGGTGCGCGAGTTCGCCACGCGCTACGTCTGCGTGACCGGGGGCGAGCCGCTGGCGCAGAAGGCCTGCACGACGCTGCTGACGCTCTTGTGCGATGCGGGGCTGCGGGTATCGCTCGAGACCAGCGGCGCCATGGCACTCGCGGAGGTCGATGCGCGGGTGGTGAAGGTCGTCGACGTGAAGACGCCGGCCTCCGGCGAGGAGCGTCGCAACCGCTACGAGGAGCTCTCGCAGCTTACCTCGCAGGACCTGGTGAAGTTCGTGATCTGTGACCGCCGCGATTACGAGTGGAGCCGCAGCCGGCTGCAGGAGCTCGCGTTGCCGCAGCGCTGCACGGTGCTGTTCTCGCCGAGCCACGCGCAGCTGCCGGCGCGCGAGCTCGCCGACTGGATTCTCGCCGATCGCCTGCCGGTGCGCTTCCAGATCCAGCTGCACAAGTACCTGTGGGGCGACGTACCCGGAAAATGAGCGCGCGCATGGCGGAGATTCCGGCGGTGGTGCTGCTTTCCGGAGGACTCGATTCGGCGACCGCGCTGGCGATCGCTCGCGAGCAGCGCTTCGCCTGTCACGCCCTGTCGGTCGACTACGGACAACGTCATGCGGCGGAACTGGCGGCCGCAGCCCGTGTCGCGGCGTGCGGCGGTGCCGCGCAGCACCGCGTCATGCGAATCGACCTCGCAGGCATCGGCGGCTCCGCGCTCACGGATGCGTCGATTGCCGTTCCCGAGCAGCCGAGCGCCGGCATACCGGTCACGTACGTGCCGGCGCGCAACACCATCATGCTGGCGCTCGCGCTCGCCTGGGCGGAAGTGCTCGGCGCGCGCGACCTGTTCATCGGCGTCAACGTGCTCGATTCGAGCGGCTACCCGGATTGCCGGCCGGAGTTCATCGCCGCCTTCACGGCGCTCGCGGCGCTCGCGACCAAGGCCGGTGTCGAGGGTAATCCGTGTCGTATACACGCACCGCTCATCGCCTGGACCAAGGCGCAGATCATCCGTGCGGGTCTGCGGCTCGGTGTCGACTACGCGCAAACGGTGTCCTGCTATCAGGCCGATGCCGCGGGACGCGCCTGCGGCCGCTGTGACGCATGCCGCCTGCGCCGCGAAGGCTTCGCCGCCGCGGCAGCCCCGGACCCGACCCGCTACCAGGGGCTGTAGTATCATCCCGCGCCCGCACGCACCGGCCCCGCCACAGGCAGGGCCGGACGGCGAGTTTCCCGCCGGGGGGCGTTAGCTCAGTCGGTAGAGCATCGGACTTTTAATCCGCTGGTCGACGGTTCGATCCCGTCACGCCCCACTTATTAACGCTTTACGTTAATAACGCATAGCGTTATGAGCGCACTTCAGGAGCGAGTAGATACGTCGCGGTACTTCGGAACCAGTGCGCAACTCTGGCTCGCCGCAGCACGATTTGGCCGAGTCCGGCCAGAACCGGCCGTCCGGGCGGGAGTCCGGCTTTCTCCAGTGCGGACAGTCAGGAAGGTCGTCCGTTTGAAGTGTATGCGGTAGATCACGAACCTTCCGCCGTGTGTCGCACGGGGCGGACAGGTGTTCCTATCGTTCGACGATCCGTACTCTTTGCGGATGACGCAACGACTCGTGATTCCAAGCCGGGAGGAAGTCGACGGTGAGCTCTCGGTCGCGCGCCGTTGGTGGCAATTTTCAGTGCGCTTCAATGTTGCGATCTCACAGAGCATTCCAGTCGCGCGGATGCACGAACGCGAATCGGAGGGCGTGATGATGAGGTGGGGTCTTGCGCAGAAGACCACGCAAGGCACTATCAATCTCACTAGCTGCGGCTCAGTTCGCAGCGATGCGCTGAAGTCTGCACAGGACCTGCGAAGAATGTGGGTATATGGCCAACGCGGCATCGTGCCGCTTGCGGGCTTTTATCTCTGGCAACGCGCGCCAGCTGGGCATGATCAACCCTACTACGTGCGTTTGGTGAACCGCCTGGTCTTTGGCGTTGCAGCGCTCTGGGAGCGCGCAGAAGCCGATGACGAAGTCATCGAGAGCTGTGCACTTATCACCGTCGATGCTAACCCGCTACTAGCTGAAATCGACCCTGCCACAGGACAGATGCCTGCGATACTCCGATCCGAGGATTACGACGCGTGGCTCTCATCCAACGTGGACCAGGCCAATCAGCTGCTGCGGCCGTATCCGCAAGCTTCGATGGTCTGTCACCCGGTCGCGCCCTACGTGAATCACCTGGACTTCGACGAGCCCAGCTTGATCAGACCAGCTGATCGGAAGGCCTAGCGGCCAACTCGGGGCTCGCTCCGTGATGCAAATCGATCAGTTAGTGAGGAAGGACTTGTAGCCGTCTTTAGACCGTGCCGGCCTAAAGAAACGGGGCCCTCGACGGGCCCCGGGGAAGTTGGCGCTAAGGCCTACTTGCCGTTTCGGCCACTGTCGTCGGTGTCGGGCGGCAGGGCGACGAGGCGGCCCGCTACAACCGCGCTATCTATGGTGAGCGTTGTTGTACTTGTCTCCCTCGACCAATTCAGTCTGCGCATGCTTGAGAAGATCCAGGGCCTTCTCGGCGTGCCCCCCAAATTCAATTCCCTTGTTTGCTTGCTGCGCCTCTTGAATGTGCTTGATTGCCTGCTCAGCTGCGCCATACGCATCTCGAAGATTTGGATGACGTATGTCGTACGTATAAGCGACCGTTGCCAAGAGAACTGACAGCAGCGAACCGACGAACACAACTTTCTTCATTGCTAATCCCCTTGAGATAGCTTCCCGAAGCGCAAAGATAACACCGCCGCGAGACGGTTCGAAACTCTGCTCGATGCTGTGACGACTACGGTTCGGGCTAACCCAGCGCTGCGGATTCGATTTCACACGAGGCGCTGCACGGGCAAACTAACGCGCATCAGGAACTGCCCGAAACAAGCGTCGAACTTGTTGCTGATGTGAGCGAGCACTTGCATCCGCGAAGGTATAAGACTCACTGGAGGGTGATGACGATCGAGCCGTAACCACCGTTGGTTGCAGAGCCGCCGCCGTTGCCAGCGGGAGCGTACGTAGTCCCCGCCGACCCTATGCTGCCCCCTGCGCCGCCTCCAGTCACATTAGTGCCGGTGCCCCCGCCGCCGTAGCCTCCGCCTCCGCCACCGCTGCCGTAGTTGCTGTTATCGCTGGCGCCGGCGCCGGCGCCAGTCCCGCTGCCGCCGCTGCCGCCCGGGATGCCGGCACCAGCGTATGCGCCCGCACCACCGGCACCACCACTGCCGTTACCGCCGCTGACGCCTGGGCCTAAGCCGCCAGATCCGGGCCCGCCCGCGCCGCCGATGCCACCAGTGCCGCCAACCCCGCCTGAGGCGATCCCAAAAAAGCTCGAGCCGGCCCCGGTGCCGCCGACGCCGCCCGTTCCGCCGGCGTCGCCACCGGCACCACCGGGGCCACCGGCGAAGCTGCCACCACCACCACCGCCCCCGGCGATGATCTGACTGCTGCCGGCATCGACGTTGCTCGACCCGCCACCGCCACCGCCGCCGCCAGCGGCAAAAGCACAGCACCCGTAGGAGGGGCCATTGGCGCCGGCGCCGCCGCCACCGCCCACCACCAGATTGAGCAGCTGGCCGGGCGTGACGCTCACGGTGCTGGTGACCACCGCCCCAGCACCGCCCGGCTGACCGGCGCGCGAACCGGAGATGCCGCCGCCACCGCCACCGCCACCCGTCGTGACAATGGCGATGGAGCTGAGGCCATCCGGCACCGTCCAGGTGTAACTGCCGGGCGTGGTGTAGCTCAGGGTGTTGGCCACGCAGTCGATACCCACGTTGTTTACGTCAGCGGCGACCGATGAGCCTGCCCCGTTGCTCACGAGGCACGCGAGTCCCGTCGGCTGGGTGCCGACGGCAACGGTGTACGCGCCGCCATAGGCCACGGGCGTCGTGAAGGTGAATGCGCCGTTGGCCGTGAGGGTAAGCGCGTTGCCGCCGTTGTCCTCGAGGGTGACTTGTTGGCCAGCGCCCAGTCCGGAGACTGCGCCACCGATGGTGTAGGTGTTCGTGGAGCAGGTGACCGTGATGTTCGCGACGTTCGCCGTCACCTGCGTGCCCTGGCCATTCGTGACCGAGCAGGTCTGCCCAGCGGGTTGTGTACCTACGGTTACGTTGTAGGCACCGGACTCTGCCACCGGAGTGGAGAAGGTGAACGTGCCGTCGGCGCTCAATGTCAGCGGATCTGCCGCGTTGTTCTCGAGCATGACTTGCAGGCCGCTGGCAAGGTTGTTGAGGGTGCCCGTGAGCGTGAAGGTGCTGGGCGAGCAGATCACCGCAATGGAGGTAACGTTTGCCGTCACGCCGGCGCCGGTGCCGTGCTGCACGGTGCAGATGGCGCCCGCGGGTTGAGTCGCGACCGTCACGGCATACGTACCGTTGAAGGCGACTGGCGTTCGGAAGCTGAATGAGCCGTCAGCGGTGCGTGTAAGGGTGTCCGCGGCGTTGTCCTCGAGCACGACCTGCGAGCCTGCGGCAAGGCCGGTGAGCATGCCGGAGACCGTGAAGGGTTGCGCCGCGCAGGTGACCTGCACGTTGGTCACATTACTCGTGATCGCCCCGCTATTGCCGTTGGTCACTGTGCACACCTGACCGTACGGCTGGGTAACGACCGTGACCGAGGAGGCGGCACTGGTGCTCACGGCGACCGGGAAGGTGAACGTGCCGGTCGAGTTCACCGTGATCGCGTTTCCTCCGTTCAACTCGAGCCGGACGCTCTCGCCGGGTGCGAGCCCTGCGACGGCGCCGGAGACGCCGTGAACGCTCGGATCGCTCGAACTGCAGCAGACAAGCCCCACAGCGGCCAGCGGCAGCACCAGGGATGCGAGGAGACGACGGGGCTGCCAGCAACTCATGAGGGAGTACCTTTTAGTCATGGGAGCGACCAATCCGGCTGTGAGCGCCGCGGCCGCGTTAAATCCGGTGACTTGCATACTGGAGTGCAGAGGCTGGACGCCTGCACCGGCGTCACATTCTGTAATGTCGGTCGCAAATGATTTTGCAGTGCGTGACTTGCGCATCAGTACCGTTTTTTCGATCTGTGCGATCCGTCGGCGTCAGGACTGCGATCAGCGGGCTAAGCACTGCCGCGGTGCTCATACAGCCGCGACCGTAAATCCCCGCGTACGTCATCCGGCTGACCGTCTGTAGGTGCAGACCGACGTCCTGTCAGCGATTGACGACCCAGGGTTCCGGAACTGCCCGCTCGGCAGGTTCTGCAGCCCGGAAGGGGCCGGCGTAGGCAGCGGATTACACCCTCTGACAGCCTGCAGCGACTGCGCTCTTCGGCCCGCCGGTGCCAACCTTGCAGCGCTTGGCAGGGAGTAGTCATTCAGACTTTAGGAGGACTCATCAATGAGTCGGTACTCGCACGGATTGATAACGGGAATCTTCGCGGCCGCCGCCATCACGTTCAGCGCCGTGGCGCTCGCGGCCCCCGCGGAGGACCTCAACACGCGCGTTGAGGACACGCTTAATCACTTCTATGCCCAGAACGGTCAGAACCGCGATCTGGTGGCGAAGGCGGCCGCGGTGCTGGTGTTCCCGAGTGTGACCAAGGCCGGCGCCGGCGTCGGCGGCGAATACGGCAAAGGCGAGCTCAGGGTGGGTACCGAGACGGCCGGCTACTACAAGGTGACCGGTGCCTCGATCGGTGCGACGCTCGGGGCCGCGCGGCACAGCGAAGTGATCGTGTTCAAGACCGCTGAGGCGCGCGACAAATTCATCAGCAAGAAAGACTGGACGATCGGCGCCGACCTCGGCGTGGCGGTCGCGAAGACCGGTGCCGGACGCGACTACGACACTGAAACGCTGCAGAAGCCGGTCGTGGCGTTCGTGTTCGGCGAGAAGGGTTTGATCGCGGACGCGTCGATCGAGGGCGCGAAGCTGACGCGCTTGCCTAAAGCGGAATAACGTAAAGCGGAATAAGGCCGCGCGACGCGGGACCCACGCAGGTCCCGCGTCGGCCGCGGTGCGGGTTGCGCAGCGCCGGCATGCCCGGGCGCAACGAGGCGCAGCGCCGCGCCTCACGCTGCATTTTTCACGACCGCGATTCTCGCGTTGACCGGGATGTTGCCGGCCGTCAGTCCGGGCTTCTGGCCGTGATGATCGAACTCGAGCTGCACACCGGGGCGGAAGATGAGGCAATGCGTTGAGCCGCCGTAATGAAACATGCCGAGCTGCTCGCCCTTGCCAACATGCTGCCCCTCGTACACGGTCACCTCGCAGCTGGAGACCTCGCACATTCCCACCGCCAGCACACACATCAGTCCAATGGCCGGGTTGTCGGCTTCGATGAAGATCAGCGCCCGCGTCGCGAGCTCGGTGATGTAGGCCTGTGAATCATTGGGCCCCGCCGGATCGAAGCCGTGCGAAGCGGCTTCCGCAAAGTAAGTGCCGTCCTTCACGTACGCTCTGGTGACCGTGCCGCTCACCGGGCTGTGCCAGCGGTGGTAACTCAACGGGCTGAGGTAGGCCTGATAGACCGTCGCCCCCGCGAACGCCGTCGCCAGGCGGTCGTTTGCCAGCATGTGCACGATCGAGTAGGGCTGGGCCTTGATCCAGAACGTATCGCGCAGGCTCACGTGACGCACCAGGCGGTACGGGGCCGACTCGCAGGCGTTGACGATGACCCGGTCATCGTCGGGTTTCGCGACCGGGCGGGCTCCCGGGCGCAATGGCCGCGTGAAGAAATCGTCCCAGGAGCGAAATCCCCAGTGGGGCCGGTCCGGCTCGCAGACGAAGTCGCGCGCGAAGTTCGGCATCGCCTGGCGGGCGTCCGCGCCGAACCAGCCGCTGCGCGGATGCTCGTTGAGCACGGCGGCGGAATCAGCGCAGCTCAGGAAGCGCCCCCAGGCGTTCAGCACCTGCTTTAGCGCGGCATTCACGCGCTCGTTGAGGAATGCCGCCATGCCCGCCGCCGTACCCATCGACCAGTCGAGTATCGCGTTGATGGGGCAGCCGACCAGACCGGTCTGATCGAACTCCGGCGCGTGCGTCATGATGGTGTTCAGCAGCTGCAGCATGTGCTGATAGTCGCGCACCTGCGGCCGGCCAGACGGATCCTTGTCGTACGGTGGCCGCCGCGGCACCTGCGTGAACATCTGACTGAACAGCATGAAGATCCCGGCATCCGATTCGATCAGGTCGCGGAAATCCGCGATGACCGGGTGCAGATCCTTCGCCTCGGCGTGCGACTTCGCGCTCATCGCCGCGAGCCATTTCTCGAGGAAGGCCTGGTCGGACGGCAGCCATTCGGCCACGCGAAACGGCACCTGCGCGCCTGGTTTGGTTTCCACCTCAGCTGTACCCCCCGGTGGACATGGCTAAAAGTGCAATAATTTCAATCATTTGACGACTGAATTGCCAGGCTGCCCGAATGCGCATCGGCTTCGGGCGCCCGACGATAAGAGATCCTGAACCCTGCCATCGCAATTTTCCGCCTTTTGCATGGGTTGCGGAATTGGCAGGATGGCGGCACGGATGGCGATGAAGCGATCGGCGTCGCGCCCGGCTGCCGTGTGCACGATGCGCGGCCCCGCCAGCCGTGAACCGAATGCACAAGGAGCCCGTGATGCCCACGCGTATGCCCGGCCGAAATTTCCTCTTCGTCCCCGGACCCACCAACATCCCCGACCGCGTGCAGCGGGCGATGGTGGTGGCGATGGAGGATCACCGCTCCTCGAAGTTTCCCGAGCTTTCGCTGAGCGTGCTGGGCGACCTGAAGAAGGTCTTCAAGACCGCCACCGGCCAGGTATTCATATTCCCGTCTTCGGGGACCGGTGCCTGGGAGGCAGCGCTGACCAACACGCTGTCGCCGGGCGAGCGGATACTGGCGTCGAGCTTCGGCCAGTTCAGCCACCTGTGGATCGACATGGCGCAGCGGCTCGGCTACGACGTGGAGGCGCTGGAGGTCGAGTGGGGCGAGGGCGTACCGCTCGATCGCTACGAGCAGGTGCTGCGTGCCGACAAGCGTCATGAGATCAAGGGCGTGCTGGCGTGCCACAACGAGACCACCACCGGCGTCACCAGCGACATCGCCGGAGTGCGCGCGCTGCTCGATGACCTGCGTCACCCGGCGCTGCTGTTCGTCGATACGGTCAGTTCGCTCGCCAGCATCGATTTTCGCATGGACGAGTGGCAGGTGGATCTTGCCGTGTGCGGCTCGCAAAAGGGGCTGATGCTGCCGGCGGGCTTAGGGATCCTCGGCGTGAGCCAGAAGGCGCTCAAGGCCATGCCCGGAGCCAAGTCCCGGCGCTGTTACTTCGATCTGGCCGACATGATCAAGGCCAACGCGAGCGGCTACTTCCCGTACACCCCGTCGCTGCCGATGCTCTACGGGCTGCGCGCAGCACTCGACATGATCTTCGAGGAGGGCCTGGAGGCGATCTTCTTCCGCCACCACTACCTGGCCGAAGGCGTACGGGCGGCGGTGCTGCAGGGTTGGGGGCTGCAGCTGTGTGCCCGCGAGCCGAAGTGGTATTCCGATACGGTGAGCGCCATCGTGGTACCCGCGGGCATCAACGGCGCGCACGTCATCGACGTGGCATTTCGCCGCTACAACCTCGCCCTCGGCGCCGGCCTGTCGAAGGTGGCCGGCAAGGTCTTCCGCATCGGGCATCTCGGGGATCTGAACGAGCTCATGCTGATGGGCGCGCTCGCCGGGGCCGAAATGTCCATGCTCGACGTCGGCGTCAAGCTCGCGCCGGGCAGCGGCGTGGCCGCCGCCTCCAACTACTGGCGCTCACACGACCCGATTCCGAAGAAGAAGGTGAGCCAGGACCAGCAGTTCTACGCCGCGCACTCGACCGGTTCGATCCAGGGCTGAAGGACGCGAACGCGCCCGCATGACCCAGCACGTTGTGTTCCTCGATCGCTCGACACTGCAGGCCAACGTGCGCCGGCCGGCGTTCGAGCACACCTGGCAGGAGTACCCGGTCACGGCGCCGGACGAGCTGGCGCAGCGGCTGGCGGCGGCCACCATCGCCATCACCAACAAGGTGCCGCTGCGGGCGCAGATCCTGCAGCGCCTGCCGCAGCTGAAGATGGTCGCCATCGCCGCCACCGGTTATGACGTGGTCGACGTCCCCTGGTGCCAGGCGCACGGCGTCGCGGTGGCCAACATCCGCAACTACGCGGTGCACACCGTGCCGGAACACGCCTTTGCGCTGATCACCGCGCTGCGCCGCAACCTGCTGGCCTATCGCGCCGACGTCGAGCGCGGCCGCTGGCAGCAGGTGGACCAGTTCTGCTTCTTCGATCACCCGATCCGCGATCTGCATGGCGCGACGCTCGGCATCATCGGTGAGGGGGTGCTGGGGCAGGCGACCGCGCATATTGCGCGCGGCTTCGGCATGCAGGTGCTGTTCGCCGATCACCCGCCGCCGAAAGCCGCGGGCGTCAGCTTCACGCCGTTCGAGCAGGTGCTCACCGACAGCGACGTGATATCGCTGCACGTGCCGCTGAGCGACTCGACCCGCAACCTGATCGGCAGCGAGCAGCTGCGCAGGATGAAGCGCAGCGCGCTGCTGATCAATACCTCGCGCGGCGGCCTGGTGGATGAGGCGGCGCTGGTGCGCGCGCTGCGCGAGGGCTGGATCGCCGGCGCCGGCTTCGATGTGCTCACCACCGAGCCGCCGAAGCAGGGCAATCCGCTGCTGGAACTGCGTATCCCCAACTTTATCCTCACCCCGCACATCGCCTGGGCGAGCGAGGGGGCGATGCAGTTTCTCGCCGATCAGCTGATCGACAACATCGAGGCCTTCGTCGCCGGCAGGCCGCAGCACCTGATCACCTGAGCGTGCCGAGCGGTGCGGCACCGGGTCGCAACGCCTAAGATGTCGGCCACCCCCAGCTTAGCGATGCGGCGGACGACATGGCGGCCGACTATGACGTGATCGTGATCGGGTCCGGGCACAACGGCCTGGTGTGCGGGGCGTATCTCGCCCGGGCGGGCCTGAAGACCCTGGTGCTCGAGCGGCGCGAGATCGTCGGCGGCGCGGCGGTCACCGAGGAATTCACCCCCGGCTTTCGCGCCTCGCGCTTCTCCTACGTCATGAGCCTGCTGCATCCGCGGGTGATACGCGACCTGGAGTTGCCGGCGTTCGGGCTGCAGGTGCTGCCGGCGAACGACCTGTTCTGTCCGCTGGGCGGCGACGACTACATCGTTTTCAGCGACGACGTCGCCCGCACGCAGGCGGAGTTCGCGCGTTTCTCGCGGCACGATGCGCAGGTCTATCCGCAATTCGCCCGCCACCTCGATGAGGCGGCGCGGCTGGTGCGCGGCCTGCTGTTCGAAACGCCCGTCGACCCGACGCGCCGGCGCTGGAAGAATTTCCGCGAGTCGGCGGCGCTGCTGTGGCGGCAGCGCACGGTCGGCGAGCGCATGTACCGGCTGATCGACCTGCTCACCCAGAGCGCCTACGACTACCTGTCGGTGTGGTTCGAGAGCGACGTGATCAAGGCGGTGCTCGGCTACTACGCCTGCATCGGCACGTTCGCCGGGCCGCGCTCGCCGGGCACCGCTTACGTCATCCTGCATCACCTGATGGGCGAGCACGCCGGCGCCGGCGGCTGGGGATTCATCCGCGGCGGGATGGGCGCGATCACCCAGGGCATCGCGCAATCGGGCGCGCGTTTCGGCATGCAGGTTCTCACCAACGCCGCGGTGGCCGAGGTGCTCGTCAGGGACGGCCGCGCTACCGGCGTGCGCACCGTCGACGGGCGGGAGTTCACCGCCCGCGTGGTCGCTTCCAACGCCAGTGCCAAGACGCTGTTCCGCCAGCTGCTGCAGCCGCAGCACCTGCCCGCGGAACTGCTGGCGGAGATCGATGCGTTCCGCACCTTCTCCACCGCCTTCAAGATGAACATCGCGGCCGAGAGCCCGCCGCAGTACCGCGCCTTCGACCCGCGCCGGGCGGGGTTCAGCTATCCGACCTACGTGCACATCGCCCCGGACATCGACTACCTGGAGCGTGCCTACGACGATGCGAAGTACGGCTGGTTTTCGCGGCAGCCGTTCCTCACCCCGGTGGTGCCGACGATCGTCGACGACACCCTCGCGCCGCCCGGCAAGCATGTCATCAACGTGTTCGGCGGCCACGCACCCTACACACTCAAGGGAGGGGACTGGGCCGCCGAGCGGGGCAACCTCGCGCGCGCCGCGTTCGCCGCGCTGGATGCCGTGGCGCCGGACTTCTCGCGGCAGATCATCGATTTCGAGCTGCTCACGCCTCCGGATCTGGAGCGTATCGTCGGCTTGCCCCAGGGTCACATCTTTCACGGCGAGCTCACCGCCGATCAGCTGTTCTGGCAGCGGCCGGCGCCGCACTGGGCCGACTACCGCACGCCGGTCGCCGGACTCTTCCAGTGCGGCTCCTCGACGCATCCCGGGGGCGGCGTCTCGGGCATCCCGGGACACAATGCGGCGCGCGAGATTCTGCGCGAGTGGAAACGGCTGAAATGACCGGAAAAGCCGCGCCGCAGTGCACGCTGGCGAGGTGCCGGCGGGCGGCCTATAGTCGTCAGCGCTCTGCCGCGAGGCACCCATCCCGTTTCGAGCGCGCCTGCCCCGGGGGACGCACTCCTATGAAAACCAGTCATCGTAAGGAGAGTCACGATGAGCGCAGTTATCAGAGAAGCCCAGACATCCCGTCCCGTCGCGCACTTCCTGGATGCTCCCAAGAAACTGCTGATCGACGGCAAGTGGGTCCCCGCCGCATCCGGCAAGACCTTCGAGGTCAAGAATCCTGCGACCGGGGCGACCATCGCCCGTGCCGCGGAGGGTGACAAGGAGGACATCGACGCGGCGGTACGCGCCGCGCGCCGCGCATTCGAGTCCGGACCGTGGCCCGCCATGACACCGTCCGAACGCGGCAAGCTGGTGTGGCGGATCGGCGATCTCATCTCGAAGTACACAGGGGAGCTCGCGGAGCTCGAGTCGCTCGACAACGGCAAGCCCATGGCAGTGGCGCAGGCGGCGGACGTGCCGCTCTCGGCCGACATCTTCCAGTACATGGCCGGCTGGTGCACCAAGATCGAGGGGAAGACCATCCCGCTGTCGGTGCTGTATACGCCCGGTGCGCACTATCACTCCTACACGCGGCCCGAGCCGATCGGCGTCGTCGGGCAGATCATCCCCTGGAACTTCCCGCTCCTCATGGCCGCCTGGAAGCTCGCGCCGGCGCTCGCGACCGGCTGTACGGTGGTGCTGAAGGTGGCCGAAGAGACGCCGCTGTCTGCGCTGCGGCTCGGCGAGATTCTGCAGGAAGCCGGCCTGCCGCCCGGCGTGGTCAACATCGTTACCGGCTTTGGCGAAACCGCCGGCGCGGCGCTTGCCGCTCACCCCGGCGTGGACAAGGTGGCCTTCACCGGTTCGACCGAGGTGGGCAAGCTGATCGTACAGGCGGCCGCGCGCGACCTGAAGCACGTCTCGCTGGAACTCGGCGGCAAGTCACCCAACATCATCCTCGAGGATGCGGACCTCGACGTGGCGATCCCCGGTGCAGCGAGCGCCATCTTCTTCAATCACGGCCAATGCTGCTGCGCCGGCTCGCGGCTCTTCGTGCAGGAGCGGCTGTTCGACAAGGTGGTCGCGGGAGTTGCAGACCAGGCCAGGGCGATCAAGCTCGGATCGGGCCTTGACCCGGCCACGCAGATGGGTCCGATGGTGTCGGAAATCCAGCGCGATCGTGTGTGCGGCTACCTGGAAGCGGGCAAGGGCGAGGGCGCCAGAGCAGTTACCGGCGGCAAGGCGCGCGAGGGCTCCGGCTACTTCATCGAGCCCACGGTGTTCGTGGACACCAAGCCCAACATGAAGATCGTGAAGGAGGAGATCTTCGGCCCGGTGGTGACCGTGGCACCGTTCAAGCAGGCCGACGATGCGCTGGTGCATGCGGCCAACGACACGGTCTACGGTCTGGCAGCCGGCATCTGGACGCGCGACCTCAGCAAGGCGCACCTGCTGGCATCACGGCTCAAGGCCGGGACGGTGTGGATCAACTGCTACAACATCTTCGATGCGGCGTTGCCCTTCGGCGGCTACAAGCAGTCGGGTTGGGGACGGGAGATGGGTGAGGCGGTTCTCGAGAACTATCTGGCCACCAAGGCCGTCACCATCAACCTGTGAGCCGCTCAAGCGCGCGGGGCCCCGCTACGGCGGGGTCCCGGTGCGCCGGCGACCAGGGGGCTGGGAAAAAGAAACGGTCTCAGGGGCGGCGCGTGGTGATCGAGACTTACCGACACGGTGATGAAAAGGTTGCCATCCATGGCAAGGTACCCTTCCTGGAATCGGCTCACCCGTGCCTGCATCCTCGTATCACGCCGCACCGCCCCGAGACCGTTAACAAAGCGTCACTCCGGATTGGGGGGCAAAACCGGATGACGCAATTCGTGCCACATTGTCACTCAGGCTTACGGCCTGCGCGGCGCTCGCCAGCAGCTCGTCGATGGCCGCCGGCCGCGCCGGATGAAAGTGCGCAACACCGACGCGCAGCGGCAGTGCCGGCGCCTCGCCGCCGCGTCGCGGGCCGGCGCGCAGCAGCACTGCGCTGCGCGAGGCGTGCTGTGCGCTGAGCGTGACGGCGGCGAACTCGTGGGCGCTCAGGCGCCCGAGCACGTCGTACACGCCATAACCGGGAAACAGGTCGCGCATGAAGTTACCCATCTGCCGCAGCAGTACGTCGGCGGCGGACGGCCCGACTTCCTCGCGCAGCCGCTGCAGCTGCTCGAGGCGCAGATACACCAGGTGGGCGCTCTTCTGGTCGCGTGCGGCCAGGTCGAGCAGCCGTGTCGCCGTCTGCACGAAGCCGCGGCGGTTGTACAGCCCGGTGACCTCGTCGCTGAGCGCCGCGCTGCGCAGCGAATGCACCAGGTGCAACAGTGCCCGCAGCTGCAGGGCGACGCGCTGGCCCTTGCTCAGCCCCGTGACGCGCAGCAGGTCCCCCAGCACGCGCCCGATGCGCGCCTCGTCGCCCTCGAGCGCCGCGCTGCGCAACCGGCTCGCCAGTTCAAGCCCGCGCACCGAGCTCGTGCCGTCGCGCCGGGGTCTTGAGACCGTTACCAGTTCCACGCCGCGCCTCCTGCAAACCAACACGGCGCGAAGCATAGTCACCTTGCGGACGTAAACCGCGCCGGTGCAGGACCCGGTTGCGCGTCGGCTGACGGCGGTGCGTGATGTCAGGAAGCTCCTACAGCCCGATCCTGCGGCGCAGCAGGCTTGAGCACCCGCGCACAGTTGCGCGGTGGGACCGTAGCCGCACTCCTACAGCACGCTCAGGGGCTGCCCGACCGATGGCCCGGGCGGTTTGGGTGTAGCGTTGCGGGCGGCGCAATTCACGAGCCCCCAGGTCACGAGCCCCCCGGTCACGAGCCCAGGCGCTGCGCGAACGCGGGACGAAGGGACCACAAGTACCAAGGAGACCACCACAATGAACAGCCCCAGGAACGGACCGACTCGCAGCGCGGACCACGACGCCCGCAGTCTGCGCGATGCGGCGCGCGATGCGGCGCGCCGTGCCGCGGGTAACCCCGAGGTCGAAAAACTGATCGCCGACGTCGAGGAGCTGATTAACCAGCTGGGAGATTCGCGCGACCCCGCCGTGGCCAGCCTGTGTACGCGCGTAGTGGACGCCGTCGACAACGCCCGCCGCGCGCTCAATGACCGTGCCGCGCAGGTGCAGCGGGGGGCGCGCGCGGCGTTTGCGGCGAGCGACAGCTACGTGCACGAGCAGCCGTGGGAGGCGCTCGGCGCGGCCGCGGTGGCCGGGCTGGTCGTCGGGCTGCTGTTGTTTCGCCGGTGAACTCCCGCCATGCGGCGCCAGCCGGCGGTTCCGGGACCGCGGCAGCCTCGGCTGCCGCGTCCGGCCGACGGGTTGCCGCGCAACGGGCACGCTATCATCCGTGCGGCTATGAGTTCCTTCGCCCGTCAGATACTCCTGGCCGCGCTGCTGCTCGGCGCCGTGGTCGGGCTGTTCGTCGCCGCTGCCGTGGGGCAGCGGCGGCTGGAGGACGCCAGCGCCCGCGTGCAGCTCGCCGCCGTGCGGCAGGGCACGCTGGCCGACGTCGCGCAGCTGCTGAGCGAGGCGGAGAGCAGCCAGCGCGGCTATATCCTGCTCGACAACCCGCAGTACCTGCAGCCGTTCGACGCGGCGGCCGCCAGGGCGCCGCAGGCGCTCGGGCGCCTGGAGCTGGCCTTTGCGGCTGCCCCGGCTGAGGTGCGCAGCGAGATCGCGGAGGTGCGCCGCCTCGGCGAGGCGAAATTCGCCGAGATGCGCCAGACACTGCAGCTCTATCGCACCCGCGGGCAGAGTGCCGCGCTCGAGCTGATCCGCAGCGACATCGGCCGCCTCACCATGGGACAGATCGAAGCGCTGATACGGCAGGTGCAGACACGCGAGACCCGCCAGTTTCTCGAGGCGAGCCGCTCGTGGCGGCTCAGCCGCTGGGTGACGTTTGCGACCACCAGCACGGCGCTCGCCGCGAGCATCGGCCTGATGATCCTGCTGATGCGGCAGGCGCTGCGCCACGTGCGCGCCCGCGACAGGGAAGCGGCCGAGCTCGCCCGGCGCCAGTCCGATCTCGAGCGGCTGGTGGCGCGGCGCACCGAGGAGCTCTCTGAGCTCTCGACCCATCTGCAGTCGATTGCCGAGCAGGAAAAGTCGCTGCTGTCGCGCGAGCTGCACGACGAGCTCGGCGGCCTGCTGATCGCTGCGCGCATGGACGTGTCGTGGATCGAGGACCGCGTCGGCAGCGGCGATGCGGAGGTGCTGGAGCACTTCCGGCGCGTGCACGAGGCGCTGCAGGCCGGCGTGGAGCTCAAGCGGCGGGTGGTGGAGAACCTGCGTCCATCGCTGCTCGACAATCTCGGGCTGTTTGCGGCGCTGCGCTGGCAGGTCGCCGATACCTGCGGCAGGGCGGGCTTGCGCTGCCTCGAGCATTACCCGCCGGAAGATCTGCCGCTGTCGCCGGAGGCCGCGATTACCGTGTTCCGCATCGTGCAGGAGGCGCTCAACAACATCCTCAAGCACGCGCGCGCCCGCAGCGTGGACATCGCCGTGCAGTCGCAGGGCGAGTGGCTGCTGGTGCGCATCCGCGATGACGGCGTCGGGCTGCCGCCTGCGCGGCTGCGGGCCCTCGGGTCACACGGCCTGGCCGCCATGCGCCATCGGGCGCTGGTACTTGGCGGGCAGTGGCAGGTAGGCCCGCGGCCGGGCGGGGGTACGCAGATCGAAGTGCGTCTGCCGCTCGCGCAGATACTCGCGGCAGCGCCGCCGGCGGGCGCCAGCGCCGCCGTTCAGTGAGCGCCGTTTGCCGCGGGGCGTCCCCTGGCGAAGCCGCTGAGCAGCGACGGCAGCTGGAAGTAATCGCGCGACTTGTCGAGGAACGCCTCGACGCCGAGCAGCTCCGCCTCGCGGCGGTACTCGGGCAGCCCGAAGTTGGTGAGAATGATGATCTTGGGACGCGGCACACGGCCGCGGGACAGGGCCCGCAGCACGTTGAAGCCCGAGCCCTCGCGCAGGTGCAGGTCGAGTATCAGCACGTCAGGCGAGGCGGTCGCAATGCTCTTCAGGGCCTGCGATTCGCTGTCGACCGTGCCGACCAGGTCGATGTCGGGGAGGTGGTTGATCAACTCCCCGAGGCGGGCAGCGAGCAGTGACGAATCCTCCACCAGCAGCACGCGCAAGGATGGATTATTCGCCATAAGGATTGACTGGTCACCGCCATTCTAAAGAGGGGCAGAAGGGGGCTCCTGCTGCGCTGCCTCTGTCGTCCTGAGTCTAGTGCCCTGACGCACCGCGAAATGCAGGCACTTGCCGGCACCCGGTGTCAGCGCACGCTGACCGTGCAAGCGCTGCAGCTACTGCACCAGCCCGTTGCGCAGCGCGTAGGTCGTCAGGTCGGCGTTGGTATCGAGCTTCATCTTCTCCAGCACCCGGGCACGATAGGTGCTCACGGTCTTCACGCTGATGCACAGCTCCTGGGCGATCTCCGAGACACTGCGGCCCACCGCCAGCTTGCACAGGATCTGGAACTCGCGCTGCGAAAGGCCCGCGTGCAGCGGCCGATCGGCGGGCTCGTCGAGCGCGCTGACCAGCAGCTCGGTCAAGGCAGCGCTCACGAAGCGCCGGCCGGCGAGCACCGTGTGCACCGCGCGCATGAACTCCTCGGGCGCCTGATCCTTGGCGAGATAGCCCGCGGCGCCGGCGCGCAGCGCATAGATCGCGTACTGTTTCTCCGCATAGGCGCTGATCACCAGCACGCGCGTGCTCGGATGCCCCGAGCGGATGTGACGCAGGATGTCGATGCCGCTGCGGTCGGGCATATTGATGTCCAGCACGACGAGGTCCCAGTTGCCGTCGCGCAGCTGCTGCAGCGTTTCCGCCCCGCTGGCGGCCTCGGCGATCGCCTCGATCGAGCGGTCCTGCTCGAGCCAGCGCCGCAGCCCCGCCCGGATCATGGCGTGATCATCCGCAATCAGTACCCTGGCCATGGTTCCTCCACTCGGACTTCGGGGTCGTCCGCGTCCGCCTTCCCGTAGGCGGACCATACCCGTATTGCCGCGACGGCAGAGTACGCCATCCGGCTGACTCGCTGTAAGCCTTATCCTACAAGTGTCGGCGGAATCCCGCACCCCGGCGGCGGCAAGGGGGCGCTCCACACCCCAAGGGCGAGCCGGGTAATGGCGCGACTGCGGGGTACCAGCCAAGGGGCGCGGCGCAGCCGCGCTGACGCGACTCACCGCGCGCCGAAGTCCGCCGCGCTTATCTCCACCAGTGTCGGTCCGGGGCGGGCGAGCGCCGCAGCGAGCGCCGCGGCGAGCGCCGCGCCGCTGCGCACGCGCACGGCGGTTGCGCCGCAGGCGTGCGCGAGCGCCACGAAATCGGGATTGCGGCCCACGACCCCGATCGGCGCAATGCCCGCGGCCCGCATGTCGTCGCGGATCTGTCCGAGGGCGCCGTTGTTCCACACCACGACCGGCAGGGACAGGTCCAGCTCCACCGCGGTCATCAGCTCCTGCAGCGTGAACTGCACGCCGAAGTCCCCGGCAAGCGCGACGATGGCCCGCTGCGGCTGCGCGATGCGTGCGCCGATCGCCGCCGGCAAGGCGTAGCCGAGCGTACCGTAGCCGCACGGGTGGAACCACAGACCGGGGCGCTCGGCGGTGAATGCCCAGTTGCCGAGGTACGCGATCTGCGTCATGTCGCTGAACACCACAGCATCGGCAGGCAGCGCAGCGCGCAGCGCGCGCAGCGCGTCGAAGGCGGCACGCGCGTTGGCATCGAGCTGCGCCTCGATGCGTGCGCGGTGCGCGGCGCCGTCGCCCGCGAGGCTGCGCCAGCCGCTGCGTGCCGGCAGCCCCTGCGTCAGCAGCGCGACGCTCGCCGCCGCGTCGCCGTGCACGCGCACGGCGGCGTCGTAGTGGTCCGCGAGCTTGCCCTCGTCGACATCGATGCGCACCAGGGGCCCGCGCATCGGCAGGCGCGTGGTGGTGTAGATGTCCGTCTCGGACAACTCGGTACCAACCGCGAGCACCACGTCGGCGGCGGCGACCAGCTCCTGCGTGGGCGCGTAGGGCAGGCTGGCGCCGAGACTGGCCGCATGGGTTTCGGCAACCACGCCCTTGCCTGCCACCGTGGTGACGAGGTACGCGTCGAGCGCCTCGACCAGGCGCCGCAGCTCCGCGCCCGCCGCGCGCGCGCCGCCGCCGGCGATGATGAGCGGCCGCTGTGCGGTGGCGAGCAGTGCCTGCGCGGCCTCGATCGCCTGGCGCGGCGCGGCGGGGAATGCGCTCGCGGCCGTGAAAACCTCCGGCCGCAGCTCGGTCGGCGCGGCCAGCAGGTCGAGCGGGATGTCGAGGTAGGCAGGTCGCGGGCGCGCGGCGCGCAGCGCGGCGAACGCGCTGCGCAGGTGCTCGCGCACCTGCGCGTCCGAGCGCGCACTGCCGGCGAAGCCGCTGACGCCTGCGGCCAGCGCGCGCTGGTCGGCGAGTTCGTGCAGCACGCCCCAGCCGCGCCCGAGCGAGGCGCGCAGCGGCGCGCTGGCAACGAGCAGTACCGGCACCGAGTCGGAGAAGGCCTGGGCCAGCGCGGTGAGGGCGTTGGTGAGGCCGGGACCGGAGATGACGAATGCGGCGGCCGGATGGCGCGTGGCGCGCGCGTAGCCATCGGCGGCGAAGCCGGCATTCTGCTCGTGGCGCGCCAGCACGTGCCGCAGCCGCGCGAGCTCGAGACCGCGATACAGCTCGAGGTTGTGCACCCCGGGGATGCCGAACACGGTGTCGATGCCATTGGCGGCGAGTGTCTCGACGACGTAACGGCCGACCGTCCAGGGAGCGTCACTCATGCGCTTGAAATGTTAGCACCGCACACGCACAGTAAGTGCGTGAAGTTCTCGCCCCTCGTGGAGCGCATCAGTGGCGACGGCGCGGCCGCGTGGCTCACGCACTACGAGGCGGTCGCGGCGCGCGAGCGCGGCGAAGACGTCATCATCCTCAGCGTCGGCGATCCGGAACTGCACACTCCGCCGGAGGTAGTCGAGCGCGCCATCGCGCAGCTGCGCGCCGGCGACACGCACTACCCGCCGGCCCCCGGGCGCGCCGCGCTGCGCGAGTCGATCGCGCGCGCGCATGCGGCGCGCAGCGGCCAGGCGGTGAGCGCGGAGCAGGTGGTCTATTTCGCCGGAGCGCAGAACGCGCTGTTCGTCGCCTCGCTGTGCCTGGCCGGGCCCGGCGACGAAGTGCTCACCTTCGAGCCGCTGTATCCGACCTATCCGGCGACCATCGAGGTGTCCGGCGCGCGTCTGGTGCGCGTGCCGGCCGGCGCCGGCTGGCGACCCGACCTCGCGGCGCTCGCAACGCTCGTGACGCCGCGCAGCCGCGCGCTGCTCTGGGCAAGTCCCGGCAATCCGAGCGGCGTGGTGCTGAACGAAGCGGAGCTCGAGGGTATAGCCGCACTCGCGCGCCGCCACGACCTGTGGCTCATTGTCGATGAGGTGTACGCCGGGCTCGCCCCCGGCGGGCGCGTGCCGAGCCTCGCCGCGCGGCTACCCGAGCGCGTCGTCACCCTCGGCAGCCTGTCGAAGTCGCACGCCATGACCGGCTGGCGGGCCGGCTGGCTGGTCGGTCCGCGCGAGCTGGCAGTGCACGCCGAGCACCTGGCGATGTGCATGCTGTTCGGGTTGCCCGGATTCATCCAGGAGGCGGCCATCACCGCGCTGGAGAT